>Ga0247837_1010573_pt1 | contig 10488 bp, 4 predicted proteins | sample LaCtaG_2_FD_187115 | JGI IMG/M metagenome (GOLD analysis project Ga0247837, IMG submission 187115) | Freshwater microbial communities from meromictic Lake La Cruz, Castile-La Mancha, Spain - LaCruzMarch2015_14.5m | ecosystem: Environmental > Aquatic > Freshwater > Lake | place: Spain: Castile-La... | reverse complement strand
AGATTTTGGTGATATATAAGGTTAAAGTTCCTTTAGAAATGCGCGGTAAACAAAGCATTGAAGGTTCTTATTATTACATTCAAGATGAAGAGAAACAAGTTTTTAAAATGGCAAAAACAAGCATAGATATTATTGAATATGTAGCACCTAGTGATTCTCTTGCCGAAAAAGCGCTTTTAGGCGTAATCAATAATGATGAGTTTAAGCCAGCTTACATGAACGAAGAAAAAGATAATTTGGAATATAAAGTTCAAATTCTAAGTTCAACTAAACCTTTGGATAAAGACTCTTTGAAAAAAGAATATGCCGTGAAGGATAAAGTGAATGAAGAAAATTTTAATGGACTTTATAAATATACCGTTGGTTCTTTTAAAACTTATGAGAACGCTCGTGATTATAAGAACAAATTAGATTTTCAAAAATATATTCCTTTTGTAATTGCATATAACCGTGGCACACGCATCACTGTTGGTGAAGCGATGCAATTGGCAAGTAAAAGAAAAACTGTTGTAAAAGAATGATATTAAAATAAGTTAAAAAGTCCCGATGATTAATTTCTTCGGGACTTTTTTGTTTTATATGCATTCTTCTTCCTTAATTCGCGTTTGTAATTTCCAATCATGAAAAAACCACTTGCACTTCTAATGTTCGTTTTTGTAAATTATATTTTAATTGGGCAAAATGTTAAAATTTCAACAGCTATTCCAAGCAATATTGAAAATGATAAACCAATTAAAATAGAAACTTCCATTTCAAAAGGAAAAATTTCTGGAATAGCAAGAATGCAATTCGATTTACCGAAAGGACTTAAAGCTATTGAAGGAAATAATAAGGAAGCTATTTTTTCTTTCTCCAAACAAATAGTCCAAATATTATGGATTCAACTTCCTTTGGACTCAAACATTTCTTTAGATTTTATGTTGCTTCCAGATTCAAATTATAGCGGCATTGCTGAAATTGGAGGATACTTTTCATACATTGACAATAACAAAAAAGAAGAAGTGGCCATGGCACCGGTTCAATTCAAAATTTCAGGGAATGGGGAAAAATCATTTGAAAAATATAAAGCGCCAATTGTTAAAGCACAACCAGCTAAACCAACCCAGCCAATAAAATCTAAAGAAGTAATTGCTGAAAGCAAACCTAAGCCTCCCCTAAAATCTGAAGCGAAAAAACCTATTGAGACAAAGAAATTACCAGCTCCAAAGAATGAAATAAAACAAACCCCGATTGAAAATAAGGAAAAAATTAAAGCGGTAAATAAAGCACAAGCAAACCTTCCTGTTTCACCTACACCTGTTAAAAAAGAAAACATAACCTTCAAAATACAACTGGCAGCTTCCTCGAGTATTCTAGATAAAACGCAACTTTCGAATCAGTTTAATTATAAAGTAGAAATGATAAATGAAGAGCTGATTAACAATATGTATAAATACACAACAGGAGAATTTTTGACATTCAAAGAAGCTAAAAAAGCCCTCACTTTGAACGAAACGCTCAAGGGAAAGGCTTTTATTGTTGGTTATAAAGATGGAAAACGAATTGATTTAGAAGAGGCAATTCAGCTCAGCAAGTAGTTATTTTATTTTACTTCCATTCAATGCATATCTATCTCTGGCATTGAACCCAACAGAAAGTCCAATGCGCATTCCGTCTCTGTTTGGAATTAAATAACCATTTACCGGAATATTCAATCTTCCTGATTTGAATGTCTTGCCAAAAGCAAACACGAAACCTGGTTGGTAAGCTACTTCTCCTCTACTATCTAGTCTATCGAATACTGCCACACCTGCAGGAGCTACAATAGAATCATTTGCCAATGTCCATTTTCCGTTTTCTGGAGAATAAAATCCTCTTGCCTTAGTAACCAAAGAAACCGTTGGACCAAAGGCGAACTCCCAACCATTCTTGTTATTTCTTAAACCGTTCATTAATGTTAAACTTGGAATAAACAAACCTTGATCTAAACCCGTAACCATTGGAATAAATTCGAACAATGCCTGAAAATTCCCTTCATTCAAATATTGTTTTTCGAATTGATAACCAAATTGAAACATTACTGGTTGTGCATCAAATCCGCCAGTTGCTTGGTTTTCTTCTAATCTTGAAGCCAATGCTCCTTCAAAAACTGTAAAGCCCATTCTTGGTCCATCAGAACGCAATTTTAATTGGTAAGGATTATTGATGGAATTATCGAAATCGTTCTTTTTCGTAAGTTTTACCAAAAGTTCCTGTTCGTTGGGTATCGCAAAAAGGTCGTTCAAAGTAATACGAATCATGCTTTTTACTTCTTCAGGAATATTTAAAAATTCATTCGATTTTGATTTTTCTATAATTCCAGTTTTCACATTCAACACTTTAAAGGTGGTGTAAATATTTTTGCCTACCGTTATTACGCTTCCCGTAAGGACGTAATCAACTTTTAATTGTTTTCCAATTTCAGTAAGACAGATTTTTGAGAAGCATCCGGAAATATTTACATCATCTTTTTGAGAAATGTAGCTCATATCATAGCGGTCCATTAATTCATAAGCTTCGATTCTTTCCATTTCAAGGCGGGCAATTTCTGAAAGACTGCGCTGGTTGCTCCCAGGATATGTTTCATTTGCATCAATATCTGCAACTGCCATTGTTGGTCTGGATGAAGTAGATTGACCCATTAAAATGTTTACAGATGAAATTAAAACTAAAAAGATGATGATTGATTTTGAGAAAGTTGAATTCGTTTTCATAGTATTTGATTTTTAGATGTTGTGTTTGTTTGAATTTGATGGTACAAATATCCATCAGCATTTAAATACTATTTTACGGATTTAAACTTATGAATTTCTACACGAGGCTTATATCAATAATTAATAAGTTTTAAATTCACATTGTTATCATATTTTATCACATAACAATAACACGATTAAATTTTTTACTATATTTCGCAATAATACGAAGTCCCAATTACTGTTAAACGCAAATTAAAATGAAAGAATTTCCAATGCAGGAACAGTTTTTCCTGATTCTAAAAAGAATGCAGAATGAAAATTTTAACATGGCGCAAACTGTTAGCGATGTGCTCGCCGTTGGAATTGATAGCGCTTACAGAAGAATACGCTCAGAAACGCCACTTAGTTTGGATGAGACGGTAAAACTATGTTTGCATTTTCAGGTTCCATTAGAATCTTTAAACAATGAAATTCCCGATGTAGTAACATTTCAGTTCAACAAGTTAGCTCCAACTAAAGATAGTTTTCGGGAATACATGAATCAACTTGTGGAACAGTTGAAACGCATGCAAAAAGGCAAAAACACACAGATCGTTTATGCAGCCGAAGACATTCCTTTGTTTCACCATTTTGGTTTCGAGCACCTTGCAAAATTCAAAACGCTGTATTGGTTGAAATCCATTTTAAACATTCCTGAATTAAACCAGCAAAAATTTCCGGTAGAGGAGGAAAGCTTTTTCGAGGATTTCAATTTTAAAGAATTATACAATGCATACAGTAAAATCGAAACCACAGAAGTATGGACCAATGAAACCATTGAAAGTACTTTACAACAAATTAGATTCTATTGGGAAGCAGGTTTTTTCAAGGATATTGATTCCTTTAGAAATGTTTGTAAGGATTTGATTTCACTTATTTCAAAGATTCAGAAACAAACTGAAATAAACCAGAAAATAAATGCGGATGGTGCTTCAACAGGTGTAAATTTCACTTTTTACCAATGCGATTTAATGATTGGTAACAATACCGTTTTGGTAAAAAGCGAGGGATTCAAAACTACTTTTATTGGCTACAACTCATTCAATTTTATGAATACTCAAAATTCATTTTTCAACGAACAAAACCAAACCTGGATGGATAATTTAATTAGCAAATCCATTTTGATGAGTGGAGTTGCGGAGAAGTTGAGGAATCAATTTTTTAAAGCGCAAATGAAGAAAATTGATGCTTTGCTGGAGGAAATTGATTGATAGGGTTTCTGATGATAATTTGCAGCCGGTGGTAGTAGATTGATGTTGCATTTCATTGATATTTGTTGGTGGCAAGATTACTGCCTTGCCACCAATATTTTCTCTACCCTCAACCTTTGTTGATGCTCGTTAACAATTACAACAAAGTACAAACCTGCATCAATATCTTGAGTTTGCAGGTTAACGCTTGTGTTAACCATTTCAATAGCATTTTGTGAAATTAATTGGCCAAGGGAATTATAAATTTTTAAATGGTAAATGCCTTGTTGTATGTGTTTTATCCATTAGGAAAAGAGACTGAACTTTTTAAGTTTTGACTAAATCGCTGACTACGAATGAATTTTTATTCTCTAAATTCGAGAGCATCTGTAAGCGAAAAAGGCTGAGGCGCTCGAAAGTAGGCTGAAGCGCTCTTACGGTGGCTGAGGTACTCGAAAGGTGGCCGAAGTACTCGAAGCCCCGTTTTCTATTTCACCCACTTAAAGCTATTCACCCTTTTACCATCTTTTATAAGGTGCACAAAGTACATTCCCGATGACCAGTTTTGGGCATTTACTTGAAATATAGCAGATGGTTTTAAGGCGAAGCTGTGTTGTACCAAACGACCTTGCATATCTGTAACTAGACAGGTATAGTTGGCTTCGTAGCATTTGCCATTGGTTTGAATGTTTAAAACAGGGCCACCCGGATTGGGGTAAATGTTTAGCAAATTTTCATCTTTTACTTCACTTATTGCATCTGCATACTCACAACCAGGCTCTAAGCAACCATAACTGTCTAATCGCAAAAGCCAGCCATTGAATTTCTCAGTTTCTGGTGCAGAATTCCTAAAATTTAAACTCCAGCCTGCTGCCATAATATCACCATCTGGTAAGAAATCAAAATCCCACAAAATGGATTCATTTTCTAATGTATCATTTATAGGATAATATTCTCTTTTCCATAATAAAGTACCCTCTGGACTAATTTTTAAAACTAAGCCACCCATGTTATAAAAATTTACGCTATCACCTTTTTGTAAAATTTTTCCTACTGCTACAATGTTGCCGTCTGATGAAAATTTCATTTGATTAATAACATTTTTATCTGAATATTCAAATTTATACTCCCAAAGTTTGTTTTCCCAATTATTATCTAATCTACATATTATCAATTCCCAAGAAATATCTCCAAATCCGAAATCTTCAACTTTTTTTACTGTTGAATAAATTAAACCTCCACCAACCAAATCTCTAAGATTTACAGCTTCATAAGTACTATCATTTCCATCTGTCCATTCCCTAATAATGTTTAAGTTGGTATCAATTTCTATAATCCAAGTGTGCGACCAATCGCTACCAGTGGCTGGCTGGGGTTTTTGTTTACTGCTGCCAATAATAAATGTATTATGGTTAGTTGGCACCATACTATTTGCGCGATTCCAAACTCCAGGTTCACCTAGCTTTAAGGCATCCATTAAAACTCCAGATGTGTCGAATTTATAAATATTTACATCCATTTCATTCTCCGAATAATCAAACTGTGAAGTTTGAATATAGTCTGTTGCTCCTTTTCTGTAAACTTTCATAAAAAAGTCTGAATCACCAGTAGAAACTTCTGGATTTCTAAACCGAATATTCCTTTTTATATCTAATTGCTTATCTAAAGTTAGAATTTCTGAACAATTAAAAGTATCTACGATATTTATTACAGAAATAAAGATTGAATCATTTAATTTACTAGTTGAGCGATCGAATGGTTGACTAAAACTATTGCTTGAAGAATCGAGCATAATTCTATTGAGTAAATTTCCATTAAAATCAAAATTTGCATAGAAAGTTTTATTTATTCCTGAGCCTAAGTATTGTTGGCCAAATCCATACATTACTATATTAGAATCAAATACTTCTAAGCCCATCCCTGAAAATTGATGATGCCCTATATTAGTCCTAAAGCTAAAGTTCTGAGCGTTTATATTATTAACAAGAAAATGAAAACCAATTAACATCACTAATAAAGTTCTCATATTTTCAATAATTTGTTTGAACCAATGATAAGACCTTTTGCAGATATTAAACGAACGTAATACAACCCTTTTGCCCATTTTGCAATTTCTACATCAATAGAATTAGAAAAATTACTGGTAAGTATTTTAGCTCCATTTGAAGAATAAACTTCAATTGTAACTTGTTCATTTATAAGTTTTGTAGTTGTTACATTAAAATTATCGATTGCAGGATTAGGTTGTACAATAAAACTTGGTATATCAGAATAATTTTGTTTTACGTTTTTTTGTTCTTGCTTTTTGGCTGCAGGTTGAGTGTAATTTTTTTCTGGTGGATTATATTTGTAAAAATACCTTAAAATGTTTTCTGCCCATTGCCCTCCAATACGTCCATTTTCGGCAATGGTTTTAAGGTTAATTTGCTCTTCTTGTGTAAGTTGGGCATAGTTTCGCTGGCTATCGTAAACTGGAGCAATTACATTTTTAAAGTCAGTATATGTTTGTTTATGGTTTTGAAGATTAAGAGACTTATCTAATTGAAAATCTTGATCTAAACTGGCTAATATTTCAGCTTCCTGTATGTCAGAATTATTGGCTTGTTTAGCTTGTGCTTGCTGTAAACGTACCATAAAATCCTTTTCTTTTTGTTGCCAAGCATCTAACTGTATTTTATTAATACCTGTAGTATCGTATAAAAAGTGGTGGGTAAATTCTTTTGCATTTTGTTGAGCAGCATCAGTATGGTATTCCGCAATTTTTTCTTGCATGCCTCTTACAGTAATTTCTGTTTCGGCATTTAATTTAATATTAGATATCATCCACTCAGGTAGTGCTTCTGGGCGATTGCGCAACATATCTATAAAACTTTCTGTATTAATGCCCTCTGGGTTTTGTAATAAAATGTTATACAATTGGGTAAGGGTAAGTAAATCGTTGCGTTCTACTAGCTTTTTTAGGACATCTTCGCTTAAATAAGGTGTTTTATTGTTTAGCTCCTGTGCCAAGGCCTCTGCATAGCTGGTTGGAGTATAGATAATATTGTTCTGCAAGTCGGGAGTATTGCCATTATCTATAGATTGTTTTAGGGCTAAAGAATAGTCTTCTGCCAATTCTTTACTCTCCTCATAACTATCGGCTTTGGCTTGAAAACTTGCCATTTGCATTCTTTCTTTTTCAATTCTTGGAAAACGATCTGGGCAATCTGATGGGTTAGTAAGTAATTTTTGAACATTAATATTGCAATCTGGCTCTTCAAAAGATAACTGAGAGTAATAATACCTAATACCAATATCGGTTAAGTTGCTAATATTGGTGGCGCCAATAAGCTCACAATCGGGGGTAAATAAATTGGCTGCAGAATTAAATGGGTTTGTTATCCCAACGCCCTGTATTCTTGCGATACCCTGGTCTTCTTGTATACCGTAAGGGTCTTTTATCACCAAGATGTCTGTTGGGGAATTGTTTGCAAGGGTATTATCCATATCGTTGCAAAGGTATTTTAGTCCAGTAAGTGATGAACTATTGCCATATTGGTACTGCCTATTTTGGCCAATAGCGTAGTTCGCTATACTTAAATTTCTAAAAGTATTTCGGTAAATTTGGTTTGCATCGGGGCCAGATTCGTTAATAAGTGTTCCAATTTTAAATTTCTTAGACTTGTCGTTGCTGCTAAAGAAATTATTTTCTATGATATACTTACTGCTATAAATAGTCCTAATGCCAATATCTTCTATATCATTATATTTACCTTGTAGAAATTTATTTTGGGTAATGAACGCATTATTTACAGCATCTAAGCGAATACCCTCCTTGTTACCATCAAATATGGTCCTGTTTACAGAAACCGAATATGGACTTCTTACATTCATAGCCCAAATGCCTTGTCTTAAACGTTCAAATTTACTGTCAAATTGGGTTCCTAAACACTCTCCATTTGGCCCAATTTGGGAACAAAATTTATCTACAAAATAACCTGCATCTAAAGAGAAGATTCCTTGACTATACTTAGTTGCATCTGTAGTTGCTGGGTTTAGGTTGTTTAAAAACTCGCATCCTGTAAATCTTATTCCATATACGTCCCACATACTTACCATATGTATAGGATAATGTGCATTACCCCAAAGTTTGTTGTTTTCAAATCTGCACATTTCAAACCAACTTAGGTTATTCATTTCGTCGCCATTACTATTAAAGTTATGGTAAGATGTAAATTCAATACTTCTTGCATTATTTATGAAGTTAGATTTAGAGGCTCTAACAATACCACCTGATTCCCAAGTTTCTGGATTCCAAAGCCTTATAGCTTCCTCTGCATTTTCTATTGTTGCTAATTTTAATCTACAATATCCTTGGTTATAGTAGCCATTGCCTAAATTTGTTTGCTTTTCACTACTTACTCCGCTAACTATAATACCTTGCCAGGAAGAATTTGGGCAATTTTGTAAAGAAGTAAGTTTAGCATTTGTAATTATTAAGTTAGCGCCAGCTTCAACTTCTAATCGAGTACCGTCATTTCTTACTCTAAAATCAGCAAACTCAATAACAGTAGATTGTCCATCGATATAAAGCGTTTTTCCACTTTTAACAATGACCGGCCCTCTTATCTTTTTAGAAGAATTCCATATTTCATTGGTATTTATTTCATAAGGAGAGTTTTCTGTAACATCTATATCATATGTTTCAAATAAGCTACAATCTGATTTTAGTTTTACAATGTAATCATCATCCATATTGTAACTGTTATTTCCTACAGCTACCAAACTGCCATCTTCAGGATTTTGAGTAATTGAGTACATACATTCTTGTTGCTTAGGATTATCAGCAGTGGACTCAACTGGCGCAGAATCATCAACGTTGAAGGAAGTTTCCCAGACTAAATTATTTTGAGAATTAAATTTTGCAAAAAATGCATCAGTATTCGTATTTTCATCATAATACTGAGTACCTTCACTAAAACAGAAATTGGTAGGATTTATTTCTTCATCTTCAAACGCTACTTCTCCTGGAGAATGTCTAGTACTAACTGCTGCATAACCTCCATCTTGAAGCGGAGTTAAACCAATTTTAAGGTCAAGAGCTGCTAAAGTGCCTAATGTAGCAACATTTAAAACATTACCACTTTGAGATAATCTATGAATTCTTCCAGTTCCTTCATTTGGATTTGCATAACCGCAACCATTTGTATATAAAACAGTTGACACTATCAAATCTCCATTAAATATCGTCTTAATATCATGACTTATAGAAAGTCTTCTTTCATTGAACCCATAAAATATAAAAGGATTTTGCCAATCGAAAGTATAATTGTTACCGTCGAAAGTTAGCAAGTCGGCAAAACTTTGGCCTGTGCCAACAACTTGTTCATATCCTCCATTAGGGTAAATATATTTTTTAAAATTGTAGCAATCTCCATAATTATATGGCGGATTTAATTGAATATTTTCAGTTTGATAATAATTCACACCTGAAATAGCAAACTTGTCTAAATTACTTGTATTTGGAACCTTACAAATTCCTAAAATTGAACCAGACAGTGCATTTTCTTGATATCTTGAATTTGGAATATATGTTTTATTAAGAATATTTCCATCTTGATCAATATCAAGAATATAGGGTTTTTTAATATATTTATCTGTTTCGACATAATCTTCAATATCATGGCCAACAACTCTTATTCTATTACTATTTACTTCAATTAAATCAAAGGCTTGAGAATTACTGTAATATGCTTTTTGTAATTCCTCTTGACTATTATCAGTTGGAGAATAACTTCCGTAAATATGTTGCCATAAGATTTCACCAGCTAAATTGAATTTTATAACATAGGAATGAAATTCTGAAATCTTATGATTTTTAATGTCTTTGTTACACATAAATGAATTTGGGAAATAGATATTGGCTTCACCTAGTCTCGGATTATATATCATTGGCTGCCCTAAAACATCCCTTGTTCCTAGTACATAACCAACTGCAACAAAATTTCCATCAGAAGTTTGAATTACATTGTATAAATCCTCATAAGAATAATTTAACATTTTAAACATTCGTTTGTAATCTCCTCCTTTATCAATTAAACTAATAGCAGAAAAAGAGGTACCCAAACATTTATCTTTAGGGTCTAAGGAGTTTTCAGGTGGCTTTATTTCACTTGGGTCAGCACAATCGCCAGGTAAACCGGGTGGAAAATCTCCAATTGGTCGGCTAAAACCAACACACATGTAACCAATAAATTCATTGCCTTTGTAGGCGTTGCAGTGTCCGTACCACCAATCTTCTCCAGAATCATTTCTCCAAATAGGTGTGCCATCAATTAAAGTTTCTACCCATTCTGATCTTCTAAAATCTGGTCTTGGCGCTTCAATTTGTGCTTGGGCTTGCTGGAAATTATTTAAAAACATTAAGAAAGCAACAAAATTGAAAACACACTTAATAAACTTGTTATTAATATTGTTGATTTTTATTATTTTCTTGCGGAAGGGCGAGCAGGTTTGCGCAAAGTTTTTCATTACAAGTTGTTTTAAGTTTGTTGCTAAAGTAGAAT
>Ga0247837_1010572_pt1 | contig 10490 bp, 8 predicted proteins | sample LaCtaG_2_FD_187115 | JGI IMG/M metagenome (GOLD analysis project Ga0247837, IMG submission 187115) | Freshwater microbial communities from meromictic Lake La Cruz, Castile-La Mancha, Spain - LaCruzMarch2015_14.5m | ecosystem: Environmental > Aquatic > Freshwater > Lake | place: Spain: Castile-La... | reverse complement strand
ACCCTACAATAAAGATACTAGAAGACGTGGGAAGTAGTTTAGTCTTGTATTTGGTCTTAATAATCGATGACAGATTATGATGATTGCAAGTGTACTACTTCAGCCGAGACCTTCAGGTTCTTTCCCAGTGTCCCGTGTGCTCATTAAGCCAGCCTTTCTTTCATCCAGACCACGCAAACAGAAGACATAAATCGACTTTTAGAGATTTTCCAGCCTGCATTTCTTCCGATCCCAAGGACTCTCATGTAGATGATGCTCTGTTCCACGTTTTCTTGGAAGACCTTTGACTAACGAACAGATAGACGAGGAATACGGACTTGAGGAAAGAGATAGTCATCTCACTCCGGAAAGCGAAGCTAGATTGGATAATGCCACTCAGGTGCTGGAAACCATGTATCGAGGCTTGAAAGCCAACAACGATTTCATGGTGCGAGCGGAAAAGTCCTTTAAGCCCATAGACATCCCTCTGTGTCAAGGCTTAGTCTGTCCAGTTGTAGTAAAGGACCAAGCAGCCAAAGACTCGGGAGCAATCGGAAGAGCTTAAGAGAAAAGGAGCTAAGAAGTTGGCTGGAAGGAGAGAAATAGGCTAACTTCAATATGCAGAATTGTTATGAGGTTATGCTCTAACACTTACTGCCAAAGTAGCAGTGGAAAGCTTGTATTACAGTCCTTTTGCAGTCCGAGGTACTTTAGTCAAATACCCACTCACTGTTCATTCAATTTCTTTGCGTGAAAGTATCATACATATTAAAGTCAGCTTTCTGCTGAGTAGCTCTTCGCTGCCTCTAACCACTTGTGGCAATGAGGTAATTATCTATTCTTATAGAACTAGGCGGTATTAAGCATATCGTCCAATTCTTATCGAAATGCTATGGAATGCCTTAAAACAGACTAGCTAGGCTTTGCATTCATAGATTTTGATCTTCCAATGCAAGGACGGTGAAGAAACCTAGGACTGGCTAAGGGGAATATAGAAAGAGGCAGGTTAGCTATCACATTGTACTAAGAAACTCTGCAGTCTCCTGTACCTTGGTACGTCCTCGACTTTCTCCTTCCTTTCTGCCTGTCCGTCCACACAGCAATTCCGCAGTTGGGACCTGTGCACCCCAGTTTTGCCCTCCCTCCTCTCTTTCAGCTGTAGCGGTTCTGTGTAGCGCAGAGTGTGGTTGGTGCGGTGGTTGTAGGTTTTGCCTTCTCTTCGCATTGTCTTTATTAGCAGATTCGGAATTGAATTGGGTCTACATTTTCCCTACACTCAAATGGTGAGTGAGGGCGAACTTCCAACTTAGGGAAAGCGGAGTAGCCGGCGGAAAGGACCTTGAAGGGAAGAAGTTCTCAGCCTTGCTACTACTTGGGGGACATACAGCAGAAAAAACTTGGCTCTATGGGAATTACCGAAAGCGCAATTTGATAGTGCCAGCCCACGATTTGGGAATAGAAATTCAGCTGACTACCGAGACTTCTTTGCCCGCAGAGTACCTGCACAACCTAGCAGACAGTAGAAATTGCAATGACGAAAAGCAGCACTCCACTTACTAACTTGCTTTCCAACATAAAGGCACTATTCGCAAGGCTTGGATTTCAGGCCAGTGTTAATACGAGCCAGAGACAATAGAGTATGTGGAGCCGCACACAAGGAAACGAAAGGCAAATTGAGTACCCTGCTTAGCTATTAACTTGGCTGCTTTCAGAAAGGGAAGCAGAACTGCGGGTTGCTAATAGTTAGAATGAGTGGAAGTCGAGTTCCTGTGTTTCCCGCAATATGCATTCCCTGGTCTGAGTTCAGACCCGAGTCCAAGGTCGTTTCCTCGCAATTCCGAAGCATCTCTCCTCCTCCATCTGGTCGCCTCACTGTCAGTCTGCGTCCCTCTCTCTTCGGCCTCAGTCCGCTGACTCACAAGCTGAAACTGCGAGCCAAGCCCCCACGTCTGCCCAGTCTCTTCACTTCCCCTGTCCGCCGCATCCACCACTCCCTTGAAGTGTCCCGGAGGACCAGAGACATCGGAGTCGGTGCAGACCCTCTAGGTCCCTGGAACTCCTACCACTAGTAACTGTATTTATGGCCAAGGCCGTTACCCACCTCGCCCAGGTCTACGCAGGGCTGCACACAGCTCCAGAAGTGAAAGAAACCATTGAGGAGTTGCTGACTAACGCCCGTCAAAGAGTCGTTGAAGCGCTTACTTCCAAAAAGACACATGTAGCCACTCGACCTTCTGACCTCGCACCCCTCATAGAGAAGCGGCAAGCCAAGCAGCAGACTGCGGAGGACAACCTCAGGGAGTTCCGTCTCAGAGAAGCACTGCGACTCAAGCAGGAACTCGAGCAGAAGTTGGGACACATTCAAGAAAACATCAAGTCACTGGAAGCGGTCAGTGAGCCGGAAACGCAAAAGCCAGTGCAAATGGACTCGGAAGCCCGCAAGGAGTACTTCAAAGAGGAGGAGCGCCGCAGACAAGAAACCGCTGAATTCGCTAAAAAACTCCGAGCTGAACAACTCGATTTGGCCCGGAGAAACCGACTCCGAGAGGAAGAAATGCAGCGGAAGTTCCAACAAGAACTCGCGCAGTCTCAGAAGCGGAAGGAAGAGGAGGAAGTGCACCTCTTGGAGGAGCGGGCAAAGCGTCTGGAAGAGTTGCATGAGCGGGCGAACAAGCGCAAAGCGGACTTGGAACAGCGGCGCAGGATTGGCAGTGAAGAGAGTGTGCGTCTCAGAGCTTTCAGCTATGCGCATGATCGAATGTCCCAGGAGAACTTCCGAACTCCGCAAGAGCAAGAAATCCTGGCCAAGAAGAAGTTGGACTACCAGCCCATCAGGCTTGAAGAGCTGCAAGAACATGCCCGCAAGCACGACGAAATTATGCGAGAAATGCAGCGACGGAAGGAAGCAGAGCGACAAAACCAAGCCCTTGACTCGCAAATAAACGCCCTGCCCAAAGCCTCAGCCTTCACCCACTCCGTATTGGAGCAAGAGAAGAAGGTCAAGGAAGACGCCGAGCAAGCTGCAGAGGCCCGCAAAAGACTGCAAGAGAAAAAGCAAAGATACGCTATGCTGGTGAAGGAAATGTTCGCACCCGCAGTGGACCCACTAAAGCGCAAAGAGATGGAAATGATCAAGGAGAAGCTGGCTGCTTCTCACCTGCCGAAGGTGTCTACAGCTCGTAGCTTGCCTTCGGAGCCTGTACTTTTCAAGCCTCCGAAGTTCAAGGAAAACCCTATGATGCCCAGGCCGCCCCCCAAGCGAGAAGCCAAGGTCGCCGACTACCTTCTGGAGAAACGTCAAAATAGGGAAAATGCAGTGTTCCAGGTCTCTGGCAACTTAGACCTGGACCTGTCCGTCGACCCCGAAGCAGACGACGAGCGCAAAGCGCATCTATTGAAGGAACGAACAGAGAAGTTGGAGCGGAATGCAAAGCGCAGAGAACTACTACTGAGCCAGGCCAGTCCTACCAGTGCAGGCGCTCTTGACGCCCACGAAAACCTTAACGACGCCCTCATCACCTCCATCAAGGCCAAACTTAGTCTGCTCAAGTAACAGTGCCTGTCCATTGGGACATAATGGAAGAGAGACGTCTGCGTAGTCTTCAGAGCATTGAGCTCACTACTTATTTCACGCCCCAGACAGCTCTGCAGCCTTTGCCGTCTTTTAAGGTTCTGGCTGTGGGCAGTGTGGACTCCAATACCTACCTGCGGACGCTCGTAGCGGAACTTAGTGAAATTCGCCTGCTGACTGCCACTCGGGAGGACTCCAATGCTGCGAAGCCTGCGAACCTGAGTGTTCTCCTGCTTCTCATTGCTGATGAAGCCGACTTGGAGTTCGCCCTGCTCTCTGCCACTGCTTTCCCTTCCTGCTCCCAGAAATACGTTTACAGCCGAAACCTCTCCCCAGATTCGCAACTCGAGCAGCAGGCGAAGGAACTGGCGAAGAACATTTCCGGAGAGTTCCTCTCAGAGGCGGAATACAGCAGCGGAAGTCTGCTACTTGCCAAGTTCAGGGCAAGAGACCAGGAAATCGTGGAGTTGGTCACTCACCTTTTCAATGAGTTCGACCGAGACCACTCAGGCCTGATTGAACTGTCGGAAATTCAGGAAATCGGGAAGAAACTGGGAGAGTCGCTGAGTGATGAGGAGGTGCAGACAATTATCAAGGAAATTGACGTAGATGGGGACGGGAAAATCAGTCTTGAGGAGTTTGGTGCTTGGTGGAGAAGCGGCAGAACTGGACGCAGCCGGAAAATGGCCAAACTCGCGAACCAAATGGCCAATATGACCGGCTTTCTCAACAAATACGGAGAGGCGTTTAAGACAGTTCTCGGCACCCAAACCGTTTCCAAGACGAAATGGAGCCTAACCCTGGGCAATTTGCCTGAAGGCACCCAGGCCGGTCTGAATGTTAAGGGCCATCTCAGCATCAATAAGCCTAAAAGCGAGATGGGTGAGCAGCTGCAGCGCTTTGCAGAGTTCCCAGTGATGTGGAGCTTCACTTTCAACCTCAAGCAGGGACAGGACCCGATTACTGCCTGTCAGACCTTGACCCAGCGGCTTAAAATCCCCAACTTCAAGACTTTGTGTTCAGTTGCTGAGGGTAAGTTGGTGCTGGCCTTCATCTTGAAGGAACGGGCTTTGGAGCTAGCGACTGAAACCTTCGAAGGACAGGTAGGCGCAGGTCTCAGTTCCGCTCCTGCTGAGCAGACCTTCGACTTTGAACTGCATGTGAAGAAGTCCCCAGCCCAAATTGCAGAGGAGCTGCAGCGGTCCCCTGTGGAGCAAGTGCTGGACGGCATGCGCTTCAAAGCGCAGTGTGAGTTGTGGAGCTTTTACCAGCCTGCACTCAAAAGTCTACTGAAAGGAGTCCCTTCCGCCCAGCGTGCTTTACTGGAAGCGCTCATTAGCTCCAATTGCACCCTAGAAGTGCAGGTCAATCCGCTGAATTTCCTGCCAGCAGCCGTCCACAGCAAGGTCGGGTCGAACGTGTCTGAGACTTACTACGACAAGGTGAAGTTGGCGCGAGATGGCCGCTTCAAGCTGAAGTGGTTGCAGGCGCTGTACGAGTCTGTGAGCACTGCGGAAGTCCAGATCTTTATCAAGAACTTTAGCACGCTGCTCGATATCACTGTGGAAGCGCCGAACCTAGGAGAACTACTCACGCAGAAGAAGCCCGAACTAGACTAATAGCTAGAGACCAGACAGTGCCCCGGCCACCTGACTCGCCACTTCCCCTTTGGAGATCTTGTGCGCATGAGGCAGTTCCTCTGCTAGCGTCGCTGCCAAAGCCTCTAGGGACGCCCCAGACACCAAACTCACAGCAGCTCTCCAGGCCTCGAAGGACTCTTTCACTTGGAGACAAGCGGGACTCGCTTGACTTGCCACCAGTAGGTACTCCCGATAGGTCTCATCCGCCATCATCAGACTCATTTCAATGATGTTCTTCAGGGTGGAGTCTTGGCGCACTTCAGTGGCACTGCCCAGGTCCGCGCCGCTGTGCAGAAGCACTACTTTGGAACTGGAGGTGAACAGGGCGATTGCAAGTTTGAGGAGAAAGCGGTACTCCTGGGTGTCGTTGCGGCCTTGGAAGTTAATTGCCACGATTAGTCCTTTGTGGACTTTGCCGTCTGAGATGAAGGCGGAAGAGAGAATTTGTGCACATTGGGACTCTTCAAAGGCCGCTCGACTGACCATAGTGAAGGGGTATGCTTGCCCGGCTAGCGCATTTGCTAACTCCAGTACTGCTGAGTTCTTAACTCCCACCAACAGGGTCACTATCAGCGGCTCTTCTTCAGGCAGCGAGGCAAAAAGTCGCTGAATCTGTCCGGAAAGCCCCATGTGAGTAGGACTAATGAGGAAACCAGCTGCCTGACTCAAAGCCACTTCAGGTCCTTTCACACTCGCAGTGCTCCTGAGCACCAACACCGACAGCAGTCCACACAAACCCGCACTCACCAAAAACATACGCATCCAGTTGTCTGAGAGCAGGGCACAGGCTAGCGCTGCAATGCTGAGGGCGCCTAGTCGCAGGTAGAATTTGGACTGCTCCAATTGATATAGCTGCGAGTTCTTCAGACTGACGAGAGTGCTGTGGAGTTTCCCCAGCTTGCCCTGAGTCTCAGGAAAGTGGCTGAGCACTGCACCTACTCTGGCTTCCAACTCCGCAGCTGACTTGCCTGGAGGATAAGAAGCCAGCAGCACTAGTTCCCCGGTTAGGTCGAAAAGGCGTCTTTCCACCAGGTAGAGGTGGTCGTGCTCCACTACAGAGCAGCGGCCTGCGTAGGTCTTAGTGACTTGGTCGAGATGTTGCTGTAGCACAGCCTGGAGATGTGGTGGAGTCTCGCTTAGCAGGTCACTGGCGAGAATGTTGTTTGAGAAAGTAGGAAAAAGGGAAGCGGTACGACTTGTGGTAGACTGGAAAATAGACTCCACCTTGGCTTCTAGCTTCTTTGATTCTTGCTGAAATAACTCGATTTCCCCTGATTTTCGAGTTTTCTCGTCACGAATCAGCCGCTGGGTCGCCTCTGTGTATCGGTCTGTAAAGCCGCTCAATCCTTTGAGAAAGACATCTGCACTCCGAATGTATGTAAGCCTCAGTGTAGAAATCAGGGCCTGAAGGCGGCTGCCAGCCTCCACCTCATCCCTGTACACTAGCACTTGGCTGTTGGTCCTAATCATGTGTGCGTCAGATTCGGAAAAGCGGCGGATTAGGCAGTCTGCCTTCCAGGCCTGAGACTCGTCCATCATCAGCAGGACTTTTTCAGTGGGTGACACTTCCTTCAAATCTCGCCAAAGACTGAGAAGTCGTTCAGCCTTTGCTACCGAGTCGAAGCCGTCCAAATTGACCACCACAATAGACGCCAATAGCAACGCTGCCTGCTGCAGATCCTCTCCCCAGCCCTTCACTTCCAGCACAAGCACTGTGCGTCCCTCCAGCACTACTGGCTGGGTAGAGACCACTAGCGCTTCTGATCCAGGGTGGGTCTTGAAGCTGCTTTGAGTGCCTGAGTGCTCCATGAAGGAGTCCAGCACTGCACTGCCTCGAGCCTGGCCAAAGCTGATCACAGGCACTAGCACCACTTTCTCAGTGAAGTCAGCTTGCAGCAGAGGCACTGTTTCACTCACAACCACAGGACAGGGGGCCTGTGGACTCTGCTTTCCAGCCAGCAGGATCTCTAGTCCTTTAGCACTCATAATGGTACTAGGTCTGCCCGCTACGCTGCAGTCGCTGGTTCTCCGCAGTGAGCAGCTCCACGCGAGCTCGAAGTCGGGCTAGCTCCAGCTCTGACTGGCGTCTGTTGATCTCGAACTCCTCTTCCTTCTGCCTCAACTCTTCATTCGCCTTTCTGCCCAGACTTTCGTTTTCCCTCACAGTCTTTTCCAGCCGTAGGTACTCTGCTCTCACGAGTTCCAGAGTCTTAGACAGACGCTGGACGTCCTCAGTGAGGATATCAGTTCGAGGAGGTAAATCCGCTGCTGGGTCCATGTGCGCTTCCAGTCGCTCGATAATGCCTTCGAGGGACTGAATATGTCTCTCCTTCAAAGCCACGTCCTTGCCTAGTTCTTCCAGCTGCTCAGCCGCCGCTTCAGCCTGATTCTGCAGCTCCACCGAGGTCTCCTGCAGACTCCTTATGACTGCCGCATACTGCTCCAACTGGCCTTCCAACTCTGCAATGTGGCTAGTCTGCACATCTCTCCACTCCACTAACTCCCCACACTGGGCCTGGAGGGACAGGAAGTCTTCCTCGGCAGGACAGTTTTCGTGTTGTTTGCACAGCACTTGCAGTCCTCCAACCCGTGCTTTCAGCCCTTCGCACTCCAACTCCAGTGCTGCGACCCTTTGCATGCGTCCTTCGTTCCTACGTGTTCCTTACTCCTTCACTTTAGCCTCCGCTACAGCAGTCAGTTTCTGGACGTGTTCCTCCATCACTGAGGCTAAATACCCCACTGTCACTCCGTATTCTCTCAAGCCGAGTATTTGCATAGCACGAGTGAGAGCGGCTCCCAGTCGCCAAGCCGCGCTTTCTCGCTTGAAGCGAGGCTGCTTGGCTGCTGCCTCAGATAGGAATTCTTGCAGACCGGAGCCGTAGTCAGCCGCAGGGATAGGAATGCCGCAGAAGGACAAGTAAGCCGGCTTTTTCTGTAATTTGAGAAGGCGATTATGAGCCAAAACTGCAATCACGCAAGACCGGAACTTGAGCATTGGGTGTTTGACGGGCAGTCGCTTCCCTGCATACTTAGCCAGCAACCTTCGTGAAGCATCGATATCTGCAGCCCACACTCTCGCAACTTGCTTCGCACACATGTAATCCTCCTTCAACTGATACAACGCAGCCAAGGTGGCTGAGAGTAAACCCGTAGTTTGCTCCACACGCCCTGCATAGCTGTGCACTTGCGCCTCCATACTCTCCACAGAAGCCACTGCACCGTCTCTTTCCCTCTCCAACTCTTCACATTGGTCCAGCGTAAATTGGTACTTTCGAGCGAAGTCCTCAGACCCTTTGCTCGCCTCTGAGACTGTCTTCGTCAAAGCTGTGATTTTGCTGTTGAGTTCCTGGACTCGAGTCATGTACTCCTGGGAGCACTCTGCGAGGTTAGAAGCCTCTTCCTCGGCCCTGAGCAGGGCTGAGTCCAGATCTAGCTGGAGTCCTTCCTTCTCTTCCAGAGCCTGGCCCAGTTTCGAGCTGAGCAAGTTGAGGCAGTTGCAGATGTTACTGAGGTACAGTTTGGCTTCTATTGAGGACTGGTGAAGGACACCAAACTTCCCAGCTTCCTGCAGCACTAGTCTTGAGCCGTCTACAAAGGTCTGGTACTCAGACCGCCAAGTTGCCAATTCGCTCTTTAGAGCTCGCTTCGAGGCTTTGTACCGCTGATATTTCTCGTGAAATCGTCTCTCAGCAGTTTCCTTTTCCGTCAGCAATTGTTTCGACAGCATTTCCTGGTCCTCCACCTGTCTGGCCAGCGCCTCTATCTTGGTCCTCAGCTGCTCACTGCTCTGCTCAAAGAACTCATTCCGCTCACTCAGTTGTCCATTGATGGCCTCCAACTCACTCATACGCCTGCCAGTCTCTCCGCGCATACTCTCCAACACATCGTGACAGGCCTGCACATACTTCCCCACGTCCTTGAAAGAGTCTGGCAGCACTAGTGTAGGCAAAGGACTGGCAGTATCCATGGAGAACGCCTCAAGCCAGCATCTCAATTTCTCGAAATAAGTCTTCAGTCCTCGTCGAGTGGCAGTGAGGCGGCGTTCTAAGTCCATTTGCTTCTGCTCAAGCAGTTTCTGGTCCTCCTGCGCCTTGGAAATTAGTTGCTGTACTTCTTCATGCTGACGCTGGAGCAGGTCAATGTAAGCCTCAGGGTCTTTATCTTGGCATTTGTGCCGGAGCAGGTCAAGTGCTCCTTTGAGTTCCTCACAGTCTCTGAGAAGAGCGGTGTTGTTGGCCTGTTCATGCTCGAATTGCAGCTCCACGCTGGTTAGTAACTGAGCGCTTTGCTGCACTTCCATCCTCAGTTTCCCCATGAACTTGAGTTCTGTCTGACACTGCTGCAAGCTTTCCAATGCCTTTTGCAACTCACCACGAAGCTTGGCGTTGTCTTCCTCCAACGTTTCAATCAGCACTTCCTTCTCTCTGAGCACTTGAGTGCAAGTGACCAGTTGCTCCTGTTGACCATTGGTGCCAGCCTGCACCGCCTCTAAGTTGCGTTCTAAGTCCTGTTTGGTTTGTAGTGCAATGTCGCACAGACGTTCCTTGCTTTCCAAGGCCAGTTTGAGTTCCAGAGCCCGCGCTTCCTTCTGCTTGAGAGTCTGTCTCAAGTCCTGCACTTCACTGAGGAGATCTGCATGCACTGCTTCGTCGTCTGGGGTGTGCAGCTGCTTCCGCTCCTCGAGCAGCAGACGGTTCTTCTCTGTGAGAAGTTGCACCTGTGCTTTCAAATTGAGACACTGGGCCTTATAGGACTCCAGGCCCGCTACGTCCCTCATCAGTCCTGCTATCTGCTTGTCTCTTTCCCTTATATCTCGAGACAGGTCGATGAGGCGGTGCTCCGCTAAGGACACATCTGAGAGTCGGCTTTTGCCTCTGGGGGGAGAGGACTCGTAGGAAACGGGCTGGTGGGGTGGGGAGATGGAGTCCAGTTTGAAGTTGTGCTCTTCCAATTGCTTGCCCAGAGCCTTGAAGTTCATCCAGTGCTCTTCCATTTCTACCTAAGGCTGAGTTCCGCAGCTCAGATTCTACGACTGGGAAATACCCGGTGTCTGAGTGCGAGAGGATCTGCAGTCCAGATTTCCAGCGTTATAAGCCTGTATTGTTGAGACCTGGTGAAGTAGGATAGCAGTATCTGTGCATGTGAGCGATATGAAAGGCTGAGGAGTCTGTAGATAGCAGAGACTGTGATAAAGCAATTCACAGACTCAATTCATGCTATTCAAATATATGCTTAGAATCAACTTTAGTAATAGGTAGCACCTCCCTCATCCAGGAAATGTCTCGTTACTAGGAATTAAG
>Ga0247837_1010571_pt1 | contig 10490 bp, 12 predicted proteins | sample LaCtaG_2_FD_187115 | JGI IMG/M metagenome (GOLD analysis project Ga0247837, IMG submission 187115) | Freshwater microbial communities from meromictic Lake La Cruz, Castile-La Mancha, Spain - LaCruzMarch2015_14.5m | ecosystem: Environmental > Aquatic > Freshwater > Lake | place: Spain: Castile-La... | reverse complement strand
ACAACCCGGAGGCCAGTTCACGGTGGCCCTGGCTCTCGGTCGTGCGGGCGCCGATCGCTCCCCAACTCACCAGATCCGCGATGTATTGGGGGCTGATCAGGTCCAGGTATTCGGTTCCCGCCGGCATTCCCGACTCGGCCAGATCGAGCAGCAGCTTGCGCGCCAGGCACAGGCCCTTGTTGATCTCGAAGCTGCCGTCCAGGTTCGGATCATTGATCAATCCCTTCCACCCCACGGTGGTACGGGGTTTTTCGAAATAGACCCGCATGACGATCAGCAGGTCCGCGCTGAGTGCGTCGCGGACCGGCAGCAGGCGCGCGGCGTATTCCCGTGCCGCCTGGGTATCGTGTACCGAGCAGGGCCCGACCACGACCAGCAGCCGGTCGTCCTCCCCATGCAGAATGCGCTGAATCGCCCGGCGCGTCTCAAAGACCGTGGTGGACGCCTGTTCCGATAGCGGGTATTTCTCGTGAAGCGCCGCGGGCGGGCTCACCTGGGTGATCGCGCGAATGCGCAGGTCGTCTGTCTGGTGTCGCATGAGGGGGTAGACCGGAATCCCTGGAAAAAACGAAAGCGGATAAGTATAGACCAAGACCTTGCCGACGCGTTCCAGGTGACCGGATATTCTTGAGTTGATTGCGCTGGATCAAGGTCGCTGGGACGGAAAACTGACCGGAATCATGTTCGGGCGGATCGACTTGTCCCAGATCAAGAACGCAAGGACGGACGCTTCAACTTGGCAGGGTGCGCGCATTGATGCACTCGATGGCGGGTCCGAAGCGCCCGTGGCGCACCCGCATGATGCCGGCATAGTCGATCCGCATCCGGTACCAGCGCTCGGCGTCGGCGCGCAGCAGATGGCCCACCAGCGCGCGCATGACCCCGGAGTGGCAGACGATCAGCACGTGGCGCCCCGGATGGGCAGCGACTTGGCGCTCGTAGGCCGGGGCGACACGTGCCGCAAAGGCGTCGAGTGATTCACCGCCCGGCGGGCGGTGGGCGACCGGGTCCTGATACATCGCCGTGTAGGCCGCACCCTCGGTCGCCGCCACCTCGGTATGGGTGCGGCCCTCCCAAGTGCCCATGCCGATCTCGATCAGCGCGGGTTCGACGGCGAGCGGCAGCCCATGGCGCCCGGCCAGTTCCTGAGCGAAAGGGTAGCAGCGTGCCATAGGCGAACTGATCACCTGATCCCAGGGGTGGGCGTCGCCGAGCGCGGCGCGCAGTTGCGCCCAGCCGGTGGCGGACAGCGCGTCATTGGCGCCATTGCCGCGGAAGCGCGGGCCGCCCACCGGTTCACCGTGGCGGATCAGGTCGACGAGTGTCTCGGGCATGGGACTTTAAGTGCTGCTGGTGGGGGCAAGGTGCCGCACGATCCGCCGCGCTGCCTGATCGCTGGGCTGGTGGCACCCGTGGCGATGCGGTGTCGGCGCGACGCTGCTGTCATGCAGCAGTTCCAAATTTCGGTGGTCGCTGCCGGGCGGCGTGCCGGCAGCGAGGCTGATGGTGGATGCGCTCCGCTTATCCACCCTACAAAACCCGCTCCGTTGTAGGGTGGATAAGGCGCGCCGCGCGTTATCGGGGACCTGGTACCGCGGTCGGGCGCGCCGCATCCACCATTGGCCGCGCGATGTCGCCCAAATTTGGAATTGCTGGCTGTCATGTCGGCAGGATACCGCAAGGGCGCGCGTGTGCGATGATGAAAGCACGACCGGCGCGACCTGATCGCGCCGCTGGACGTGATAAAGGAGCCTGAATGATGCGCCGTCGAGCGTTCGTTGCCATCCTGCTCTGCGCCTGGTTGCCGACTGCTTGCGATCGGCTGCCGAAGCCGACGCCCATCCCGCCTGACGCGATCGTGGTGGCGTTCGGCGACAGCGTCACCTCTGGGATCGGCGCCGCGGCGGGGGAGGACTGGCCCAGTCGGTTGGCCGGGCTCAGCGGCTGGAAAGTCATCAACGCCGGGGTCCCCGGCGATACCGCCGAGCGCGCACGAGACCGCATCGAAGCGGTGCTCACCCAATACCAACCGGCCTTGGTCGTCATCGAAATCGGCGGCAACGACTTCCTGCAACGGCGACCACAAGCCGCCGTCAAGGACGATGTGCGCCGCATCGTCCAGTCCGTGAGGCAGAGCGGCGCGCAAGCCGTGCTCGTGGCGGTGCCGCAATTCTCGCTGTTCGGAGTCGTGTCCGGCGCCAAGAGCGACGCGCCGATTTACCGGGAGTTGGCGCAGGAAGAAGGTGTTCCGCTCGTCGAGGCGGTGTTTTCGGAGATCTTGAGCCGACCGGAGCTCTGTGCCGACCAGATCCACCCGAATGCCGAGGGGTATCGGAAAATGGCGGCGACGATCTATGCCTTTCTCGCCAAGACGCCCAAGGGGGCTGACTAATCGGTGGTTTTATGCATGGATCACCCCGGTGAACGGCAGCCCCGTCAGCATATGCACCCGCCGACCAAACTCAGGCCAGCAGTTCCAGATTTCCGGGCCTTGCGCGACCCTGACATCGGTCGAGCCGAGACGGACACGGCAAGAGAATCACCAAAGCGTGACCCAAATCACGGTTTCAAGATCACTTCGTATCTATATTGATGAGGGCCTTTTTCCGACGCGTCGTGTTGGCTTTCATTGCGTCTGGTTGGGTCTTGGTCCCTGACGTTCCGACCAACGCCAGACCTCACAACGGATAGCGGAATGTTTATTCACAGCTTTGGTCTATTCTGGCGTGCAGACGAAATTGACTGGAATCCTGGTAAAGGTGCAAGGGGTGCGTTTCGCTTACTCGGACGTATAGGTAGTAACTTGCCTAAAATACGGCTCGCGGATTTTCGAAATCAGCAAGGCATCTATGTGCTCTACTGCGAATACGGTCCTTATTACGTTGGACTCACAAAACGACAGGGCCTCGGAAAGCGCCTGAAAGATCATTTGTCTGATCACCTTGCGGAAAAATGGGATCGCTTTTCATGGTTCGGTTTCTGCTCAATTTTGCCGGACAAGGACAATACCGGCCTTTGCGTTTTAGAGGAGATGGCGGAAATTGCTGAAGTAATACCGGAATCGCTGATTTCTGATGTCGAAGCGCTTTTGATCAAGTCAATCGGTCCAAGAAACATCAATCAAGCACATTTCACACAGGCCGAAGAATGGCGGCAAGTGAGGCTTGATGAGACTGAATACTATATGAGCAAAGTCGCAAGGGTCTAAATCCGACGACGGAGAAATGTAATGGGAAAATGGCCAGGCTCAATTATGAAACCCAAGAATAGCCTAACCTACGCCTCAAAACCGAGCGTGCGCCACGGACGTCGTGCTAATTCGCAGGCGACTTGTAGGCGCGCGCCGCTTTAGGCTGCACGTTAGGCTATGAGCGAAATCACCTTGGGTGAACTTTGGGCGCGCAGGGAAATGCTCGAGAATGAAGCAGCATCCTTGCTCGGACACATGCTTTTCGAATTCTCTAGGCTCGACGTAAATCTTGGTCTATGCCTCGTATGGGTTGACGGTGGAGCAAAAATCGAGAGCCTAACAAAGGCCGTTGAAACACTCAATCTGAAGGCCAAACTAGATGCATTAGCTAAGCATGTCACAGCAAAGTTGCCTGCCGGCTCGAACAGGCGGCGCGCTTACGAAACTTGGATCGAGCGTACGGATTTAGTACGGCAACAGCGAAACAACCTGGTCCATGGTCGCTGGGGTGTTGAAGCGCATAAGAGCAAAGTTGTCAACGTGATTGGCCTTCCGACTTCCAATGCACAGCAGGTGATCGAATACACCCTCGAAGAACTCGCTGACGTCAACAAGGAACTGCGTGATCTTCAACGCGAACTAGCAAGGCTCAGAGATCATTGGCCACTATAAATAGCCAATCCTTTTTCACCAGCATCTCAAGAAGGTCATGCGGGGTCAGTTCTCGCATTGTAGCATCCCAGAAGGCGAGAACTGACCCCCATGTCCGCATGTCCGTTCATCCCCCCCGTGACCCCATCATCCCCGAGTCCCTACGCTGGAGGCCATTTTTCACTCATTGAAATGTTACAAAGCGAGATCTGACCCGAATGGCACTGACTTAAGGAGAAAGCATCACAGAAACAATTGGTTGCGATGCAGTGAATCGACCGAAAAACCGGCCTTGATCATCGTTCCGGCCGGCCGCGGACGGTCCGCACCGCGGACCCTACGGTAACACCGTGACCTGTAGGGTCCGCCGTGCGGACCGACGACCGTGCCGATCGCGCGGTGGCCGAGTTTATGATCAAGGCCGAAAAAACGTTGCGGACCAGGTAAGGGCCAGGAGCCACCACGGAAAATGCCGCTTCCACTCAAGTGACTGCTTGTCGATCCAACTGTAAGCCGCTGATTTATTTATGCCGTAGCTTAAGTCAGTGCCATTCGAGCCTGGCTTCTTTTTGGGTACTCTGGCCCGGCAACGGGCGGCGTGCCAGCCTTTACGTTAGGCTTAAAAATGTACAAAAGAATCGCATCTATTAGGGAAGCTCAGCTGGTATTGGATGCCATCAATAGGTGTCTTGGTGAGTCACGCTACGCGGAGCCAATTCCCCATCCAACTAGAGAAGATGCGCTGATAATCTTCAGACCGGAAATACTTGGAGAATGCCAATCTTACCTTGCTGCATATCCTACGCTCTCTGATGAACAAGTCGTTTCTGAAGGCTGGTATCTTGGACCATTTCCCGGACGATTCGGAAAGTCGAGAGCGAAGCTAGAAGAGGCTCAGCACCTTTTCGACTACCTATCAGATCCGGTAACACGTGATAACAGGCCGGTATTCCGCTCCCTATTTTTTGCATACCTCGCGACACTGTACTCACTAAAAGAATCCATTCAGAAGGTTTGTGCGGCTCGCGACTGGGAACTAAAAGCCTGGTGGCTCTATAGAAAGAAGGAGTTAGAGGCGAAGGGCGAGCTACTCGAATATCTTATCCGGATTGGAAACCGCGACAAACACAACCATGAGAACTACCTACGATATCCTGCTCGCATTTACGGCATTCAGATGTCCAACACGCTTCCGCCGGGATGGCCAGCTGGAAATTATCGACTAGTAATGTCAGGAGAAGGAAACTTTGCCTTAATGGATGAAGGAAAGAAGACCTTTAGGAGAATCCCTCTTGGCCTTGGCAGTGGCCTCTATGTAACAGAATTGATCGGAGTACCAGGAAAACATCTTGGTACACCTATCGGTGAATCCAACATCGTGACGCTTTGCCGATTGGCGAAGGAATATTTTGAGGACATCCTTTTCACAGCCGAGAACATAGATTCCGCGACCCTCTCTCAAGCGCTTGGCAATAACCCATAATCATCTGCCGCCGCCCGGTTTCGGGGTCAGGTCTTGTAATCACCCATGTGTGAATGAAACAGGGGTCGGGGTCAGGTCTTGTAATCACGCATGTGTGGTTGCAAGACCTGGCAGCATTTAGCGAGACGCGGCAGCGTCGTCAATTCCTGGTTCCACATCAAACCCGGTCGAGTACCCGACGCGGAACGCGCGTCGGTTGGTTTCGCGCGGAATGCGGTCCGCGCAGGGGACTCGGCTGAGCCGTCGGTGCCTCCCGCCGGGCGCGGTGCGCCAGGACCGCGTCCCTGACACTGGTGGCGAATGCTCCCGACCGCGGAATCTGGAAAGAACCGATCTCACGCCAAGTCGCCAAGCACGCCAAGAAGAGCGCAATTCTGCGATGACCCCAGTCACTCCGCGAGCGCCTCCGGTTTCGCTATCGCCTTGAAGACCCTTGGCGTCTTGGCGCCTTGGCGTGAGATATTCCGGGTCTGAGCGAAGCCGGTGCGGCGGATGCGCCCTCCTGGGCGCAATTCGCCACCAGTGTCCGTCCCTTGTCGCCCTGGCAACGGCTGTCTACACTGCCGCCATGCGCCATCCCATCGATCCCAAGGTTGACTGCGTCTTCAAGGCCCTGCTGGGGGCAGAGTCCAATCGTGACCTGCTGATCCATTTCCTCAACGCCATCCTCGGCGCGGAGCTGCCCCGGCCCATCACCACGGTGGAGATCCAGAATCCCTACAACGAAAAGGAATTCCTCGACGACAAGCTCACCGTGGTCGACGTCAAGGCCCGCGACGCGACCGGACAGATGTATCAGGTCGAGGTCCAGCTTCTCAATCACCGCGACCTGCCGGCGCGCATCCTCTACGGTTGGGCCGACCTCTACAGCGCGCAGATCAAGGAGGGCGAGAGCTACCGCAAGCTGCGCCCCACCTATGCGATTTGGCTGTTGGGTCAGACCCTGTTGCCGGATGCCCCGGAGTATGCCCACACGTTCCGGTTTCGCGACCAGCACGGTCGCGTCTTCCTAGACCATGGCGGCATCTGGCTGCTGGAACTCAGCAAATTCGCCGCCGACGCGGTCGAAACCGAGCAGCAGCGGTGGCTGAAGTTCTTTAACGAGGCGGAGCGCCTGGACGCGGACGCCCTGCCGGCCTGAATGCAGACCCAAGAGATGAGGCGCGCCATGAACACCCTGAAAGCCTTCTCCGAGAAAGAGCACGCCTACCATGCCTATCAGGCGCGGCAGAACTTTCTTCGCGAACAGCAAAGCATCCAACTCGAATTCGACGACCTGCGCGCGGAGGTCGAGCAGGCGCGGGCGGACGCGGAGCAAGAGCGGGCGGCGAAGGAGCAGGAGCGGGCGGCGAAGGAGCAGGAGCGGGCGGCCAAGGAGCAGGAGTGGGTGGCGAAGGAGCAGGCACGGGCAGACGCGGAGCAGGAGCGAGCCGCCAAGGACGAAGCTTTGGCCGAGATCGCGCGGCTGAAGCGCTTGCTCGCCGACCAGCCGGAACCGTCTGACCCCGAGACGCGGTCGTGATGTAGTGATCTCGGCCTGTCGTCAATTTCTGGTTCCGCAGCAAACCCGGTCGAGTACCCGACGCGGAAGGGCAAAGGGGTCGGAGCCCTTATGCCTAAGCAAACCATGGGTAGTAGCGCTTTGTGGTGCCTAGCTCATCAGTATGTCGGACATGAAATAGCGGGATGTGATGAAAGAGAAAGTTTACCTCGACTCTACGATTCCAAGCTATTATTTCGATGAGCGCGAATCGCTGAGGCAGTTTTCTGAAGTCACGAGAAAATGGTGGTCAGAAATGGCGGACCAGTATGATCTCTATATATCAGACGCCGTACTGCAGGAGCTAAATACTGGGAATTATCCCAAGAAGACAGAAATTATCTCACTGGTGTCAACAATTCCGCTATTACCTTTGACGTCGGATCTTGAGCAGGTTGTCGAATTCTACATAGCGAATTACGTTATGCCAAGATCTCTCGTAGGCGATGCAGTTCATCTTGCATACGCTAGTTACTACGATATCCACTACCTTCTTACGTGGAACTGCAATCATCTGGCAAATGCGAACAAGCGCAAACATATTCGAGTCATAAATGGTCGGCTCGGATTATCGACGCCAGAGCTTATTACCCCCCTTGAACTGTTCAGCGAGGAGCAATACTCATGATTGAGTCGGAAATCTTAAAAGAAAAGCACCGAACCCAAGTAGAGCTATCAAACGAAAGCGCTTCGATTCATGAGTATTTTGTTCGTTCTCACGCCGCAGCGATGGAGATCGCAGAGTCATTCGGATTCCCTTTGCAATATGCTGATTTGCCAAGAAGAGAAGGAATGAAAACCCGGATCAGCCTTAAGCAAACTGACGGCCAGAGCAACTGAATGGTGTCAGGTCTTGTAATCACCCATGTGTGAATGCAAGACCCGACTGCACTCTACGAGACGCGGTAGCGTCGCCAATTCCTGGTTCCGCAGAAAGCCCTGTCGAGTACCCGACGCGGAACGCGCGTTGGTTGGTTCCGCGCGGAATGCGGTCCGCGCAGCGGACCCGGCTGAGCCGCCGGTGCCTCCCGCCGGGCGCGGTTCCCCGGAACCGCGCCCCTTGTCGCACCGGCGACGCCTGCCTGCACTGCGATGATGCGCCATCCCATCGATCCCAAGGTTGACTGTGGCGGGCGAGGGGGTCAGTTCTCGCCTTCTTGCATGTTACAGTGCGAGAACTGACCCCGCCGCCTACGCGAGAACTGACCCCACTGCCCACGAGCCTTCGCCCACGCTCCACGCCGCGCCTTGGCCGCCGTCGGCATCTGAATTCCAGGCACCGGCGCCGCCCAACCGGCCCAGCGGAGGCTCCCGCTCGCACTCGCCCGAGAGATTTCGACACCGCGTACTCGGTTCGACACCGAAATCGCGCTGTCCAGCCCCCCGACTGTCCGTCGCAAGCAGGTTTGCCATTGCCGGCTCCGTGCTCTATGTCAAGACTCCCGACTTTGACGGGGCCGTGGGGGGGGCAGCAACCGGTTCTTGTCTGTCTGTTGAGTTCGGCGTACCCTTCGGTTTGGGGTCTTTCCCGCCCACCCCGACGAGACATTGGCGGAATCCGCGACGACTCGCGTATGCAGCACAGCAGATAGGAGCGCTTCAACGGCGGCACCTGCGCTCTGCCGGAAGACGAGCCCACCGCCGGTTTCTATCGTCAACTGAAGAGCGCCAGTGAGAACGCGATATGAGCCTTTCCATTCGCTTGCCAAAGACGCTGGAAGAGCGGTTGGCGATCTTTTGTCAGACACACGGAATGACAGAAGATCAAGCGATCGAGCGTGCTCTTCACCAGCTCTTGAGCGACGAGTCCCCCTCGCTCACACCCTATGCCCTGGGCGTTGAAGGATTTGGGGCGGACCGAACCCATTCCGGCGATATCGCGAAAAATAGCCGCCAACTGCTGCGGGACCGATTTCGTGACCCCGTTACTCGTTGACACCGGCTTCTTAGTCGCGCTCTACATTCGCGGCGATAATCTGCATCATGCGGCCGTTTCATATTTGCGACAGAACCAGGCGCCGCTGCGCACGGCAGCGCCCGTTTACAGATACCGAATTGAGTAGACTGTCCCCGAAATTGGCGCGTACCCGACGCGGAACGCGCGTCGGTTGGTTCCGCGCAGGATGCGGTCCGCTCAGCGAACCCGGCTGAGCCGGCGGTGCCTCCCGCCGGGCGCGGTGCCCCGGGACCGCGTCCCTTGTCGCACCGGCAACGGCTGTCTACACTGCCACCATGCGCCATCCCATCGATCCCAAGGTTGACTGCGTCTTCAAGGCCCTGCTAGGGGCAGAGTCCAATCGTGACCTGCTGATCCATTTCCTCAACGCCATCCTCGGCGCGGAGCTGCCCAGGCCCATCACCGCGGTGGAGATCCTGCAATCCCTATAACGAAAAGGAATTTCTCGACGACAAGCTCACCGTAGTCGACGTCAAGGCCCGCGACGCCACCGGACAGTTGTATCAGGTCGAAGTCCAACTCCTCAATCACCGCGACCTGCCGGCGCGCATCCTCTACGGTTGGGCCGACCTCTACAGCGCGCAGATCAAGGCGGGCGAGAGCTACCGTAAGCTGCGCCCCACGTACGCGATCTGGCTGCTGGGTCAGACGCTGTTGCCGGATGCCCCGGACTATGCCCACGCATTCCGGCTGCGCGATCAACGTGGACGCATCTTTCTGGACCATGGCGGCAGCTGGCTGCTGGAACTGAGCAAATTCGCCGCCGACGCGGTCGAAACCGAGCAGGAGCGCTGGCTGAAGTTCTTTAAAGAGGCGGAGTGTCTGGATGAGGACGCACTGCCCGCCTGGATGCAGACCCAAGAGATGAGGCGAGCCATGAACACACTGAAGGCCTTCTCCGAGAAAGAGCACGCCTACCATGCCTATCAGGCGCGGCAGAACTTTCTGCGCGAACAGCAAAGCATCCAACTCGAATTCGACGACCTGCGCGCGGAGGTCGAGCAGGCGCGGGCGGACGCGGAGCAGGAGCGGGCGGCGAAGGAGCAGGAGCGGGCGGCGAAGGAGCAGGAGCGGGCGGCCAAGGAGCAGGAGCGGGCGGCGAAGGAGCAGGCACGGGCAGACGCGGAGCAGGAGCGGGCCGCCAAGGACGAAGCGTTGGCCGAGATCGCGCGGCTGAAGCGCTTGCTCGCCGACCAGCCGGAACCGTCTGACCCCGAGACGCGGTCGTGATGTAGTGCGGGGTTCGGGGTCAGGTCTTGTAATCACCCATGTGTGAATGCAAGACCCGACTGCACTCTACGAGACGCGGCAGCGTCGTCAATTCCTGGTTCCACAGCAAACCCGGTGACAAATAACTCCCGGTAGGCGAGTTGCCGAGCGACGGCGCTATTGCCCAAAGCCATGTACAGTTCATGTGGCGACAGGATGCCGTTTGGTGCACCAAGAGCGTGATGCCGATCGCTCGACCAAGGATACTCCGCCGGGCCTTGATCACGGTTCCGGCCACGGGACATCGTAGGGTGGACAAGCGCAGCGCAGTCGACCAGCGGCGGCGCGGGATTCGGTGGACTGCGCTAGCGCTTGTCCACCCTACGGCCGGAACGATGATCAAGGCCCTCCGCCGGGTCGGCGACCATGGCCGCCCGGACCGGGTTCATCTCGATGTAAC
>Ga0247837_1010567_pt1 | contig 10496 bp, 6 predicted proteins | sample LaCtaG_2_FD_187115 | JGI IMG/M metagenome (GOLD analysis project Ga0247837, IMG submission 187115) | Freshwater microbial communities from meromictic Lake La Cruz, Castile-La Mancha, Spain - LaCruzMarch2015_14.5m | ecosystem: Environmental > Aquatic > Freshwater > Lake | place: Spain: Castile-La... | reverse complement strand
TCTTGAATGGGAAATATGCACCCTTGGATGAGCGGTTGCGCGCCATTTCCATCAAGCTAAATGGAGTGGAGGATTATTACGTTGCTGCAAAAGCTAACTTGAACAAACCAACTGTAGAACACACGGAATTGGCCATTCTGCAGAGTAGAGGAGGCATGGATGTGTTTGGCCCAGCTATGATTGATAGCGTTTACGACTCAGGTTTGAGCGATGTGGAAGAAGAGAATATCCTGATTGGCATTGAATTGGCGAAAGAAGCCATGGAAGATTACGCGAACCATTTGGAGAAAACCGTATTGCCCCAAGCTAAGGCCAATCCACGCGATTTTAGAATTGGAAAGGAGTTGTTTGCCCAGAAATTCAAGCACGACATTCAGTCATCGCTGGCTGCAAGCGAAGTATATGCCATGGCTTTGGATGCCAAAAAACAATTACACAAGGATATGTTTGTGGCTGCGCAAAGCATGTGGAGCACTTATTTCCCGAAGAAAACCATGCCCGCTGATAGCCTTACCGCCATTCGTGCTATGGTAGAGCGGTTGTCGCTTGTGCATGTGCATCGCGATAGTTTTCAAACAGCCATTGAACAGCAAATACCCCAGCTCACGGCTTTTGTTAAGGAACACGATATTCTAGACCTCGACCCTAGCCAACCTTTGGTGGTGCGCAAAGAACCTGCGTATATGGCTGGCGTGGCTGGTGCTTCCATATCATCGCCTGGTCCTTATGAAACCAAAGGGCAAACCTTTTACAATGTAGGTTCGCTGGCAAACTATACCGATGCTGAGGCAGAGAGTTATTTGCGTGAATACAACAGCTATATCCTGCAAGTGCTCAACATTCACGAAGCCATTCCGGGGCATTATGCCCAGTTGGTGTATGCCAACAAAACGCCCAGCAAGGTGAAAGCAGTGTTTGGCAATGGCGCCATGATAGAAGGTTGGGCCGTATACACCGAAAAGATGATGCTAGAGCAGGGCTATGGTGCTAACGAGAAATCTACCCGAAACACATCGCCCGAAATGGCCTTTATGTATAGCAAATGGAACCTGCGCGTGGTGTGCAACACCATTCTTGATTATGGCATACACGTAAATGGTATGACCGAACAACAAGGGCTTGATTTATTGATGAACCAAGCATTTCAGCAAGAGGCAGAAGCCAAGGGAAAATGGCGCAGAGCTACACTAAGCCAAGTGCAACTGTGCAGCTATTTCACTGGATTTAGAGAAATTATGTTGCTGCGAGAAGAGGTGAAACAAAGCGAAGGAAAAGCATTTAGTTTAAAAGCGTTTCATGAGGAATTTCTTTCCTTCGGCTCGGCTCCTGTGCAATACGTTCGCAAATTGATGCTCGGAAAACAAAAGGTGGCCGCGTAACTAGTGCAATGATTCCAGAAGATTTCGCAAAACCCTAAACCCATTATTCGTGTCGTTATCTCTTATTCGTAAACGCATTTCTGACCTGCGCACGCGCTGCGATGGTGGACAAGGTCCCGATGGCATTTCGTTCGCGCATTTCACCTCCATATTTGATGTTCCTACTGCCCATTGGAGTGCCTTGGTGCAGCAAAGTGGCAATATGCTGCTGTCTGCCCCTTATTTCGCAGCCTTGGAGCAACATCCCTATCGTGGCATGGGGTTTCACTATGTGCTTGCTTACAGGGAAACCAATCCAGTGGCCTTGCTTTATTTTCAAGAAACGGATATCCATATTGCCAACGTTGACCAAAACGTTGATACCAGTAAGGTGGGAGATATTTCGGTTTTTGACCGCGCCAAAGGACTCGTGATGCGCGGCATGGAAAGCGTAAAACTACGGCTGTTGGTGCATGGCAACTTGCTGCAATCTGGCGACCACGCTGCATATTTTAATCCTTCGTTTGATGCCGCAGCACGGGCGCGGGTTATAGATGCGTGCTCTAAATTGGTGGTAGCATCCGACCGTTCGGGCAAAAAGATTCGCGGGTTGTTGGTCAAAGATATTTCTACCGAAATAGAGGCCGAGCTTCATCTTATTGACGAAGATTTGACCGCATTTGAGGTGCAACCCAATATGGAAGTGCACATACGGTCGCATTGGACATCGTTTGAGGATGTAATGGAAGACTACTCCTCCAAGTATCGTGTGCGGGCCAAGGCAGCACTCAAGAAAGTGGAGCATTTGGTGCTGCGCGAGTTTAGCGAGGCCGACATACAGCAGCACAACGACCGCATTATGGAGTTGTTTAAGAACGTAGAAAGCCAGTCCGATTTTCACATGGTGAGCATCCATCCCAGCTACTTTGTGGATATGAAAGCTGCATTAGAAAATGCTTTCGTTTTTAAGGGTTATTTTCTTGAAGATAAGCTTATTGGATTCTATTCCTATATCTATGGCATGGGGCATAGCTATGCGGGTTTTGTAGGGCTCGACTATGCGCATAACCGCGATTGTGCCTTGTATCAAAACATCCTCTACCGCATATTGGACGATGCCATTAAGCAAGGCGCTTCATCTGTCGATTTGGCGCGAACCGCTATGGAAATAAAGAGCACTATGGGCGCAGAACCTGTGAGCTATCGCCTAATGGTGAAACACCTAAATGGACTAACCAACAGCATCGTAAAGCGCTTCATAGTCAACATTAAAGTGAAAGAGTGGGAGCAGAGAAGGCCGTTTAAGGACACGCCCAGTTAATTACGAATTAGGTTTCGAATCCCGATTCCATAACCCGAAGTCTCGGGACGGAACTTGGGTCGGGAGGGGTGGTTCAAAAAGAACACGGAAGCCGCACAAGCGCCACTGATGCAATTGATATAAACTGATGTATAAGGCAGCGTGGAGCTATCGACAGGCTCTGGACAGGCTGCTACCGAATACTCGGCACGAGGGAAACACCCCTCGCGTCAGTCTAGCTTAGGCGGAGGTTTCCCCTGTACCCAACCAGGTATCTTAGCGCGAAATAACCACTACTTTCATAAGCTTAGCGCCCGTGTCTCCTTCCACACTCACCAAATACATACCCGCAGGCAGGGTGCTCACATCCAAAGCGGTTTGTTGGTTTATCCTCGATTCGGAAATGAGTTCGGCAGCAGCATTAAAAAGCTTTATGTTTGAATACTTTGCATGTGCTGCACCGTTAACACTTACATGCAACACATTCGATGTCGGGTTTGGAAATAGATCTAAGGAAACCGCAGATGAGTTGGCTATATCAGCAACGGAGGTCAAACAATCTTGACGCTTGTCTTTCACATAATCCAACGTAAAAAGCACATGAAACTGACCCGCTTCTCCATGCGTCATGTCGGCTACGGTATTAAGGGTTACATCTGGTGCGCCATTTGCCTCAAACAGCGCTAAAGTGTTCACCGCATTGGGATAAGGATTTTCGATATCTGCATCGCTGTGATACAATACCAAAGGCATTTGGGGTGCCCAATCGTCTATATCGTTATCCGCTAATAGCCTGCGAAAGAAATGATTAGGGTCGGTTTGAAAAGGTATGAGCCACTGGTCCTCAATCATCCGAGCAGGAATAGAATCTAAAAAGTCTGTATCGCTGTTGGGATCATTGCGATCTAGTAAAACCGGTAATAGTTCCTTGTAGGGCGACTTAAAAACGGTGTCGATAAGATTCTCTATAGTAATTCCCGTGCCCCAGGCACTAAGAGAGTCTTCATATATGACACCCAACGAGCGGATGACCAATGGCAAACTATGCTTTTCGGGAGTTTTTCGGGTAATGGATGTAAGACTATCTGCACACACACCAGACAAATCGTAAGACCCACCACCAGCAACTGCAACCAAAATATTGAACTCAGAAGGGTATTCTTCTTGCATCACTTTGGTGGTAGCAACCGTACTATTTCCTCCCTGGGAGTATCCCGATAGGAATACTTGACCGCTAAGGGCAATGTTGTTTGAGGCACAAAACGTGCGTGCTGCGCGCAATAAATCTATGGTGCTATTGGCTTCGGTGCGGGCATGTATAAACGCTTGAGGCCCCGGAGATGCCCACTGGCTCATGTGAATATAGTCTGGAGCTACACCCACAAATCCGTTGGTAGCCATACCCTTGCATATCAATGCATAACTGTTTGACGGTTGGTTGTTGGATGGCACTGACTCGTTCTTTAGGCATAGCCCATGACCATAACTCATCAACCCAAGTTCGGGGCACGCATAATTTACAGGAATGCACACCAACCCAGAAGCAATGGTCAAACTATCTGGATGGTAATCTTGGGTATAATACATCACGCGATAGACTGTAAAATCATAATCTGAGCCCAAGATTGATCCAGGAAGACCCGTAAGCGTTTCTACTTCTACCCCAAAATCGACAGCAGTGTAGGCTTGTATAGAATCGAAACTTACAATATCTCCACGCTGCTGTGCGGTGATAGTTGAAGCAACTAAAAGCAAAAAAAGCCCAGTAAAGGTCTGTTTCATGTTAACGGAAAGTTATTTGAATAAAGAAACACAATACTACCTAAAGAATTCAAGGGCAACGCATCCATAAAAAATCAAAATTCCTTTGCGGGTTCGCAAAACGGAACCATGCAACGAGCGTATTGGGAACGCTTAAACTAACGAGGGTAGGGTGGTTGTGTTACCGAAAACCAGACACATGGGGAAAACCCTAGCGTCAGCCCACTACGTCCTAGCTCGGGCGGGGTCTGAATCTATAAATTCAGTGTTAAAGATTTGCCTTTGGCACGTGAAACGCAAAGACAAATTTTCTTATTTTCTATTTTCTCGTCCTCGCTTAAACACGCATCACGGTGTTCTATTTCGCCTCCCTTAATATCTGTAATACAAGTGCCACAGGTACCTTGTAAACAAGAATATGGAACAGTTATGTTATTGAAATGAAGACTATCTATTATAGAAAGATCTTCGGGCACCACAATGGTTTTTTTGCTCTTAAACAAATGCAAATTAAAGGCTTTGTTGGGTTTAACCTGATTGTTATCGGCATGAAAAGCTTCAGATTTTATTAGGTTTTTATCCCAGCCCATGGATTGTGCGGTTTCTTTAATCCATTGGTTAAATCCACTGGGACCACAAACATAAATCAGTGTTTTGGAATCTACCTTGCCCAGTATTTTAGAAAGATTCAAAGAGTAGCGGCTATTTAAACAATATTCTATATTCGGAGCAAAAGACCAATTTTCTAGGGCGTATTGAAAAGGAATTTGGTCCATAGAACGGACACAAATGTGAAATTCAAAATGTTTTTCCAATTCTGTTAACCTATGACTCATTGAAATTAAAGGAGTAATTCCTATGCCTCCAGAAATCAAAATATAGCGTTCTGCATTTTCATAAAGCAAAAAATTGTTTTTGGGAAAAGAAAGGGTGATTTGGTCACCTTCTATCAATGTCTCATGCACTTCTTGAGAGCCACCTCTTCCATTTTCTTCTTTCTTTACAGCAATTTGGTATCTGTTTTTTTCAAAAGGGGCGTTTACCAAAGAATAGGATCTTACTTTACCGGACTTCAAATGCAAATCTATATGTGCCCCCGCTTCAAAGGCAGGAAACGTTTCTGAATCTACGGGTTCAAAAGTGAAGCTTTTCACGTCCCTAGCCACTTGTTCTATATGACTGATTCTTGCCAATAGGGTTTGTTTTTCTTCTTGAATGAGTTGTGCCTTATAGGTTTCGGTAAAATGTTTGTCAGGGCGGCTAAACAAATTTTTCTCAGGGATAAATTGTTTTCTAAATACCCCATTTGCCAAATCCCATACCTTGAAGTATTTATACCATGGAACATGAGGTAAAAAATGATGCATGGCATGATGCTCTTGCCCCAATAATGCATCCAAAATCAAGCGATTGGATTTTAATTTAAACGTAGTGAGAAAGGGATAATTGTTCCATTTAATTCCTTCGGGGTGCGGGCTGTGTGCAAATGCGAAAGCAACAATCCAAAGGCCCAATCTGGAAGGAATAAAAAAGTACAACAAGTATTCATACCCAATAGGGCTCAAAAACATTATAACATGAAATAGTGGATTTAATCCGAACGTAATAAGGATATGCACCATTATATTGGAAGGTATCCTACTTATGTTTTTATATATCCAATATGCCCAATACGCTTCGGGTATAAACAACATAAGATAGCCAAAAGGAAAATAATGGGTTGGAATACTTACCATCTTTTCGTCCGGGTCTAAGTCTTTGTCTCCAACATATCTGTGATGTGCCAAATGCAAATAACGATAGGCGGGTGCGGTTACAAAAGGAAACAAAACCTGTCCGGACAGGGTTCCTAAAATATCATTGATGGTATTATTGCTGGAAATGGCTCTATGGGTACAATCGTGCAAGGGTGTAAAAGCTGCGTAAATGAAAATTGCCATGATGGGATAAGCAACAATCAAAGGCAGTCCCCAATAGATATGAGCCAGAACTAGTGAAACAGGTACCAAATAAGCTAGGCTTATAATGCTTATTTGGTGAATAGACCACACCGGAACACTGGATACTTTTTTATACTCAGGATCATTTACAACCTGATTGATAACTTCCCTTATTTTAATATTATTTGCAGTAATACTCATGCATATTATTGTTACAGTTTTTGGTTATCAGTTTAACTTTTAAAAAAAAATGATGCGGAGAAGAAAAAATGTTTATTTTATTTCAAAGATAATTATTGCTTTAAAATAATTGTAGTGTGGTTGAATAATTTGATTACTAAGGCAGGAAGCCTTGTAAACATAAGTGTAGCGAAAAACCCTCGTATCAGCCCAAGACTGTGCTGCTCAATTTACTTTGAATGGCCTATTAAATAATGGTCTGTTCTTTTAGCGTAAGTGCTGCATAAGAAGAACCGATTATAAGGCCAGAAATTGACGGGATTAAAAGAAATATGGAGTAGTTAGCATTCCAAATAATAGTGATAAAAACAAGCAAGGAACCAAATATGTATATGCCACTAGTTATCAATCCTAAAATTCTACCCCAATTCAGATGGTTTAAAATTCCATAACCAGCAAGTAATGATAGTGGGCCGGTTAAAAGGATGTCTGCCCACGGTATGAGTACGGTCAACAATTCAGTTTGGGAAAATATATTGCCATCACCCCATGTGTACAAACCACCAGCGATTGCGAAAATGCCTGTTAGGATAAATAGTATTCCGAATAACTTGGTCATACAGCTTCCCTAATTATATGCCTGTGATGCCCGCTTCAGCAAAGGTTTAGTTTGCTGGACGTTGCTTTACTTTAGGCTTCTAACTTTTAGAATGTCGTTTTACTTTGCTCGCATTTTATTCCCCTTTGCATCATGGGTTACTTCTGCAAGTCCGAGTTTTTCCATCAAAGGCGGAACATACATTCCAAAACGTCCACGCAGACCTTTTTTTAGACCGTACCATCCACCGTTTGGATTGTTTTCAGCACGCCCCCATGCCTCAACGGTTCCTTCCTTTGCAGGTTTTTGTTCGTCTGCACTGCCCAGTTCCATCCAGTCTCCGTGTTGCTTGAGCATGGTGTGTAAATCTGTTAAGCATTTTGCGTCATAGATAAGTGTTGTCTTACCTACGACACACATAATAACGTCTTTGCCGTCTTTCACATCCTTATACATTTCGTAGTCGGATGATAATGGTGGGGTTTTTAATTTCCACGGATTTTCTTTGGTTCCTTCAGTTGCCATTTTATCGCTTATTGTATGGTTGTGTTTCTCTACTTTGGTTGTTAACGCTACGGTATAGTGTTCAAAATTAGGTGGGAATTTAGGAGATTTTGCTTAGACCAGATTACTATTCGATTATTATTCCCGAAGCCTCGAGACAGGCGGGGTGGCTCAAAAAGAACATGGATGCCGCACAAGCAGCACTGATGCAATTGATATAAACTGATTTTTAGGATAGCGAGAACCTTATGTTACTGAATACCGCAGTGAACTACGTTATTGCGTTCCGCAATGAGCTCCCGTTGGTCGGTTGGTAGGTTCGACAAGCTTTGGACAGGCTGCTACCGACTACTCGGCACGAGGGAAACACACTCACGTGAGCTTAGCACAGCCTAGCTTAGGCGGGAAGGAGTAATCATAGCAGTTATTCAATTGCCGAAACGGGTATATCTTCCACTGCGGTTCCCCATTGCGTATTCGGTTGGTTGGCCATATTAAACTCAAGCAGACCTCCATTTGCTATGTCTTCATGAAGCAAATACGAACGGGTGTATGTTTTTCCATTCAAGGTGGCGTCCTGAATGTAGACATTGCTCTTCGTGTTCTTTTCAGCTTGTATGGTAAAGGTCTTTCCGTTTTCGAGATGGATGGTGGCTTTGCGGAAAATGGGGGAGCCAATAGCATAGTGATTACTCCCCGGACAAACTGGATAAAAACCAAGCGAGCTAAAAATATACCAGGCACTCATTTGTCCGCAATCTTCGTTTCCTGCCAAGCCATCGGGTTTGTCGGCATACAATTCATTTGTTATTTTTCTAACCATAGCCTGCGTTTTCCACGGTTGACCCACATAATTGTATTCGTACGCAATTTGATGACTCGGTTCGTTGCCGTGGGCATACTGTCCAATCATTCCCGATACATCCTGCTTAATCAATCCTTTAAGCTTGGATGAGGTGGTAAACAAGGTGTCAAGAAACGTGGCCATCTTTTCTTTCCCACCCAAAAGTTTCATGTGTCCGCTAATATCCTGAGGAACATAAAACGAATATTGCCATGCGTTTGCTTCGGTGTAGGATTGCGTCACCTTATAGGAGTTAAAGGGCCGAATAAACTTATTCTTGTTTCGAGCCCGCATAAAACCCGTAGAAGGGTCAAACATGTTCTTGTAGTTTGTTGCTCTTTGAATGTATTTTTCATACACGGCAGTATCGCCTAATGCCTTTGCCATTTGAGCAATGCACCAATCGTTGTAGGCATATTCAAGGGTTCTCGATACGCTGTTGGTAATGAAACCCTGCCGTATAAAACCATACTTCAGGTAGTCGTCAAAACGTGTGGTATATCTGTAAAACGATACATCTACTTCGATTGAACCTTTTAGTTTGTACTTCTTCATATCCTTTTCGCTCAATTCAGCGCTTCTTTGCATAGCCTCCAACGCCTTTTTTGCATCAAATTCGCGTATCCCTTTCGCGTAAGCATCTGCTATCACCGATACGGAATGATACCCAATCATGCAGAAGGTTTCGTATGCGGCCAATTCCCAAATGGGCAGCAATCCACCCTGCTCATACTGCGCGATAAAGGTTTTGATGAAGTCTGTATTGCGTTCTCTGTTTATGAGGGTAAACAAAGGATGTAGTGCGCGATAGGTGTCCCACAATGAAAAGACAGTGTAGTTGGTAAAGTCTTTGGCCTCACTCACTTTCGCATCGCGCCCGCGGTATTTTCCATCTACATCCTGATAGATGTTTGGGGCAAGTGCGGTATGATAAAGGGCGGTGTAAAACGTCCTTTTGTTGGTTTCATTATCATCTTCTATTTCAATTTTGCCAAGCTCTGCGTTCCACATCGCTTCTGCATTTACTTTCGTTTTTTCGAAATTGAAATCCGTTTGTTCTGCTTCCAGATTTTTTCGGGCGCCTTCTATGCTCACTGCCGAAATTCCAATGCGCGCATAAATCACTTCGTCATTTTCAGTGGCAAACTGCACATAGGCTTTTAGTCTGCCTCCCTTTGTTTGTTTTGACGTTACATCTGCCCCACGGCCGGCAATGCCTGACTTCTTGAATGGTTTCGAAAATTGAATAACGAAGTAAACCCGCTGATTGCCTGCCCATCTTGTGCTTATGCGGTAACCGTTTAATTCGTTGTCTCCAACAATGGAGATAGCACCTTCATTCAGTTTGTCGCGGTGGTTGAGGTCAAGAATTATGTTGGCAGCATCCGTTTTTGGAAAGGTGTATTTATGCAAACCTGTTCGTGTTGTGGTGGTTAATTCTGCCTTCACACCCGGCTTATCAAGAAAAACGGAATAATAACCAGCACTTGCCTTTTCATTCTCCTTTCTAAATTCTGAGGCATACGCTTTATTGCTAAATTTTACTTTCCCCACTGTGGGCATTAGCAATACATCACCATAATCACTCGCTCCTGTGCCACTTAAATGCGTGTGAGAAAAGCCATATATCTTAGTATCGGAATAATGATATCCTGAGCAGCCATCCCATCCTTTCAGTCGTGTATCTGGGCTAAGTTGCACCATCCCGAACGGCACAGTAGCCCCAGGATACGTATGCCCATGGCCACCCGTGCCGATAAAGGGGTCAACATACTGCGTATAGTTGGTTTGCCCCATTAGTTGTAGTGGAAACAGAAGAATCAGTACGTATTTTTTCATTGAACCTGCGTTACTTGGGATGGCAATGGTGGTGACTGTTAAATGTAGTTTTATAAAAACAACTTTATCCTGTGTATTTGTTGCCTCAGGTCGGTGTGTGAAAGTCCGCCCGAAAATGCGTTGTAAATATACCCAGAGCGATGTTTGACACGTGAGTTATGGCGTGGACACT
>Ga0247837_1010562_pt1 | contig 10504 bp, 9 predicted proteins | sample LaCtaG_2_FD_187115 | JGI IMG/M metagenome (GOLD analysis project Ga0247837, IMG submission 187115) | Freshwater microbial communities from meromictic Lake La Cruz, Castile-La Mancha, Spain - LaCruzMarch2015_14.5m | ecosystem: Environmental > Aquatic > Freshwater > Lake | place: Spain: Castile-La... | reverse complement strand
TCATTGAATTTACTGCAATACTGTCTCCGCTAAGGCGTATTCTACAATAAGTCCAGTATACACTAGCAGGATGAGCATAATATCTCCATAGCATTTTGGCAGAGTTTCCGCTATACAAATACGTCATCTATGTAGACTGCAGCAACTATTCAAGGGAGTATAACAATGGTAGCAAATAGGTGTTAGCTTCTTCTGGTATGAAACAATAATTGAAATGAATGTTGCATCAGGAACCAATTGCAACATACTAGGCTGAAACTTGAGGGGGACTTTGGGAGATTTTTGCTAAGGGGATACTATATGGAGCCAAGAAATTACAACTGAAGTAGCTTCCAGTAAGTGTCTGATACACCTATACCAAAGGAAGTCAGGGGATCTGACTTTTGCACACGCGGCAACACGAAAACGCTGTGTTGCCCAGGAAAGGAGTTTCAATAAATCACCGATAATTTGTGCACAGAGACAAACTCTTCCTCGATTTTCTCATATTTAGTGCATTTTCTCGATAAAACAGCGCTTAAACTCAGGTTTTCTTCCTGGCCAATGACAGAGACCAGTGATACACTTAAAATATTGCTTTTTTGCCTGCTCAGTAGTGTTTATTTCATATTTCTGTATCTGAAGCCTGATTTCGCTCATGATCGTGCTACTGTGACTAAATATGCTGATTTTCTTTCAGCAAATCGGCGATATGATTGAAAGAACCGTCTGGTTGCATTTCAGAAGTTAAAGCCTCTCATGCATACAGCAGAAAAGCCGGTTTAAATCAATTCCCATTAATGTATTGGAATGCGTGAATACTCTCTTAGGTCGATAGAGAACTATAGCAGATCTCACACAGTCTTAATATGCACTACTTCTCTCCCTTTAACACTCTGTTGGATATCAGTCCTGCCTCTAGCCTGTGGACTGTTTATAGCAAGTGCTCTTGTATGCCTACTCTTCCGCTATTTCCACGATTCGCAAGAAAAAGCTGGCTTGAGAAATGGCGAATTATGAGAGCAGCCTGCAAACTGCAACTATGCCAATGCAGTTACTCTTCCTTAGGCAAAGTACCTAGGCCCCAACCTTATCCTGGTCTTTGCACCAGCGGCTTTTGACAATGAACATATCTGCACTAAGGTTATTTGCTAACTCCACAGAAGAGTTCGAGAACACTGTCAACGATGCGTCTCTGCAGCTTAGACCCATTCGCAAGCAGCACCGCCTTGAATATCTTCCTGCGAGCGCGTAGCTTCACCTGAAGAGCCTCATGCAGCAACAGAGGCACAGGGAAGTGCCGCAGCAAGGCCTCCGTCGCCTGCGCTCCGCAGTTCGGCAAAGCTCTCAACTGCCTGCCGAACACACTCTGTAAGGTAGCAGTGCGTGCAGGGTTGGAGAGTTCTTGAAACAGCTCGAAGCGCTGGAGCTCTGTCCACTGAGTGTTAGACAGGTTCAGAGTGCGTTTAAGCAGGGCTTGAGTGACTCGGCCCAGCCAGTTTGCAGTTTCGTGCACGTTCCTGGTGGTTTTGACTTGAAAGTCGTGTTTGAGCATTGTGCTGATCAGTGCAGTGAGCAGGGAGTCGTGGGAGAAGGTCTGGAACCGGCCTGCAGCCCCCTCCAGCAGGTAGACACACTGCGCTCCAGAGTCCTTCAAACGGCGTTTTTGCGCCTGATAGCGGCCATCCACTATCGAAGCAGCTAAGTCTTGCGCAGCCTTCCGCTCGACCACTAGCCCCAAAGAGTACACCGCCTCTCCGCTCCGAACCACCCAGTGGTAGTCACCAATCCACAACTTCTGCTTCTCCACTCGAATTCCTCTCTGCTCCAGCTGTCCACTGAAAAAGGCGAAGTCGTCAGTGAGGCGCTCTGCCGTGTCCACCAACAACACCACTTCAGCCTGCACTCCAGCCACTTCTTCAGCAGCAGAAGGCTCTGTGAGCTCAGTGAACCAGCTGTCAGGGTCAGGCGCCGGGTCTTCTGCCTGGGTACTGGGAGCGGAGCAGGCTCGGTTGCGCAGTTGTAAGGCAGTCAGAGATCCCTGCGCAGTCAAGACGAACCCTTGGTTGGAGAGTGCTACGTCCTGATGTTCCAACAGCGTACTCAGAACCCTATCCACATTGTCTGGAAAGCTGCAAAGGAATGTCTTTTGCACTTGCTCATGAGCGCTCCGTAGTGCTTCCGCTGTGAAAGGACTCTTCGCTTCAAGACAACACAGCAGTGTCGTCCATACTGGACTGTCAGGCGCGTATGACAGCTTGGCGCTTTTGACTGCAACAGGAGCCTCCTCGGAAGGGCGCTTGCGAGGCTTTTCCGTTAGCCACTGGCCAATGAGTTCCGCATAGCTCTGGCCTACGCCTTGCAGAAGCAGTGCGACTTTGGCGGAGGTGACGGGGAGCGGGAAACGCTTGAGTGCCTTGATGACGATGCTGAGACCCAGTGCTTGGTGGATTTGTCCGCGACGTCGTTGGGTATTGCGGTGCTCCTTGAGACGGCCGAGCAGGTACTCGTTGTCAGATGCCATTTAATTTGAACGCCATCATGGGCGCCTGCAATTGTCTAACAGACAAAGAGCAGCATGACGTGACCATCGAAACGCAGCCTCGCACTCCCCGTCCCCAAACCCACCTGCTACAGATAGCCTTTCGAGCCTATCTCGCTCGCAAACGTCTCCACGAGGCTTCCCTGCTGTTCACAGTTGCGCCTCAGCCCGAGTCCTGGGTCGCCGACTTCATCGGCAGTCCCCAGGACCTACTGACGCCCCAGGCAGCTGACGTGCAGCGGACACTGCAGCCCTTCGATTACTCCCGCGAAGTGTGGGGAGTGGTCCAGCGAGGTGCAGTTCGTCTGAGTGACAGAAGTGTGTATGAAGGACAATGGCGTCAAGGCGCTCGCTACGGCAAAGGCCGACTCTTCAGAGCAGATGGCAGCTTTCAGGAGGGCTACTGGCAAAATGGACTGCTGCACTCTCGTGGTCGCACTGTTTACGCCAGTGGTGACCTCTACGAAGGCGAGTTCTCTCACGGACAGCGCGAAGGCCAGGGACGATTGATCGCAGCCAACAAGTGCTGCTACGAAGGACTGTGGGCGGGGGACTTGCAGCATGGTCAGGGCTGCGAAGTGTTCGCAGACTCCCGCACTTCCTACACAGGCCGCTACCACCAAGGAGCTAAGCAGGGACAGGGCTGCTTTCGCTGGGCAGATGGCAGTAGCTACGAAGGGGAGTTCTTCGCCAACAAAATGCATGGATCGGGCAGGTACGTGTGGGCAGATAAAAGACAGTACCAGGGGGAGTGGCACGACAGTCTGATGCACGGACAGGGCAAGTTTGAGTGGCCGGACGGACGCACTTACAAAGGTGGCTATGTCTACGATAAGAAGCATGGCTTTGGAGTGTATGAGTGGGAGGGAAAGCGATATGAAGGGGAGTGGAGGGAAGGCAAGATGCACGGAGAGGGCTTTCTTACTCTGCCAGGAAAGCCCCGCCGCAAGTTTCGATTTGTGAAGGGCAAACGAGCCGAGGCCCTGGACTAGCCTCTCTGACAGACTGCTAAGCAAACACTCGTAGAATAGTAGCAGAGCTACTTCTTTTGATTAAGTTCGCACAAGCTTTGAGAGAAGGGCTCCACACTAGCGAGAAATGCCTGCTTCCAGCACACCCTGCATTTCCCGTTCAAGTTACAGAGTAAATGTGCATTTTTAGGTAATCGTAGAGTATATTGAGCTCTCCTATTGCAATGAGGAAGCAGGTCCCTTCGTCGTGCAAATAGCCAGGAAAAGCGTACATAGTAATTATGTTCATCCAAAGGGACTTCATCGAGGACTCCGAGGATAGCGACTCATTCGAAGGGGAAGAGCAGGCTGACCAGCTGGACGCCCAGGTCGGCAGCAAGTTCCAGCCCGCAGACCTGGACCAAGATTTCGACCCGCCCGCTGACCTCTACCCGCCACACAACCAGAAGGATGACTTCCAGTCCGGGCCTCGCTACCAGCCAGAGCCACGCTATCAAGACCGTTACCAGCCTCCAGAGGACCTTCGTTACCAAGACCGCTTCCAGCCGCCTGAAGAGCCCCGCTACCAAAGTCGAGCCTTCCAGCCTGAGGAGCCCCGGCACCAAGAGCACTTCCAGTCCGAGCCTCGCTATCAAGACCGCTCCTTTCAGCCTCAGGAGCCTCGCTATCAGGACGGTCGTCAGGCCTACCCAGAAGTGCCGCGGTACCAAGGGGCGCCTCCTCGGGTGAGCACGCCCCCTCGCACCTATGAAGATCCTGTGCGACCACTCAAGAAGGCGGAGAATGAAAAAGTGGGCTTCATGCGGTATGACGAGCCTGAGGTGAAGCCCACAACTGCCTCTGCTAGGCCTGGGTCTTCCAGTGCTGCTATGCGACAGCGCATGCTTGAGCAGCAGAGGAACCAGTACCTCAGCAAGAAGGAAACTTACACGGTTACATCAACAACCGCTGTCACCCGTCCACCAGCTGACCCAGTGCTCGAGCAGCCCTACCGCTCTCGCAACCAGCCCTTCGCTTCGCACATCTATGAACCGAGCAGCAGTGCCAAGGAGTCCGGACTTGCGCCAGTCAAACCCGACAAAACCATGTTCGCGCGGGAGGAAATTGAAGAAGTGCAGCTGGACGAAAGCAATGCAATCAAGCACGCGGCTTCCAAAGCTGTGCAGAACTTCAACAGACAGCCGGAGCCTTTGCTCGAGCCTCCGCTCACTCCACGCCAAGACCGTCCGGATCCAGTACAGGCAGCTCCAATTCGTGTTGAGGAAGAGCCTCCGCCTGTTATGAAAAAAGCCCCAGTGGCTGCCCAAGCCCCGCCCAAGCCTGCCCCAGTGGAGCCACTGCCTCCTCAAGAACCCTATCGACCCCCGCCAGTGCAGGAGCAGTATCGTCCTCCACCCGAGGAAATGAAGCGGCCCGAGCCTGAACGCCCTCGCAGGAACATACAGCAGGTGCTGGCAGAAGCCATGCAAGACATGCACTCCTTCCTGAATCGGCCTCTCCCACGAGATATCAACTTGCAGTGCACCATCAGACGAGAGCGGGGCGGCTTTAACCGCCTATACCCGAAGTACTTCCTGTTCACTTCAGACACTCGGGCGTTTCTGCTGGCAGGCAAGAAACGGCCTGGCAACAAAACTTCGAACTACCTGATGTCTATGAACGAAAAGGAGCTGAAGACGAAGAGTCCTGCCTACATGGGCAAGGTCCGTTCCAACTTCATGGGCACTGAGTTTATCAGCTACGACAAAGGCCTCAACCCCAAGCGCAAGGCCGCTACCATGGAGACCTTCCGGGAGGAGTTGGCAGTGGTGATGTACCAGTCCAACTTGCTGGGGGCCAAGGGACCTCGGAAGATGCGAGTGCTGCTGCCTGCTGTGAACGCAGAGGGAGAGCGCTACCGCTGGAAGCCCTCGAGCAAGGACCTGTCTATGGTCAATAAGTACAAAGCCGGCGACTTGACTGGTATGTTTGACTTCTTCAACAAGCCTCCCAAGTGGAACGAACGTAGGCGCTAGGCAGACGTGCAAGCCTTCGTACTCAACTTCAACGGCCGGGTGGACAAGGCCTCAGTCAAGAACTTCCAACTCATCGACAACGAAGACGAAAACCGTATTTACCTGCAGTTCGGCCGGGTGGGTGACCAGGAGTTCACTCTCGACTTCCAATGGCCCTTTTCGCCGCTGCAGGCCTTCGCAGTGGCACTTAGCAGCTTCGACAACAAGTTAGCGTGCGAGTAAGCGGCTAGTGCTGCGTCTTCACATGCGTCTGCAGGATGTACTTGTTGGAAAACTCCTTGCCACACTCACAGCAGTTCACGCGAGCACTTCGTTCATGCACCTGCTGTACGTGAAACTTGACAGCGTACTTGTGCTTGAACTTCTTGTGACACTCTTCGCAGACTGCCTGCTTCTCCTCCGCGCTGTGTACTCGCCCCATGTGCTGGCGCAGTCCACGAGAACTCTTGAACTGGGTCTGGCACTCATCACAGCTGCTGGGCTGCGGAGTAGTCACTACCTGCACATACACCAAAGCGCAAGGTGGACAGGCCTGGTGTAGTGCTCTCACTGAGGCAGGCAGGTCACGCAACTGTGGACCCAAGTTAAGGTCTTCAGGGAAGGCTGAGTGACAGATTTCACAGATCACGTCCTCTACAGGGTAGCGCGGTTCAGGCCGTACCAGTTTGGCCTCTTCCATTTACTAGAGGAAGTCAGAGTAGAACTACACAGTGGAGAGTGGACACAGCGGTGCTTCGCCGACCCCTAGGTCCTTGAATCTGGTCATTTCTGTCGTCATTTGCTTGGAGGCTTCCGGCGCCTTGTCATGCTGCCGCTGCAAATGGTTGGAAAACTGCGCACTGAGGAAGCCTCGAACCAGCTGTCCAGTTCCACTGCTGCGCAGGAGAGCGAGACGCTTGGCCCTGGGTCCACTGCGCAACGCTTCAGCCATCATATCAGCCACCTCAGGCCCTCGCTTTCTTCGAATAAGGTCGAGCCAGAACAGGTTGCCCTCTCCTGTGGTGAGTGGGTTGCTTCGGTCATAGTCCTCGGGGAAGTCTATGGCCACTTCTTCATAAGTCTTGTCACTTTCCGAGAGGGAAGAGATGTCTTGAAGCACTCGAGTTTTGCGGAAACGCAGCAACTTGCCCAGTTTCTTCCAGGGCAGGACAAACCAGGCCGCAGAGGTGACGATCCCCAAAACGCCTGGAACTCTGCTGGCGGGCTCCAGGTTGTAGAAGAAAATCCAATTGGCGAAGGCGTACAGTACCGCGCCCAAAGGAATAACTCGTAGCATGGAGTCGTCGAGACTATGACTAAGCAGTTCGGGTCTGGACATGTAGCGTAGCAGCATCACTTTGTCCTGCCAGTATTGGATAGTCATGGCCACAGCTCCGAACAGAAAGGCCAAAGGCAGCATAGGTGCATACACCAGTGTTAGCAGGTAGGTCTTCATGAAGGACGCGTACCGTTGCGGCATGTCTAAGTGGCGTCCTTCCAACAGTTTGTTCGCTTCCAGCTGAGTGAGCATGCAGTGCTGTTGCTTGCGCAGCTCCAGACGGCCACAGCCCCACCGCACCAGCCAGTGTGGGTTCAACACGTATGCTATGGGGTAGAAAAGTGCGTTTGCGAGCATAACGTAGTTCGCTTCTTCCGCCAAGCCATGCCTCGAGTAGAAGTCTCCCCAGTGCACGACCAGAGGCACCAACGCAGAGTTGAGGAAGAGAGCAATGGTGAGTTTCACAGCAACCGAAGTGTTGTAGCTCGTGTTTGTGGTGTGCTTTTCATACCCTGTGAAGATTCGCGTAATGCGCGACAGCAGCATGTTGATAATCACCACTTCCAGCGCAGGCCCCAGACTCATCAGACTGTAAAGCACTTGGTCCTTCAGCGACTGTGAAAGGCTGGGAGAGCTTTGGCGGGCGTACTGTGTGAAGTACACACACAAGAAAGACCCGAAAAGCACAGCTGCTGTAGCAGTCCAAGTGAGAAGCCGTCTGCGCAGTATTCGACTGCGAGAAGCGCCAATACTGGCCCAGTTCACATCTGCAGGCTCGGGAGCTCGGTCAGCACAGAGGACATGTCCTCGCAGGGTGTTGCGGGAGTTGGCTCGGTGTCGCCGACACAGCACGTGCTTGACGATGTCCCAGAAGGACAGCAGTTCGGGCTGGTCCAGGTACTTCGCCACGCTCTTGGCCTCTGCCTAGTTCTCACCTTCGTCCTGGTCAAACGTCACGAACGCTACTCCTGTGAAGCGCTGGCGTTTGAGCCGCTCCCACTTCAGCATTTCCTCTTCTTGCAGGGCTAACTGGTCCTCGTAGTACTTAATCGTGTGAATACGGAAGTGGAAGCAGCAGAAAGGAGGATGCAGGTCGAGTTCATGCATTTTCCTTACAACAGCCAGGCGTTCCTTGGTTCTCTGCAGCCTGTTTCTGGCCTCCATATAGTAGGTCATACGATGCACAAGCATTATTTTCACTACCTTGCAGGGCACATTGTCCTGTCTAGCGCTTACCGGCCTGCCATTGCGCTCCAGGAAATCACTCAACTCTTGCTCTGTGACGTTAGCGGGCAGGTTGGTGATCATTACAGTGTAGTCAGAAGGAGTGATTACTGCATTGTCCAGACTCCGCTTCATACTCCTGTGTCGCGCCCTGAGGACTGAGTAGAGCACTAGGATGATCCAAACCCCCACTACGTGGAGCCACGCCTGCACCACAGAAGGAGACTTGGAGGTGCCGAAGTTGGCGAGTGAGGCTTCCAGCAGCACGTTGCCTTCGTTGTCTGGGTTTCGCTCCACTAGTCTGTCTGCGTCGAAGTTGTCGATGAGGCAAAAGATGCCTACAACAAGCAGCAGAAAGACCAAGCCGACAGTGAGCCACAAAAGCATATCGAAGTACAGAGGAAAGCCGGGTCCCAGTTCGTTGAGCGACTTCGTGTCCGCACACAGGGGAAAGAGCTTGCGGTCCAACGGAGAGTTGCAGCAGGGACACAGGTCCACAGGACTTTCCTCCACTCCTGGAGTGTACTTGTTGTGGAGCTGGCGTACTCGACGTGATTTCTGTCTTTGTCTTACTGCGTGGAGGCGAGCGAGGTGGAAGTTGGGTGGCACTTGGTAGGGGTCGAAGAGTTCGTGCAGCTGAGCGTTGTTCCGCACTACACTGCTGAGTTCCTGTGAAAAAGAAACGCCCTGCTCCCCTGGCAGCCCTCGCAGCGACTCTGCCGATGCCATTTAGCTATATGCGGTGCAGGTAGTTCTCCGCTTTTGTGATGTACCTGATCCACTTCGTAGGCTTGTAGCCACTGCGCTCCACCACCCGCAGGAATCGCACTCTCAGTCCCGAAGCTGTGAACATAGGCACCTGGAAGTCCATAGTCACAGGGGGGCGACTCCATGGCTTCTCACTAGAAGTCTGTCCTAACGACACATCAGCCCGCAGGTTGTACTCTGTGTCGCCTGGGAAGCGTCTGATTCGCCACACCACTGCCTCTTGCTCGGGCTCGTGACGTGCTTTGCCGTTTGTGACGAAGAGCGAGGTCTTGCTGGTGTGCCGAGGAACTGGCACTTTCAGCACCACATTGGAGGAAAACAGGTTTTTATCGTACAGCGACTTCACCTTGAGGTTCACCTCGATTTTGTTCTTGCCGAATTCGTGCACGAGCGGCATCAACTTGAAGGGCAGGTTGATATTCTCTGTAACTCGATAAGTCAGCAACTCGAACACTCCATCTGGAGGAATGAACGTAATCGCCCGGTCCCTGTCGAACCTGCCCAGTCTCACGCACTGGTGAAACTTCACGTCGTCAATTGCGATGCCGCGGTCTGCTGCCTTGCCTTTGGACTCGCTGGCCATCGCTAGCTTGTCGTTCATTCCGAACTTGCACTCCGGCATGAAGGACAGCAGGGCTTTCACCATTACCTGGCCTGAAACGTCAGTGCGGAGGATCGTGCCTTTCGAGCTGATCAGCACATTCACACTCTCTATCACGTCAATGTATACTTCGTTTTTCTTGTACCGGATATTGTCACTACGCCAAGACACGATGCCTGTGGCTTGTCCCAGTGTTTTTTTCAGCTGTTCTTGGTCCATTTGGTCAATTTTGACTCCTCCCTGGGTGATGTACTGCTTGAGCACGTCAGGCTCGAGGATTTGTGGGTAGCCATAGTCCATGATTTCGTCCAAGAGTTCGTAGATGAGGACAAAGTGCCTGCGGACCTGGTTTTCGTTGAATTCGCCTCCGAAGTACGCTTTGAAGACCTCCACCACACGGAATAGAAACTGCATGATCAGAGCTGCATTCACATTCGTGCGCACCGCAGCCACCAGCGTAATCGAGTCCTGTGTAGTGTGCAAGTAATTCACCCCGTTCAGCTGCACCACAGGGGACTCGGCCGCTTCTTTGGTGGCTACGATTTGCGTGCAGAACTGAGACACTTCTGACCTGCTCACGTCGTCTCGGTACGAACGGTAGATCAGCACCTCGCCTCTGGCGTTCAGGAAGAGCAGACTACTCGCCATTATTCCTCCGCCACCATCTGTGCTTTAGTCCTCTAAGCAATAGTTAGCTACCGAGAAATGAACTCGAAGAGTAGTAGCAGCAGCATCACCCCTGCAGAAGAGAGGGATAAGAGAATTGCGAAGTGAGTTTTCTGATTGACCACTGCAATCAGCAAACCTGTTAGCAGCAGCAGGTACTGAACATATATTCCCACCCGCTCCAGCCAGCCTATCCTTTGACCGCGCTGCTTCAGGTAGCAGTACGGTAGTACCAGGAACACAAGGACCAGCGTCACCACTGCAGCACTGTCCACTCCTTCTTCCGAATTCCTCAGGATGTTCAAATTCATTAAGTAGTCAAACGGGATGAAGCTGCAAAGCAAGGGTGGGAGGGCTAGGTAGATGAAGCGCACTCCATAGGAATGCGTGTCTCGAGCATACTCCAGATTGGGGTCGTACACTTTGCCTATCAAGATACCTCCTAGGACCCGGAAATGGATATGTGCACAGCTGAGCAGA
>Ga0247837_1010555_pt1 | contig 10510 bp, 9 predicted proteins | sample LaCtaG_2_FD_187115 | JGI IMG/M metagenome (GOLD analysis project Ga0247837, IMG submission 187115) | Freshwater microbial communities from meromictic Lake La Cruz, Castile-La Mancha, Spain - LaCruzMarch2015_14.5m | ecosystem: Environmental > Aquatic > Freshwater > Lake | place: Spain: Castile-La... | reverse complement strand
GGATCGATCCGGCGGGGTCCCTGCGCAATGGCCCTCAGTCCGCTGGCGCCACCCCCGGGCCTGCCTGTTACGGGGCTGGTGGTGTGCATCCGACAAACACTGATGCGAATGTGGTGCTCAACCGACTTGGCACCTCGCTCGTTGGTGGGGCCATGACCTTGTCGCCGGATCTTGCTAGGTCGGCGATAGATCAGGGAGTAGCCCAACCATTTAACATGAGCGTGGAGGACGCAGCGCTCGCCGTAGTCAAAGTGGCGAATGCGAATATGGCTGATGCCGTGCGACTTGTTTCTATTCGTCGGGGATATGACCCGCGTGAATTCGCGTTGGTGGCTTTCGGTGGAGCTGGGGCCTTGCACGGAGCGGCCTTGGCTCGTGAGTTATCGATCCCAACCGTTCTCGTGCCGCCGAACCCGGGCGTGACGTCGGCGCTGGGGTGCCTGCTCGTTGATATTCGTCACGATCTTTCGGTGATGTACCAAAAGGCTTTGCATGATGCAGACCCTGTCGAGATGGAAGCCCTCTACCAAACGATGGAGAGGGAGGCCTCGGCGCATTTGGAGTTGGAAGGCGTGGCTCCTGACCAAGTTCTACTCGAGCGCACCGCAGCCATGCGTTATTTGGGTCAGTGGAGATCCCTGACGGTTGCAGTTGGCAATGGTGAGAATGCGCTTCTTGAAGCCGTTGTCCGTTTTCACCGGGAACATGCTCGCGAGTTTTCTTACAGTAGAGAAGACGCGCCGATCGAGATTTACCAACTGGGTCTACGCGCAATCGGACAAACTCCGAAACCGAAATTAGCGAAGCGCGAACCGGTCACAGCCGAATTGCCTGTCCCAAAGTCGGTTCGCGAAGTCTGGTTTGACGCTGCAGGTGTAGGCAACGCAATTGCGGTTGCCACTCCGGTCTACGAACGTGCCGAGTTAGTGCCAGGGATGGGAGCGCGTGGCCCAGCCATCATCGACCAACTCGACTCAACCACAGTGGTGCCACCGCACACTTCATGGAAAATCGATGAGAATTGGAACATTTTGATCCATATTGAGGAGGTGTCAGCGTGACGACAACAATCGAACCCAATCAAAAGACTGTGCTGGATCCGGTGACTTTTGAGGTGTTGAAGAACTCTTTCACGACATCGGTCGACCTGATGAGCGAGCAGATTTTGCGCACCTGCCACTCATTCGTTATTTATGCACGTGACTTCTCCTGCGCGTTGGTTGACGCAAAGGGCAACACTGTTATGCAGGGCAGCCAAGATGTCGCTGTGCACGTAGGCACGCTGCATTTTGGAGCCCAAGCGATTTTGAAGAGATTCGAAGGTGATATTCACCCGGGAGATATTTTTGGCGTGAATGATCCGTATTCGGGTGGTACTCATTTCAATGATGTACGGATTGTGCGCCCGATCTTCTCCGAGGACGAGTTGATTGCCTTTGCAATGTCGATGGGCCACTGGTCCGATGTTGGTGGAACAGTGCCTGGTTCCTTTGACGTTAACGCCAAGGAGCATTTTGGTGAAGGCTTTCGCATGGTGCCGGTCAAGCTCTGGGATCGTGGTGTCTTCCGTCAGGATGTCGCCGAGTTGATTGTTGCGAACACTCGGGCGGCGGAGGCAAACTTGGGTGACATGCATGCCCAGGCAGAGGCCACCGGGGTATGCGAACGTGATATCCATCGACTTGTTGATAAATACGGGAAGAACACGATCGTCACTGCGTTTGAGGAGGTTCAAGATTACGTAGAGCGGCTAACCCGCAAGCGAATTTCAGAACTTCCCGATGGTGAGTGGGAGACATCCGATTTCATTGACTTCGACCCGGCATTTGGTGAAGGCCTCATCCCGGTAAATGTTCGGATGACAATTACTGGTGATCAGATCCACTACGACCTGTCGAAGTCGGCACCGGCAGTCTCAAGTTTCTTGAATTCGGGATTCGGGGCGTCTTTTTCTGGAGTAGTTGCAGGCACTAAGACTTTCTTTCCGGATATCCCTTTAAACTCCGGTTTTTATCGGGCGATAACTTGTGATCTCGGTCCGGAAGGCACCGTGGTAAATGCCGGCTGGCCGATTGCGGTAACCGGATTTTGCTCGGGCCCTTACGAGAAGATCATGAGTGCCATCTTCGAACTTTGGTCGGGCATCATGCCCGAACGAGCGATCGCCTGTTCATTTAATCTTGAATACTTGCTTATCGGTGGTCGCGATGCGCGCACCGATGAAAAGTCGTACTTCATGTGGTACGACTGGATGGTAGGCGGTTGGGGCGGTAGAAACGGCAAGGATGGCGCGAACTGCACTTCGCCGCTCTTTGGCGTCGGCTTGGCGGTGCAACCATTTGAAGGCCAAGAGCGACTAACCCCGGTAATAACCTCCAAGCATGAGATCGTCACCGACTCGGGCGGGCCGGGGCGGTACCGTGGGGGCTGCGGAGTCGAAAAGGGCGGAATGCTGACGAACTCTGAACGCTCGGTCATGTCTTATTGCTGCGACCGGTCACGCAATGTGGCGTGGGGTATTTCCGGGGGTCTACCGTCTACTCCCCATGGCGTGTGGATGAACAAGGGGCTCCCGACCGAGAAGTATCTCGGGGCGGTTTTCTCGAACGTGCCGATTAAAAATGGCGATACGTTTACCCGGCCGTCGGCAGGGGGCGGGGGCTACGGGGATCCGCTATCGCGGCCTGCAGCCGAAGTACTTGAGGATGTTATTGATGCATACGTGTCGATCACGCGGGCCGCAATTGATTATGGAGTGGTAGTTAAGGAGATAGACGCTGACCTGGATGAGTATGAAGTGGATGAGGAAGCCACCAAATCTATGCGCGCAAGTATCGCCGCCAAGAGGACGTCTTGGCTTTCTGAGGATGCACAGGAGATCGCCGAGCGCTATCGCTCAGGTGAACTCAGTGACCTCGATCTGATTCGCCAGTACGGCGTTATCGTCGACTGGGGTACCGGGGAGTTATTCCCTAAAACGACAAGGCAATTTCGCGAACTTCTGCGTAAGCGCTCGGTCGAATACTGGAAGGCCCCGGCCTAAGAAAATCAGCGGGGCTCGGAGATAGTGCATGGTTCACCCATTTAAAGGAGAAGTAATGAAGAAAAGTGCATTGATTGGTGTTGCAGCGACTGCTGCTGCGACACTTCTACTTGCCGCATGTAGTTCAAGCGGCACGACCACCGAGAGTTCGGCTGCAGCGTCAGCAGCACCGGCTGCATCAGTGGCCCCAGCCGAGCCAGCTGCTTCCGCGGCCGCTGCATCATGCGATCCGCTGAATATCCATATCGTTGCGGCCAAGACCGGCATCATTTCGCCCTTCGATATCGAGCCGGCACAGGCCTTCGAAATGGCGATCGATGAGATAAACGCCGCTGGCGGTATTTGCGGTCAGCAGGCCGCCTATACGTGGACAGACACCAAGTCTGACCCCGCTCTGACCACCCAGATCGCTGAAGAGGCGGTAGCTGCGGGCGCAAACATCATTGTCACCACTTGCGACTTTGACTTTGCGGCCCCGGCGGCAACGGTTGCTCAGGCGAATAACATTCCGGCGCTCTCATTGTGCTTGGGCGATCGCAAGGGTGCCGATCTCACCACGATTGGACCGATGTCGCTAAGCCCTTCCCCGGGTAACGCATTCAAGGGTTCAGCGGCGGCCGAGTTCGCCTACAACACCAAGGGTTGGAAGACTGCATATGTCTTGCAGGATGACCTGCTGGAGTACACGAAGTCACTAGGGGCCTACTTCGAAGGGCGTTTTGCTGAGCTTGGCGGTACCTTGGTTGGCGAGGATGTTTTCACCGGTAACGAGCAGCTTGACCCGTCGGTAAACGTTACGCGTTTACGTGAGGCAGCTGCAGATGCTGATGTCATCATCATCCCGTCGGTTGTCCCGGCGGCTACCACGATGATCAAGGCGATTCGCGACGCTGGTATTGATACCCCAATTATGATGCCAGGTGCGGCTGTTGACGGAACTTTGGTCACCGGCTCCATCCCGGACATCAGCGAGTTCTACTCGCTACCGTTCGCCTGCATGCCTGCTTACTGCGAGGGTGATCCGAATCCAAACGTAAAGACGTTCTCGGATGCCTTCACGGCCAAGTGGGGTGCACCTCCGACCCTGGCCTACCCCGTTCTTTCCTATGAACTCGCCAAGGCGCTAGCTGCCGCGGTGGAGCAGGCTCAGGCAACAGATGGGCCAGCGATCATTAATGCCTTCGAAACACTGCCGGCAACCGACTATATGACAGGCCCAATCAAGTGGTCCGATACCTGTCATCATGTTACCGGCCGTCAGCAGCGAGTGGTCGAATACCAAAATGGCAAGGGTAAGTTTGTCATGTTGATCACACCAGAGAAGATCGGATCGGTCGATCCTGGTAACCCATGCGAAACGGCCCAGTCCGCTAGCTGAGTAATTGATTAGCACGGAAAGGTGTCAGATGGATTCGGTCAGCCCGGTTGATGTGCTGAGCACCACGAAGGTCTGCGTGTACTTCGAAGGCGTTAAAGCCGTCGATGAAGTAGATCTCGAGGTACCTCGTGGGCGCATCACCGGGTTGATCGGGCCAAATGGTGCCGGCAAATCAACACTGTTCAACGCGGTCAGCGGCTTCGTGCCGCTGACCGCGGGGACAGTGCACTTTGGGGCGCAGGATATTTCCGGGTGGTTACCTACCAGAATTGCGCAACTAGGCCTCGTCCGAACTTTTCAGGACACTCGAATCTTCAAGCGTCTGACCATTCTCGAAAACGTCGAGCTGGGCGCAATGGGTTCCGGTTTGTTGGGGGTCAAGGCTCGGAAAGCAGCTGGTGATGCGTTAGAACTCCTTGGTGTGAGCCACTTAAGTGATGAGCTGGCTGCCAATGTGGCACTCGGCGATGAGCGTCGTGCGGGTATCGCCAGAGCGGTCGCCACCGAACCGGATTTCCTACTCCTTGATGAACCTGCGGCCGGGCTTGATGATGACGAAACCGCGGCATTGTCTGGCACCATCGTGGCAATCAGGGATGCGCTTGGCTGCGGTGTGTTACTTGTCGAGCATGACATGTCGGTGATTTTCGGAATTTGTGAAGAAATCCACGTGATGGATTCGGGTAGAACCATCGCGGTTGGCTCTCCCGAGCAAGTCCGCACTAATCCAGCGGTCATCGAGGCGTACTTTGGACGGGAACACTCATGAGTTTGCTAGAGCTGAGTGGTGTGCGGATCTGCTACGGCAACGCGGTTGCGGTTAAAGCTCTAGACCTGCATGTTGATGAGGGTGAGTTTGTAGCGCTGATTGGGCATAATGGGGTCGGTAAGTCCTCCACGGTCAAGGCGATCGCAGGTGTGGTGAAGCCCACCGCCGGCTCAATCAAATTCATGGGTAATGAACTAATCGGGCAACAGCCTGGGGCAATTTTGAGACTTGGAATAGCTGTGGTTCCCGAAGGGCGTCGCATTTTCACTCGGCTCACTGTGGGGGAGAACTTAACCGTCGGGGGAACCGTTCAAAGTGATCGCGGTGAAGTAAAGAAATCAAGTGCGGAGATGATGGAGCGATTCCCTGTTCTGGGCAAGTACGCGGATCGAATGGCCGGCCTACTCTCCGGAGGTGAGCAGCAGCAGTTGGCGATCGCGCGGGCACTGATGAGCAAGCCAAGACTTCTCCTACTTGATGAGCCATCCCTTGGCCTTGCGCCGCAAATCGTGGAGCAGGTATTCGATCTCCTCGAGGAATTACGCAAGCAGGGCTCAAGCATTCTTCTTGTAGAGCAAAATGCAGCGCAGGCAATTCGGGCAGCGGATCGTTATTACCTCATACGCACGGGCGGTGTCATCGAGTCGGAAGCTGCTGGCGGCGATCAGGCGAAAGCTGATCAAGTGGAATCTGCATACTTGCATTTTGGGAAGGCCTGAAATGAACCCGCAGTACCTAGTTGATGCGATCGGCACTGGGGCCCTGTACTCACTAATGACATTGGGATTGGCTCTTGTCTTCAGTGTCATGGGTTTGATGAACTTCGCCTATGGTCAATTGGTGATGATCGGCGGCTTCTCGATTATTTTGCTGCGCTCACAGCCTTGGTGGCTCTTGATACTCGGGACAATTCTGGTAGTTGTATTTGTTTCGCTATTGATGGAGCGACTGGCATTTAGACCGGTGCGAAATGCCACGGCAATGACCATGCTGGTGACCTCATTTGCGCTTGCGCAATTCCTGCAGCAACTGGCACGCGTTGCCTTCGGCGCTAATCCAAAGCCGCTGGAGCAGTTTTCTGAGTTGTCGGTGCAGTACGAGGTCGCCGGGTTGATTATTTCGCGGCAAATTATTTTGACCTTGGTTACCACCATCTTAGTCTTGATTGGTTTGGCACTCTTGCTCCGCAAGACCAATATTGGAATTCAACTGCGGGCGTCGACTGAGGATGTCGGTATGGCGGCGCTGGTTGGAATTAAATCAAACCGGGTCATCGCGGCAGCATTTGTAATTTCGGGAACTATAGCCGCAATCGTTGCGATCTTGTTCTTCGCTACTCGTACCAACGTCAGTTGGTCCAGCGGGGAGTCGATCGTGCTAATCGCTTTTGTTGGCGCGGTTATTGGGGGCCTCGGGAGCATGGTTGGTGCGGCCCTTGGTGGCTTCCTAATGGGTTTTGTCTACACGATGCTGAATGCGCTCTTGCCTATGGAGCTTCGAGTTTTCGCCGATGCGTTCCTATACACCTTGGTAATTGTGGTTTTGTTAATTCGACCGGGCGGCCTTATCGCGGCTAAGGGGGTGCGGGTCTAATGAAAAGTTCCGTGTCCACTTGGTCTCGTTGGGCTTGGCTTGCAGGCTTACTAGCCGCGCCAATCATTATCGTGACCTTTCTCATTTCACTGACGAATGACGTGTCTATGATCCAGCGCTGCACTACCGCGCTAATTCTCATGGTGATGGTTATTGGGCTGCACGTGTTCTCGGGCAACTCCGGAGTCGTATCATTTGGTTCAGTCGCTTTTGCGATGATCGCGGCCTTTACCTCGGCACTCATTACCATCCCTGCGGATAAGAAACCTAGCCTGTTCCCGGACATGCCAGATTTCCTGAATTGGCTTTTGAGTTTTACGGTACCGGTGCCCTTAGGTATCTTGATTTCGGTAGCTTTCACCGCTGTCATAGCGCTGCTGGTTGGTGTTCCGTTGGTGCGACTGAGCGGTTTGGCCGCGGGTATCGGAACTTTGGCCTTCTTGGTCGTGGTGCAGGTCGTCGTTACAAAGTGGAAAGCGGTCACCCGTGGTGAAAGCACCATGGTCGGGGTGCCTAAAGAGACGACATTGTGGTGGGCTCTTGGTGCGGTCGTGCTGGTTATCGCAATTGCCGCCCTTTATCAAGTGACCAGACGCGGGAGACGACTTATCGCCACCCGTGAAGATGATAAAGCTGCGATGTCGATAGGGATTTCCATCCCGATTGAACGACTTTGGGGCTGGGTGGCCAGTTGCAGTATTGCCGCTTTCGGCGGTGCCCTTTATGGGCATTACATCGCTACGTTCTCGGCCCAAACATTTAGTATAGCCTTGACGTTCTTCATCATTGCGATGCTCGTAATTGGAGGGCTCGGAAGTCTAACCGGAGCCGTGGTCGGTGTCATCGTGGTTCAGGTACTTGCCGAAGTGCTTCGCACTGTGGAAACACAGGGGATTGGGCCGATTCCACAAATTGATGCACCCGGGCTGACCGAAATGGTGCTCGCACTAATTCTGCTTCTAGTACTGATCGCACGTCCTGCGGGCATAACGGGCGGTCGGGAGATAACGAGCTGGGTGAAAGGACGCACCAGTAAAGCTAGCCGGGATGTCGACCCTGAGGTGGCACAGTGACAAGTGCCATTCCTAGCGGCACGCCTGCGGGCGGCGGAAAAACAGGGCGCCCTGAATTATTTGCCAAGGCTGCTGAATTCACTTTGGTTGCCCCAACCGCCGATGATTTGGAGCGCTGGCGCCACCTCTACCGGCAATTCGCTGAGCACTACACGGTCCCGGTGCGGGCAGAGCATCAGGATTTGATTTGGTCATGGTTGCTGGACCCGGACCACCCCCTGCAGTGCCTGATGGCCAAGGATGGTGATGGTGTGGCGCAAGGACTTGCACACTACCGAGCCTTTACCCGCCCGCTGGCGGGTAGCGTCGGCTGTTTCCTTGATGACCTGTTGGTCGATGCCGATGCTCGCGGTAGCGCTGTGGCAGATGCGTTGCTTCATGGTTTAGGCCAGATTGCTGCGGACAATGGTTGGACCGTCGTGCGGTGGATTACGGCAGATGACAATCACCGGGCTAGGTCTGTGTACGACCACTTTGCCTCTCGAACGATGTGGGTCACCTATGACATGGTTCCTGGCGCTTTGCCGACTGAATTGAAGGGGATTCTTGCGTGACTATCAGTGTTAATTCAGATATGGGGGAGTCACTCGGAATTCACTCCTTCGGAAATGATGATGGCCTCCTAGAGTTCATCGACACCGCCAATGTGGCATGCGGGTTCCACTCGGGCGACCCGACAAGCATGTATGACACCGCCCTTAAGGCTGCTGCTGCCGGCGTGAGCATTGGGGCACACCCAGGATTACCTGACATATGGGGATTTGGCCGGCGCGAGATGAAAATGGAACCGGAAGAAGTACGTGACATTGTGCTTTACCAGGTGGGTGCGCTCTCGGCATTTCTCAAGGCGGTCGGCGTGCCACTTGACCACATAAAGCCACATGGGTCTTTATACGGGATGGTGGCCCGTGATGAACGATTGATGGATGCGGTATGCGATGTGGCGGCCTTGTATGAAGTGCCGGTCTACGGGATGGCGGGCACCGCGCACGAGAATGTTGCAAAGAGACGCGACGTGCCGTTCGTGGCTGAGTTATATGTAGACCTCGGCTATCGTGCAGATGGGTCACTGATTATCGTGCGGCGACCAAGCGCCACCCCGCCTGAGGTTGCAGCCGAGCGCGCCAGAAGGGGAATAGTCGAAGGCGTAGTTCTCTCTGACACCGGAGAAAAAGTCCCGATCCGGGTCGACAGCGTGTGCGTGCACTCAGACACCCCGAATGCAATTGACGTTGCGAGGGCTGTGCGTGCAGTTGTGAGTAGTTCTTCATCCGATTAGAGCAGTTAGCCAAGGAGGCAGTGACGTGGGCGTATTTGAGGTGCAGGCACCACTACCGGGGGTTTTCTACCGGCGGCCGAGCCCTGACCAGGATGAGTATGTTGCGGTCGGTGATGTGGTGACTGCTGACACAACAATAGGGCTCGTGGAAATCATGAAGCAGTACGCCGAGATAAAGGCAGGGGCAGCAGGCAAAATTGTGTCGTTTGCCGTTGCGACTGAGGACATTATCGGACCCGGCGATGTAATTGCCGTGTTGGAGATCGACTCCTAAGTGAAGAAATTACTTGTTGCTAATCGCGGCGAGATTGCCGTTCGAATTATCCGTGCAGCCCGTGAGCTAGGAATCGAAACTGTTGCTATTTGCAGTGATGCTGACGTTGATGCGGTTCACACTCGAACGGCCGATCAGTTCGAACTCATTGGTCCCGCCGCGGCTAGCAAGAGCTATCTTCTCATTGACAACGTGATTGATGCGGCACTTCGGTCAGGGGCCGATGCGGTTCACCCTGGTTATGGTTTCCTTTCGGAGCGAGCCGAATTTGCTAGTCGGCTGGCCGCGAATGGGTTGATCTTCGTAGGGCCGAGCCCCGAGGCTATTACGCAAATGGGTGATAAGGCGCAAGCGATCAAGGCTGCGATTGCCGCTGGTGTGCCCACGATCCCCGGCTCTAATGGGCCGATTGAAGGCGTCGAAGAGGCCGTAATGGTGGCCGCGCGGACCGGGTACCCCGTTGCAGTTAAAGCATCTGCTGGCGGCGGTGGGCGCGGGATCCGTATTGCGGCGGACGAATCGGAGTTACGCAGCGCATTGCCTATTGCTCAGGCTGAGGCGCTTTCCGCATTTGGTAGTGCTGAGGTATACATCGAACGTATGTTGCAAGGCGCCAAGCACATTGAAGTACAGATATTTGGCGATGGAGAAAACTTCGTGCATTTGGGCGAACGTGATTGCTCTGTTCAGCGACGTCGACAGAAGCTTATCGAGGAGACCCCGGCATCTTGCCTGCCTCAAAGCGCACGCGATGCGGTTTGTGAATCAGCGGTCGCGCTCGCCGCGGCCGTGAAATACCAAGGTGCTGGGACTGTCGAATTCCTCTATGAGCAATCGACGGGCCAATTTTATTTTATTGAAATGAATACGCGAATTCAGGTGGAACACCCGATCACCGAAGCGGTGACCGGCATTGATCTGGTGGCCGAGCAGTTGCGGGTTGCCTCTGGGCAGTTACTTTCATTTACTCAGAACCAAGTGCAGCCACGTGGTCACGCGATCGAAATTAGGCTAAATGCCGAAGATCCTTCGTTAAATTTCCTGCCTTCGCCTGGCACAGTCACCTCGTTCACTATGCCCGCTGGCCCGTTTGTTCGCATC
>Ga0247837_1010549_pt1 | contig 10518 bp, 13 predicted proteins | sample LaCtaG_2_FD_187115 | JGI IMG/M metagenome (GOLD analysis project Ga0247837, IMG submission 187115) | Freshwater microbial communities from meromictic Lake La Cruz, Castile-La Mancha, Spain - LaCruzMarch2015_14.5m | ecosystem: Environmental > Aquatic > Freshwater > Lake | place: Spain: Castile-La... | reverse complement strand
GACGGTTTGAGCGAATTATGGGGGCGGCCCGAGGGCGACTAATGAAACAGTTTGAGAAAGTCGCAGGGCGTTGGAAGGGCGGGGGATTTTCGGGTGAACCCGACTATGGGTTCGCGGATTGTGAGCGGAGCGTCGTGCGGCCCGTCTCCTCCCTGTTCGCGAAGCGAATGGGGAGGGGGACCATCCGAAGGATGGTGGAGGGGTGTGAAGCACCGTGCGGCCGGTGCCCCTCCACCACGCTTCGCGTGGTCCCCCTCCCCATTGCTTCGCAACAGGGAGTGACCTGCCCCTGAGAATTTCCTCCACGCGGCGCTAGAGTCCGGCCCTTAAAAGGACGGATGGAATGAAGCGAGCGAGATTCACGGAAGAGCAGATCATCGGGATTCTGCGGGAGAATGAGGCTGGTGCGAAGGCGGGTGAGCTGGCGCGCAAGCACGGGGTTTCGGAGGGCACGATCTACGCCTGGAAGGCCAAGTTTGGCGGGATGAGCGTGTCGGACGCCCAGCGGCTCAGGGCGCTGGAAGACGAGAACGGCAAGCTGAAGCGTTTGCTGGCGGACGCGATGCTGGACAAGGCGGCGCTGAACGACCTGCTTTCAAAAAAATGGTAGGGCCCGTCGCGATGCGCGAAGGCGTCGCCAGGATCCGGACTGTGTTCGGGATCAGCGAGCGACGGGCCTGTTCGATCGTGAAGGCCGACCGCAAGATGGTGCGCTATCGATCCTGTCGTCCGCCGGACACGGCCTTGCGCGAGCGCCTGCGCGAACTGGCGACGGAGCGGCGGAGGTTCGGCTATCGCCGCCTGTTCGTGCTGCTCAGGCGCGAGGGCGAGGCGTCGGGCAAGAACCGCATCTATCGGCTTTATCGCGAGGAGGGCCTGACGGTGCGCAAGCGTCGGTCGCGTCGGCGAGCGATCGGGACACGGGCGCCCATCCTGATGGAGCACCGCGCGAACGCGCGCTGGTCACTGGACTTCGTCCACGACCAGTTCGCCGGCGGGCGTCGCTTCCGCATCCTCAATGTGGTCGACGACGTCACCCGTGAATGCCTTGCGGCCATCCCGGACACCTCGATCTCTGGTCGGCGGGTGGCAAGGGAACTGACGACGTTGATCGTCCAGCGAGGGCCTCCTGCGATGATCGTCAGCGACAATGGGACGGAGTTCACCTCGACCGCTATCCTGGCCTGGTCGCAGGATCACGCCGTCGCCTGGCACTACATCGCGCCGGGCAAGCCAACGCAGAACGGGTTCGTGGAATCCTTCAACGGCCGGATGCGCGACGAGCTATTGAACGAGAGCTTGTTCTTCGACCTCGGGCACGCCCGCGAAAAGCTGGCAGCGTGGGCGGACGACTACAATACCAGCCGTCCGCACTCGTCGATCGGCTACCTCACCCCCGCAGCCTATGCTGCGAGCCTGACCGCAACAGGCCGATCCGCTGCGCGACTTGAAAGCTGCGCGGCCCGGCCTGTTGCTCACACCGCGCTGAGAAGCGTAACAAACGCTGGGACTCGGGTCGCTGCTGGATGAAAACTCAGGGGCAGGTCAGCTCCTCCTGCCAACAGTGAATCAGATCGAAGACACCTTGTGAATCCCTTTAATGGGTCCTGAGCCTAGATGCGAGCTGCGTCTTCAAGGCTCTCTGAAGGGCCAATTTGATGGACGTGTCTGTTGCCATGACAGTTGTAAAACGCCGCCAATGACCAAACTGGTCCTGAACCTCGATGCGAGCCATCCTCGCCATTCACCACCTCAAGCGAGCTCAATCTGAGCCCTTTGGTCGTAATATCTGCAGCTATCGCAGTTCTGGCCGCTCTCTGGGATCGCGTCAGACTGCAAGCACGAGACCGCCACATTCACTGCAGCGTCAACCCAGCTGTCGTCCCCATCGTAGGCAATGAGTGTTGTGCTGAAGCGCATTAGGCCGACGCCTTCGCTGTCGAAGAAGCCGCCAGCCTTGCTGCCATTCACATAGAGGAAGTAGCCAGTGCGGCTGACAGTGAAACCCGCTTGCCGAAAGAGCCACTGGTAGATTTCCATCTGGCGCTTGTAACCGTCACCGAAGCCGCCATCCAAGGACGGCTCACCCTGCTTTGACGTGCTCTTGTAGTCGACGATATGCAGATCGCCTGTCTCGAGGTTCTGCCAGATATCGTCAACGGCACCATAGATCGTGGCGCCTGTTGAATGCGTCACCCTCATGCCCTTGAAGTTGTTTCGCCACAGATCAATGTCAGCATGCTGGTAGGCGCATACGGGTAAGCCCTCACGCTGCCATACCGAGTGAGAGGCCCCCTCTGAGCGAACGGCATCAAACTCATTTTTGAGCAGGGCGTCAGTCGCAACGGCTAGGGTCAAAGGCACCATTGAAGGCGGCTTCAAACCTAGCCGTCTGTGCATGTAAAAGCACCTTGGGCAGCGGATGTGCTGTTCGAGCGCAGATCTAGAAATTTGCATCGGTCACAACGCCGCCTTGTTCAACCAAAAATCGCTTGGGTCCGCCCCTCAAAAGGACGGTCATGATGAAGCGGTCAAAATTCATGGAAGCGCAACTCATGGGGGTCCCGTGTGAGCGGGAAGCCGGTCTTGCGAGGGCGGAGGTCTGCCGGCGGCGTGGTGCCAGTGAGACCGCACAAACCCTCACCCCACAGCTTTGATCTCAACGGGCACTCCAAGATGAACATCACCGTATTCACCGGGAAGCAGCGTCGCCTCAAGAGGAAGTGCCATGCCATATTCATCTTTGGGTTTTTTGATTTTTTTCCCCTTAGCGTCGGCAACTTTTAGACTGGAAATGTAGCCCATAGTAATTTTTTTATACATTTTAGCGGACTCGTCATCTGTTAGCCCGTAGACCAGAAATTCCCCCTCAAACTCATAATCAATTGAATTATCTGCAGGATTGTAAGTCACAGAATAACGGCCTCGTTCGGTAGGTTCAACGAGTGGGATAGTTTCCCCAAATTCACCATCAATGTATTTGAATTTACCGTCGACGAGACCTTCCATATTTAGATCCTTGTCGAGCGAAAACGTAATCGACGGTTCCGGCCAACCCAAGGAAGAGAGCTTCTTTTCAATAGCGGGACTCATATCTTCAGGAAATAAAAAAACCTTAAGTTTTGTATTTGGCACAATAGCAAAAATCTGCGGCATGTTTTCGTGTCCTATACGGGGTTACAAAATGGCAATTTTTTAATTATAATCGTCGTTATTTTGCGGCCATAATATAGATGGGCCTTTTCAATATATTATTTTGGCATCTCACTTTATTATATTGGCGGTGATAATATCGACATAGAGCCCCAAACCTCTGTGAGGAATACATAGGGCTCGCAGAGGCGAAGCGAAAAGTCATTGCGACCGCTGGATCAAAAAGGGGGAGGTCACTCCACCTCCGACTGAGCTATTCACTGCAGGAAAGCACCATCCTGCTGCAGGCACGCCATTTCAATCTCGGGATCAACGCCGATGAGGTCGTCCTCGTCGAGCACGTGGATGGCGTCAAAAAACGAGTTGGCAAACGCGGACATGGATCTAAGCAAAAGCTTTGAGTCCACGCCCTCCTTGCAGACCAGTTGGTAGGAGCCCAAAAATTTATCTCGACGCGGGCTTAGGAAGAACTGGCAAAAGGGAAGCTGCGCGTTGCATGTATTTACGAATTTGTTGAGCGCATCGTCGTCCACACAAGAGCGAACGGGCCAGTTCGTGTGAATATTTATTACGTTAATCTGCTCTGAAATGCCGGCCCAGAAATTAAACTTGTAGCTTTGTATGTATAGATCGCCGTTGTTTTCTTCGCTGAAATCTACGGCGCACCGATCCAACAAGCGCTTCATATCTGAAGCACTCTTGACTTGAGTTCGCCTCATGCCTTGATCCTCATGGTTTGTATTTTGATTATTCCCATGTGCGTAATTAAATCAAGGTGCGGTGACCGGCCGAATGCGGATGGCCTCTTAAGCCCCTTCCGTTCCAGAAAAGGTGAACTCCCTATCCCATCGGTTCCCTGAGCCACATTGGGTTTCGGGATCCCCGTAAGGTGACGAAGTCACCTGTGGTCTGGACGATCAGGATCTCGGTAAAGTGGATATGCCATCAAGCTCTACCCAGACCGGCTGATCAGACTGATCTCTGCTGACGTCCTACTCACTTGATCACCATGTCTGTTCTGGCGCATTGCAATGGATGCGACGCGTGAATGATTCCCATCGCCAGTAACTGCTTCAAATATGAGGGGCTCTTATGTCCGAAAACATCGTTGGATTGACCGCAGAAATCGTCACCGCTTACGTCGAACACAACTCGATTTCCGCGCGCGATCTGCCTGCGCTCATACTGACTGTCCATCACACCCTGACCAACATCGAGACACCGGAAGCGCCTGAGGCGGTCACGCTCACGCCAGCGGTTCCGATCAAGAAGTCGGTCACACCGGACTACATCATCAGCCTCGAGGACGGGCGTAAGTTCAGAACCATGAAGCGGCATCTGGCGCTCAAGGGCATGACACCTGACCAGTATCGCGCAAAATGGGGCCTACCGAGCGATTACCCGATGGTCGCGCCGGCATACGCAGTTGCTAGGTCGAGCATGGCCAAGTCGTTCGGACTGGGCCGTAAGACCGGCGAGAAGGCACCGAAGGGGAAGAAGGCTTAGGGCGGGGATGGGCTCAGCGATTAGGGACGCTTTGTCACCGAAGGCCAGATAACGCATTTGCGCGATGGTGATTGGCAGCTGCGAGAAGCCGTCACGTTCTATGCAGAAAGGCTGATCGGCCATTCTGGGTAAAGTGCGGCTACAGAATTGCCCAGTTATTTCGAACACGATAAATGGCCTATGTTAGCGCTGCATCGACGACTCCTGAGCTAAAATTGCCGACTTGGATTCGTAAGGCATCCCATCATAATTCAATACGCCAATAATGATGGCCCCAATAATGGAGTGGTTTGTCATGAGTAGAATATTCCTTGTGCAATGTGTCAGTAAAAAACTCGAATATGCTGCGCGTGCAGATGAACTCTACATATCCCCGTGGTTTCTAAAGGCAAAGCGATACGTTGAGTCCAGAGATGGAATATGGTTTATATTATCGGCAAAGCACGGCCTTTTGAAACCCAATGATTCTATCGATCCCTACAATCTGACGCTTAACAATATGAATGCTGACGATCGGCGACGGTGGGGGATGGACGTATGCAGTAAGCTGAAATTGGCGTTGCCGGTTGTTGGCGAAGTGACCTCAATAGAAATACTAGCCGGACATCGATACCGAGTGGGTCTGATCGACCAGTTGCATGAAGATTACGGAGAAAAAGTCCTTATCCCAATGGAGGGCAGAGGTTTCGGCCAGCAACTACAATGGTTTAATGGACAGGCAGGCGGTATAGATTGATGCGGACAACGCATTCAACATTCCCCTTCGCCTCGGAACGGTCTGAGCTATTCGGCCGCTCCGAGGTCGCTCGCCGTGGCTCTCAACCGCCCCGAGCGGCAGGGCTGTACGCTTGGTATTTCAAATCTCCTCCTTCTGGGTTGGATACCAGTGGCTGCTACCGATCGGAGGATGACCTGACGCTTCTCTATGTCGGTATTTCTTGCCGGCAGACGCCCTCGTCCGATCGGCCGATGCCAAATGCGACGTTGCGAAATCGGCTCTCACAACACTTTAACGGAAACGCGTTCGCCTCGACCCTCCGCCTCTCCCTTGGCTGCCTGTTAGCGGATGAAATTGGCATTGAGCTCCGACGGGTGGGTAGCGGAGCAAGACGTATCTTCGTTGACGTCGACGGCACAAATCTTAGGGCGGGCGAAGAACGACTCAATGCGTGGCTTGATCAGAACGCCTTTGTTTGTTGGGAAACAGACTCGGAGCCTTGGGTCCTCGAGAAGGCGTTGTTGGCGACAGGGCCACGCCTCCCCCTCAATATACAAGGCAACCCATACCCTGAGCTTTATGAGCCGCTGCAGGCTGTGCGGCGCCTAGCCAATCAGCACGCGAAATCTGCGCCAGTATGGGTCCCGCCTGACCAGCGACCCTGAGCCAATGCACCGCCCTAGGCTTCTCGGAGGCTGTTTTGGTCTAAAATATTCGGCGATCGGTACGTCGTGGATGGCTGCGTAGAATCTCTGCTCAGCCTCAGCGGGCGGTCAACTGCTCGACCACGTCAATGCTGAGCGTGAGGCGGAAGTAATAGCGCACCGCCTGACCGATCACAGCTCGGGGGAACCGATGGCGCTTGAGACTGAGAATGAACATGCCGCCTCCTGCCCATGCCCAGACTGGAGACTTCCGTTCGTTAGACCGCCAGCAGCTTCCCCGTTGACACTGAGCAGTCGCAACGCTCGGCGCGCTCCCTCTGGCTGAGTGGCAGCCCCTTGCTGCCTGAGGCGCTCCGGCCACCGGCCTTTCCCGTAAGCGGTAGAGACCAGATAGCCTTAGAGTGACAGAACATTTGATGCTGATAGATCTAACGCGAGAAGCCAAACTCAGCAAATTGGCATCTGTTTTGCGCCAATCGCTAATATTAATATCGCGATAAAACTATATCAAATCTGACTATTAAACTTTCTTAACCTTGTAAAAGATTATTCTCTCCGAATCTTCGTTAAAATGGGTTATTATCCCAATGCCGTCCTCTTTGATACGTGTATCGTTAGAACCTATTTCGCTATTGAAAAACGAAACAAGTTCCTTTGCTGGGGCCATAAAGGCCTCAACGCTCCACACGAACACATGATTATTTACATTGGCTCTTGTGAGTTTGGTGTACTCAAGCGAAAAAAATCTATTCATCCCTTTCGTGTATTCTTCGGGCGAAATTATTTTATAAACCAGATTACTCTCATCCAATATTTCCGTATTAAATGATGAAAGAAGAATGTTTTTCCACTGTTCAGAAAAATCATTCGGTATAATGCTATGCAAACGATCGTCTTCAATCGGATCAATTGCGCTAGCCCGTCCGATCAAAAAGTGCTGATTATCTTCAGAGACGGCATAACCGATATATTTTTCATTTTGATCAAAAAATATACGAACTTCAAAGCCTTCAATAGCGCCGCGACCTATGCATCCTGTAAAGCTGACTCCGGTCATTAAATGGCCAGCATTAATGATGAAAGTTTTTAATTCATCTTTATTCATGACATTTTCCTAAAAGCCCAAATTTACTTATAGTGACTCTTTGATCGAAACTGGTCGGGACCGGCAGCAAAATGCTGTAAAAACAGTTAGTCCGCGCTCCCTTGAAGCGAGCTAAAGCTTTGTCTGCGATCATCACGCCAAAGAACACATAAGTGCGAATTTAAGTCAATCAGACTGCCGAGGGCTAGGTAAAGGGTCCATCGGGTGCGGACAGGTCAAGTTTCCCCAGACATTTCAGCCTGAACGATCGCGCAAATGGGCAAGGCCTTGACGTAGCACCCGTTTCTCATCGAGCCGATCGGAGAGTGCTTTTGTGGTCTGATCGAGGTTCGGTGGGGCTATCAAGAGGTCCGTCTGCATCGCCATCACGGCCAAGCCAGAAAGGCTTATCAGGCCAATTTCTCCTGACGAGCGACATGCTGGATAGCTGATCGGCTAACACCAAACTGCTTGGCCAACACCGCCAACGAAGCGCCTTCAGCCTTCAACGCCATAATCTTGGAGCGATCATCGGCAGTCAGTTTTGGCTTACGTCCAAGCTTCTTGCCTTGAGCCTTAGCCCTTTGAAGCCCAGCCCGTGTTCGCTCGATCAGGAGATCTCGTTCCATCTCTGACACTGCTGAGATCACGGCCATGGTCATACGACCTGCAGGACTGGTTAGATCGACACCACCGAGTGCCAAACAGTGCACTTTGACACCCATGCGATCCAGTCGTTCAACGGTTGCTCGGACATCCATGGCATTGCGACCGAGGCGATCCAGCTTGGTGACGATGAGCACATCACCCGCTTCCATTCGGTCCATGAGCTTTTTGAAGCCCTGTCTTTCCATTGCAGCCACAGAGCCTGAGATGGTCTCAGTGGTGGCCCTATGAGGTTCAATGTGGAAACCAGCTCCAACGATCTCATGAAGCTGGTTGTCTGTAGTCTGGTCTGCGGTCGAGACCCTCAAGTATGCAAAAGTCCTCAAACTGATCATCATCTCCGATATCAAAAACCTGTATCATTATACGAAGCTGTATAATTAATGATATGGCTAATTTCTGATACGTGTTTGAGATCTGTATCCAAACCGAACGATTTCCACACAGGACGTTCAGTTAATGGCATTGAGTGTCTTTGATGGGATGTCTGATTGAGTTCTGAGCAATCACTCAGAGTTCATATCGTGACATATGAATCCAAACAGATTCAAAAATGACCATTCAGAATAGTTTCTCTGAATGGATCAATTAAAATCATTTGTGATTATCAAATGGGACTAAATCCGATCTGATCATATTGATCCGTTTTGATTTATCGATCATTCCAATTGAAGGGCTTAATCGATAACAATAACTTTGCCTTCGGCAAAGGATCACTTCGTGATCAATCTCATTGTTTTCGTCATATCATCATGAAACAACATAATGATATAATATCATGCCTACAGCACTATTATAACCACATTAAAAATTATGTCAAGTAAATAATGAACATATAGTGAGATATTTGATCTTTTAGTGATGGTGATTAAGTCTGATGGGAATCTATTGATGCTTTAGATTCCCATCTAACTGATCAGGATGTAGTTCCAGTTCCAATCCAACCACCAACAAGGCCCATACAGAGGCCAAATGGATCCCATTTCAATCAATGGGGATTTGATCGCGACACGTGAGGACCAGAACCCATAGCCATGATGATGGGAACTGGAAGTGCTCCGATCAAACAGAACTCCATGTGAACCAGTAGAACATTGATTGGCGTTTTATATGCGCCTATGATGCTCTAAGTTCATGATATTGCAAATGTAGTAGGCAAAGAGTGGTACTGGGACTACCGTCTCGGGTGCGCCATTCTTCTTCCCGAATTCTTCGCCAACCTACTGAAATGCAATGATCTTTATCGTTGCCGTGGGGCGTTGGAATCGTGTCGGTAGAACACTGGGTAGCTTATTCGAATGTACGGCAACTAGAATTATTATACACAATTACCGTTCTGATCGCAAATCCTAAAGCGTTATAAGTCCTAGCCACTTGGCCTTTACGTCTAACGGGTAACCGGCTCCATACGAGTTTCCCACTGTCTTCCGAGACCAACCACCAATCTCATCAATGATCGTCGGATCGCACTCTACGGCTCTCAACCTGTCGCGGATGCTGTGTCTGAACGAGTGAACGACGCAGCCTGTTGGCAATCTTCGTCTAAGCCACTGGTTCAAGCTAGCGCTCGCACTGTTAGCGTTACAGCCAGCAGGGTTGGCATAATTCGGAAACAGAAACTGAGAACGGGTTTCGGACAGGGCTCTTTGTGCGGCCCATAGCGAAGCGCCTACCAATGGTATCTGACGTGTGCTGGTCTTTGATTTCAGTGGCCGCCACGGGTGTGGCCTTAGATCGACATATTTGATCGGCGCATCGAGGTGGATATCGGTTTTTATCAATCCGACAGCCTCGGCCAATCTCATTCCGGTATCCGAAATGAAAGCAATCAGATGACGGGTGTTGTCATCTAACTCCACGCATTCTTGTTGGACCGCGCGAACAAACTCGACGGGAATTGGTGGCCGCACTTTCTGCTGACCAACCTCGGGGACGAAAATACGAGAAAATGGGTTGGGGCAGGTCAGCCCGTTTTCACTTATGGCGATGCTGACAGCGGCCTTAACTGTCGAAATGACCCGTTTCGTCGATATCCTCGTCATGCCTCGAGATATCAGATGGTCCCTGAATTTCGCGGCATCCAAGCTACCCAGCTTCGTGATGTCCGCGTCGCCTAGGCACGCCTTCGCGTATCCGATGTTGCGATCCGTTGATGCGTGAAACAGCTTAGTTTTACCCTGTCCCTTCAGCCGAACGTAAATCCGGTGAGCATCAGACAGACGCACAATCGGCTGTGTGGGCAGCTGTGAATTTGGAATTTCAATGGGCCGTGATTGCAGCGACGGCATTGCAAAACCCATCGCCTCCAACCGCGCTGAGTTCCACGCCATTTCTAGCTGAACTGAAACGCGATTAGCTGCGACCAGAGCTTCGGTTTCGTTGCGCGTATGGAGGCAAAGGACCACCCGAGCCTTCTGGAAGCGAGCTTGCAGGGCTTTGGGAACCCGCCTCACGTAATAATAAACGCCACATTTGACGAACAGCCGCCGAGGAGAATGTTCTACCCAGTGTTCTACCGACACGATTCCAACGCCCCACGGCAACGATAAAGATCATTGCATTTCAGTAGGTTGGCGAAGAATTCGGGAAGGAAGATGGCGCACCCGAGAGGATTCGAACCTCTGACCCCTGCCTTCGGAGGGCAGTACTCTATCCAGCTGAGCTACGGGTGCGTCTGACGGCGAAACGCCGGACGAAGGGCCTTACAGCAGGAGCGCGCCGCCCTC
>Ga0247837_1010546_pt1 | contig 10524 bp, 22 predicted proteins | sample LaCtaG_2_FD_187115 | JGI IMG/M metagenome (GOLD analysis project Ga0247837, IMG submission 187115) | Freshwater microbial communities from meromictic Lake La Cruz, Castile-La Mancha, Spain - LaCruzMarch2015_14.5m | ecosystem: Environmental > Aquatic > Freshwater > Lake | place: Spain: Castile-La... | reverse complement strand
AACCAGATGCATTACTTTTTACCTTTAGTCTTTGCCTTTTTTATAAGCCCTTCATATTGGTGGGCTAGTAAGTGAGATTGAATTTGTGTAATAGTTTCCATCGTCACACTCACAACAATCAAAATTGTAGTTCCGCCAAAGTAAAAAGGTAGCGACCATTTGCTTAATATCAATTCAGGTATTAAACAGATTGACGCTAAGTACAATGCACCAACCACAGTAAGCCTTGTCAAAACATAATCAAGGTAATCAGCGGTTGCTTTACCAGGGCGAACACCAGGAACATAATTGCCTGCTTTGCGCAAGTTCTCTGCTGTTTCATTCGGATTAAACATCAATGCTGTATAAAAGAAAGCAAAGAAAATAATCAGTGATGCAAAACAAGTCATATACACTGGGTGACCGTGCGCAAAAACTGCGCCAATTTTCCCCATAATAGTGTCAGGCGATCCTGTTCCGGCAAAACCAGTTATGGTCGCTGGTAATAACAATAGAGATGAAGCAAAAATTGGTGGAATTACACCGGCGCTGTTTAACTTCAAAGGTAAATGTGTTGTTTGAGCGACCGCTGGCATATTCACCGCCACCTGCCTTTTAGGATACTGAATAAGAATTTTACGTTGGGCGCGCTCCATAAAGACAACATAGCCAATGACAGCAGCAACAAGGACTAAAACCCCTAGAATAACAACTGCAGACAATGCACCTTGACGACCAAGCTCAAATGTACCAATAACAGCTTGCGGTAAGTTAGCAACGATACCAGCGTAAATGATTAATGAAATTCCATTACCTATACCACGCGATGTTATTTGTTCACCCAGCCACATAATGAAGAGTGTACCACCTGTCAAAGTCACGACTGTAGACAACCTGAACATGAAACCAGGCTCTAACACAGCCATACCAGTTGCACCTTGAATTTTTTCTAATCCAGCAGAGATACCGTATGATTGAACCATCGCAAGAGCAACTGTTCCATAACGTGTGTATTGATTAAGCTTTCTACGACCAACTTCACCTTCTTTTTTTAACGCCTCTAAATGAGGAGAGATAGAAGTCATTAACTGAACAATAATGCTTGATGAAATGTAAGGCATAATGTTCAAAGCAAAAATAGTCATACGAGTGATAGATCCACCCGAAAACATATCTAAAATTCCAAGAATTCCGCCTGAATTAGTACGCACAAATTCTTGGATAATAAGAGGATTAATACCTGGTAAAGGAATATATGTACCCAGCCTGTAAACAACAAGTGCCGCTAGAGTAAACCATATCCGTTTTTTTAAATCTTCAGCTTTTTTAAAAGTAGAAAAATTTATATTAGCAGCCAGCTGTTCAATAGCAGACGACATAGTTTTCCTCTATTCTATAATTAATTCGCCGCCACTTTCACTTACTAGTGACTGAGCTGATTTTGTAGCTTTTGTAACCGCATAACTGAATTTAGCTTTAGGCTTTCCATTACCAAGAAGAGTAATCTCCTCAAAATACTTTGGCATATAACCAACTTTTATCAGAAGATCTCTATCAATTTTCTCACCAGCTTTGATTAGTCCGTTGTCGAACATCAAATTAATTTTGAAAAAATCTAACTCATATTTTTTTGTAGCATGAATATTTTTGAAACCGCGCTTTGGTAAACGACGGTAAATTGGGTTTTGACCACCCTCAAATCCATTCAAAGAAACACCAGATCTTGCAGTCTGACCTTTTCCACCCTTACCAGATGTTTTACCTAAGCCAGAACCAATACCACGTCCAAGTAACTTCGCTTTTGTACGAGCTCCTGGGTTATCGCGGATTTCATTAAGAGTAAAAGACATAATGCTTCACCTATTCACTAACAACTTGCACCATGTGGCGCACTTTACGAATTAAACCCTGCACTTCAGGAGTATTTTCCAACTCTCTAACTGCATTCAATTTTCCCAAACCCAAACCTTTAAGATGCAACCTTTGTTTAGAATCACGACGAATCGGACTTCCAACTTGCTGAATTTTAACAGTTTCTTTTGTTTTTGCTTTTTTATTTGCCATTTCTACACCTACTAATTAGAGGTTGCTGCAGCTTGACCATCACGGCGAACAAGCACATCAGAAATTTTCTTACCTAATTTTGCAGCAATCACTTTTGGCGATGAAACACTTTGTAATGCTTGAAAAGTAGCACGAACCATGTTGTGGTAATTATTTGTACCATTCGATTTGCTAACAATATCATGAATTCCTAAAGCTTCAAAAACTGCACGCATTGGACCTCCGGCAATAACTCCAGTACCAGCTGGCGCCGAACGCAATGTCACAATACCAGCGCCACATCTTGCACGCACGTCATGATGAAGAGTACGGCCCTCACGAAGAGGAACTCTTATCATTGAGCGTTTAGCTTTATCAACTGCCTTTTTAACGGCATCTGGAACTTCTCTAGCTTTACCAGTCGCATAACCTACGCGACCTTTACCGTCACCAACCACAACAAGTGCTGAAAAGCGCATGGTTTTACCACCCTTAACAACCTTTGTTACACGACGTACATTTACTAATTTTTCAACGATTTGGTCTTCACGATCACGTTCACGCTGATCATTATTACCTTTTGTTTGCCTAGCCATATTTTATCCTTAAAACTTCAAACCAGCTTCACGAGCTGCGTCAGCCAATGCTTTAATACGTCCATGATATAAATACCCAGAACGATCAAAAACGACCTTATCAATTCCTTTTGCTTTGGCTAATTCTGCAACTTTTTTGCCTACAAATTTTGCCGCTTCAATATTCGAACCATTTTTCAAAGAACTTCCTGGCTTACCAGGAGTTCCTACTAACACGAGGCTCTGTGTTCCACTGCCATCAGTAATTTGTGCATATGTATGCAAATTAGTACGATGCACGCACAAGCGTGGCAGACCTACAGAAATTTTACGTAGTTTCGTTCTAATGCGTTGTTTGCGTCGCTGTTGTAGCTGAGCTGAACTTAACATGGCTACTTCTTCTTTCCTTCTTTACGAATGATAAACTCGGTTTCCCTAAGAACACCCTTACCTTTATATGGTTCAGGCTTCCTATACTCACGTAATTGTGCCCCAACAGATCCCACTAGCTGCTTATCAAAGCCAGTTATAGCGATCGCAGTTGGTTTTTCACACTTAATTTCAATTCCTTTTGGAATATCGTAAACAATATCATGACTGTAACCTAGTTGCAAAGTCAATTTATTGCCTGCAACAGCAGCACGATAACCAACACCAACAAGTGTAATGTTTAAGGTAAACCCTTTGTCCAAACCTTTTACTATGTTTGACAAATTACGTTGGGTTGTGCCCCAAAGGGAACGTCCTCTTTGAGTCGTTTCTTTTGGACTAACCAAAAAACCTTTTTCAGTTTTTTCAAAATTAATACAGTCAGGAACTTCGTAATCTTTAGTTCCAGTTCTACCTTTTAAAGTAATTACATTTCCTACTTGAGACATTGCTATCCCTGCAGGTAGTATTACTTCATGTTTACCAACGCGTGACATGGCTTGTTCCTCTTAAAATACTCTACACAAAACTTCGCCGCCAACTGTAAGTTCGCGAGCTCTAGCGTCTGAGATAATACCTCTATTTGTTGACAAAATTGAAATACCAAGTCCATTAGCAACCTTAGCAAGTGTCGCAATAGGCGAATATACTCGGCGACCTGGCTTTGATATACGATCAATAGTTCGTATAACCGGTTCATTTTCATGATATTTAAGCTCAATTTTTAGCTCTTTGTGCCCAGTCGCAGCAACTCCAAGAGAATAGTTTCTAATGTAACCTTCTTCTTGAAGAACTTTAACAAGCCCTTCTTTTTCAATTGAATAAGGACATAAAACTGAATCTTTACGAGCTCTTTGGCCGTTACGAATACGAGTTAATAAATCTGCAATAGGGTCTGTCATTGTCATAATTTTTCTACCAACTTGATTTAGTTAAACCAGGAATCATTCCTTGGTTACCTAGTTCACGCAATGCAATTCGTGATATTTGAAATTTACGATAAAAGCCTCTAGAACGACCTGATATTTCGCAGCGATTTCTAACTCGAATTGCAGCTGAATTTCTTGGGCGTTCAGCAAGCTTCATTGTTGCACGAATACGATCCTCTAAAGGAAGATCCTTATTGTAAATAATTGCTTTTAGCGCTGCACGGCCAACTCTTTGGTTTTTAACCATGGCTATGCGGTTTTTATTTTTTTCGATAGAGCTACACTTTGCCATTTGTTCTTTATCCTTGAATTGGGAAGTTAAGTGCTTTCAGCAATGCCAATGCATCAGCATCGTTTCTTGCTGTTGAGCAAATTGTGATATCCATACCACGAATCTTATCAACCTTGTCATAGTTAATTTCAGGGAACACAAGCTGCTCTTTAAGACCTAAAGAATAGTTTCCATTTCCATCAAAACTCTTTTTTGATAATCCTCTGAAGTCACGCACACGTGGCAAAGCTATATTCACTAAACGATCAATAAACTCATACATACGATCTTTACGTAACGTAACCTTCACACCAATGTTCATGCCCTCACGAAGCTTAAAGCTCGCAATTGAATTCTTAGCTTTTGTAATAACTGGCTTTTGCCCTGCAATTTGCATCAAGTCATCGTAAGCCGCTTGAATTTTTTTGCTATCTTGCGTTGCTTCCGAAACGCAAATATTGATAACTACTTTTTCAAGCTTCGGAACTTGCATAACATTTTTGTAACCAAGCTCTGTTTTAATAGCTTGCTTGATTTGAGTTTCATATAATTTTTTAGCTGCACTCATGATTAAACTTTCAAAATAGCATTGCCGGTTTTTTTGAAAAAGCGTTCGTTTTTGCCTTCTGCATTAACACGAACACCAACTTTTTCAATTTTATCCGACTGTGGATTAACAATTGCTACATTAGACACATGAACAGGAAGAATCTTTTCAACTTGACCACCTTGTGGGTTAGTAGCCGATGGTTTTACGTTTCGAATAACTTTATTAATACCATCAATCATAAGCTTCTCGTCCTGCAAAAGTACTTTCTGCACAACGCCACGTTGACCTTTATTACGACCAGTTGTTACTTCAACTAAGTCACCTTTTTTTACTTTAAAACGTACCTGAGTCATTATAATACCTCTGGAGCAAGAGAAATAATCTTCATATAGCCAGCAGAACGTAGTTCGCGTGTTACTGGACCAAATATACGACTTCCGATTGGCTCACCTTGCTTATTAATTAAAACAGCTGCATTTTTATCAAATGAAATTGTAGAACCATCAACACGCTTAACAGCTTGCTTCGTTCTTACAATAACAGCTCTAAAAATTTCACCTTTTTTAGCTTTGCCTCTTGGCACTGCATCTTTTACGGTAACAACAATAACGTCACCTACCGAAGCATATCTTCTTTTAGAACCACCCAACACTTTAATGCAAAGAACTTCCTTTGCACCTGAGTTGTCTGCTACTTCTAATCTACTCTCTGACTGAATCATACGTCACCCTACTTCGCTACTTTTTCTTGAGCTACCCAAGTTTTTGTTTTAGAAATTGGGCTTGACTCAACAATACGAATAATATCACCAATATTGAATGCATTATTCTCATCATGAGCTGCATATTTTTTGTGACTTTTCACGTATTTACGGTAAACAGGATGCATAACATCTCTCTCAACCTTAACAATGACTGTTTTTGCAGCCTTGTTACTAACAACTACACCCTGCAATACACGACGTGGCATACTTAACTCTCTCTTACGCTGACTTTAATTGTGTCAGTTTGGTTTTTACACGAGCGTAATCTCTACGGCATTCACGCACACGAGATGTCTTCTCCAATTTTCCTTCGGCTTTTTGCATACGCAAGTTAAACAGTTCCTTTTTAATAGAAACTAAAGATTCCACTAGCGCTTTCGCATTTTTTTCTTTTAATTCAACAAACTTCACAGCAATCACCGCTAATTAATATAGGTTTAAACTAAACGTTTTACAAATTTTGTTTCGATAGGAAGCTTTTCAGCAGCCAATTTAAAAGCAACCTCAGCCACTTCTTCAGAAACACCATCCAACTCGAACATAATCTTTCCAGGCTTGACTCTGCACGCCCAAAATTCTACGCCACCCTTACCGCTACCCATGCGTACTTCAGCTGGCTTTCTTGATACTGGTACATCAGGAAAAATACGAATCCAGACTTTACCAACACGGCGCATGTGACGTGTAATTGCACGTCGAGCGGCCTCAATTTGCCTTGCAGTAATACGCGCAGGCTCTAGAGCCTTCAAACCAAATGCACCATAGCTTACTGAAAAACCAGCTTTGGCAACACCATGAATTTTTCCCTTAAAGGCCTTACGAAACTTTGTTTTCTTTGGACTCAACATGGCTTAATTCCTTATACTGCAGCAGCACGTTTATCATGGATCATTGGGTCGTGTTCTTTAATCTCACCCTTATAAATCCAAATTTTTATACCAATAGCACCGTAAGTAGTCTTAGCGGTAGCTGTACCATAATCTATATCAGAACGAAGTGTATGCAACGGCACACGTCCTTCACGATACCACTCCATACGAGCAATTTCGGAGCCAGACAGACGACCTGATGAATTCACACGAATTCCCAAAGCCCCCATACGCATTGCAGTTTGCATTCCGCGCTTCATAGCACGACGGAAAGAAACACGACGCTCAATTTGCTGTGCAATTCCTTCAGCAACTAATTTCGCATCCAACTCTGGCTTGCGGACTTCAACTATATTAATAGCAGCCTCAGCATTAGCAAGAGTTCCAATTTTCTTCTTTAGCTTCTCAATGTCAGCACCTTTTTTACCGATGAGAACACCAGGACGCGCAGCATGGATAGTTACACGTGCTTTTTTAGAAGGTCTCTCGATAACAACACGAGAAATTCCAGCCTGAGCAAAGGTTTTTTCAACGTAGTCACGAATGGCAAAGTCTTGGTGCAGAAAATTTGCATAATCTTTACCACTAAACCAACGAGAATCCCAGGTTTTGTTAATTCCAATGCGAAACCCAATGGGGTTAACTTTTTGACCCATACTAATTACCTTCTTCTACAGTTTTTTCGGTCACAACAATACGTAAGTGACTAAAGAATTTTTTAATAATACCATTCTTTGAGCGACCACGCGCTTGAAAGCGACGCATACACAAACCTTTTCCAACGAATGCTTGATCTACATATAGGTTATCAACATCAAGACCGTGGTTTGCTTCCGCATTTGCTACTGCTGAACGAAGAGCCTTAAGAACATCGTGCGCAACTCTTTTCTGAGAAAAGCGAAGAGCATTCATTGCTTTATCAACTTTTATACCGCGAATAGATTGAGCTACCAAATTCAACTTTTGAGGGCTCACTCTTATATTTCGTAACTCTACTTGCGCAGATTTTTCACTTACTTGCATAACTTAGCCTACTTCTTAGTTTTCTTATCAGAACCATGACCGTAGTAGTTTCTTGTTGGTGAAAACTCACCAAGCTTATGACCTACCATATTCTCAGACACTAATACTGGAATAAACTTTTGCCCATTATAAACACCAAACGTAACCCCTACAAATTGAGGGATAATGGTGGAACGACGAGCCCATGTTTTAATCACATCTTTACGTCCAGAAGTCTTAACAACTTCCACTTTTTTTAAAAGATACCCATCAAAAAAGGGGCCTTTCCAAACTGACCTTGGCACAACTTCCTCCGTTACGCTTTACGACGACGTACAATCATTTTTGTTGTACGCTTGTTAGTACGAGTCTTCTTACCCTTTGTCTTTTTACCCCATGGCGTTACCGGATGACGACCACCAGAAGTGCGTCCTTCACCACCACCGTGAGGGTGATCAATTGGGTTCATTGCCACACCACGAACGATAGGTCTACGACCCAACCAACGCATACGACCAGCCTTACCATATGAACGGTTTGAATGATCCTGGTTTGACATTGCTCCAATTGATGCAAAGCATTCACCATTAACAAGGCGAACTTCACTAGAGCATAATTTCATAATCACATTATGACCGTCACGGCCCATAATTTGAGCATAATTTCCAGCAGATCTTGCTAGCTGACCACCTTTTCCAACTTTTAGCTCAATGTTGTGAACAACAGAACCAATTGGAATATTTTTTAGTCGCATTGCATTACCTGGTTTAACGTCTACCTTATCACCAGAAACAACTTGATCGCCAGCCTTTAATCGCTGCGGAGCCAAAATATATCTTTGCTCACCATCACTATATTTAATCAAAGCGATAAAACCAGTACGATTTGGATCATACTCAACGCGTTCAACTGTAGCAACATCATCATGCTTATCACGACAAAAATCAATAATACGGTAGCTTTGTTTATGTCCACCACCACGATTCCATGAAGTAATGCGTCCGTAGTTGTTATGACCACTCTTCGAAGACTTACCTACTGTAAGCGCTTTTAATGGAGAACCCTTCCATAACTCAGAACGATCAATGTTAATTAGCTGGCGTTGCGACTGTGTCGTAGGCTTATATTTTTTTAATGCCATTTTACGCCCCCAAACCAACTGCTATTGAATCACCAGACTTAAGGCGAACAATTGCTTTTTTTGTATCCTGTCGCTGACCTTTACGGCCTTTGAAAACTTTATTCTTACCAAATTTATTCATTGTGTTAACTGATTCAACACTGACATTAAACATTGTTTCTACTGCTGTCTTAATATCAGCCTTTGTAGCCGCAGGAAGCACTTCAAATGTATATTGGTTTGATTGCAAACCCATTTGAGATTTCTCCGTTACCAAAGGACGCTTAATCACATCGTACAAGTGCAATGCTATTTGCTTTTCCTTACTCATTTCAAACGCTCCTCTAAAGCTTTAGCTGCATCTGATGTTATAATAACTTTTTCTTTTCTCACAATATCGTAAACATTCGCACCGATTTGAGGCAAAACATCTAAACCTATTATATTGCTTATAGAACGAGCAAAGTTAACATCCACAGCATCGTTAGCAACAAACAGCATTGAACTTGAGTGAAATGCAGCTGCTATTTCCTTGTTAATTCTTGGCTCTGAAGTCATCAGATTATCTATAATAATTAAATTACCTGCTTGAGCTTTCGCCGAAAGAGCCATACGCAAACCTAGTTTACGCACTTTTTTAGGCAGATCGTACTCATGCGAACGAACAACAGGGCCAAATATAATACCACCCTTACGAAACTGCGCACCACGTCTTGCTCCATGTCGAGCACTACCAGTACCTTTTTGCTTGTAAATTTTCCTAGTGGAACCACTTACTTCGCTTCTAACTTTCGTTTTATGGTTTCCAGAGCGACGCTTAGCTAATTGCCATGTAACCACTCGAGCCAAAATATCTTCGCGTGGAGTTAATCCATAGACCAAATCATCTAATTCGATATCACCAACTGCTTTGGCATTTTGATTGACAACTTTTAATTTCATGACACTAACCTATCTTGCAACTTTAATTGCATCGCGAATATATACGATACCATTTTTAGAACCCGGAACACTTCCACGGATAAACACAAGACCGCGATCAGCATCAATATCTTCAACAACCAGATTTAAGGTTGTAACACGATCCACACCCATGTGTCCAGCCATTTTCTTATTCTTAAACACTTTTCCTGGGTCTTGACGGTTACCTGTCGAACCATGCGCACGGTGAGTAACTGACACACCATGAGAAGCTGGCATACCGCCAAACCCATGACGCTTCATTCCACCAGCAAAGCCTTTACCAACAGTAATACCAGCAACATCTACAAGCTGCCCCTTTAAAAAATGGCTAGCTTCTAACTTTACACCAGCATCAAGCATATTTGCTGCATCCACTCTGAATTCACGCAGATAACGCATTGGCTCCGCTTGTTTCTTTTCGTAAAACACACGCATAGGCTTAGAAAGCTTATTTGCTGTGATTGGGTCTGTGCCCAACTGCACTGCATTGTATCCATCTTTTTCAGCAGTTTTTTGAGAAACTACCACACAAGGCTTTACCTGGACTACAGTTACTGCCACTTGGGCACCTTGTTCATTAAACAACTGGGTCATACCCAACTTACGTCCGATTAATCCACTACGCATAGGACCCGCCACCTTATAACTTAATTTCTACATCCACACCGGATGCAAGATCAAGTTTCATTAATGCATCAACTGTCTGAGGCATCCAATCAACTATATCTATAACACGCTTGTGTGTACGAATTTCAAACTGTTCACGCGACTTCTTATCGATGTGCGGTGAACGGTTCACTGTAAACTTTTGAATATGAGTTGGCATTGGTATAGGACCGCGAACATTTGCTCCTGTACGTTTTGCCGTATTCACTATTTCCTTCACAGACTGATCCAATAAACGGTGATCATACGCCTGTAAACGAATTCTTATGCTTTGGTTTTCCATAAAACTCGACCTTATTCCATCCCGTTTTTATTTTTGAATTTTAGCAACGACACCAGCACCGACGGTACGTCCACCTTCGCGA
>Ga0247837_1010545_pt1 | contig 10526 bp, 17 predicted proteins | sample LaCtaG_2_FD_187115 | JGI IMG/M metagenome (GOLD analysis project Ga0247837, IMG submission 187115) | Freshwater microbial communities from meromictic Lake La Cruz, Castile-La Mancha, Spain - LaCruzMarch2015_14.5m | ecosystem: Environmental > Aquatic > Freshwater > Lake | place: Spain: Castile-La... | reverse complement strand
GTCTTGACATAGTCTCTTGCTCTTGATTTTACTTTTAAAGGAGAATCCTTGTAATTGTATATGCGTTTCAACATTATAAAAGTGATTTTATTAACTATACAAGAATTTAATTCTTTGAATTAACAAAATGAATAAAAATATCTATGTCAAATTATTTCTAAACGCATCTCCTCTTAAGGCCTTTGTATTCTTTCCTAACAAACAAAAAAATATAATCACAAATAGTGAAAACATCATCTCTCTTTTACTTGACGTATTTGACTTTATATCAAAATCAAAAATGGACTATCCTATAACTCTGTTCTCGGGCGAAGTCATTCTAACAAATATATTAAACGAGCATAAAGACATCTTGAAAACAGATAATAAATGGAAAGACGTATGTAATTATATTGTAGAAAAAAACATAAAATTACAAGCCTATACAATGCTGGAATAAAAATATTTTTAATTATTTTTTTTTATATATTATTTATATATTAATAAATTGAGAATCATGGACTTTAAAACCTATATCATTCTGTTTCTAATATCTATCCTGTTATTGCTTATTTTCAACAAGTGCATAAACAGATATGTTAACGATTATAAACCATGGGACTCTAAACAAGTCTTGAACAAGATTAAAACAGATATTCTCGGCACTGTAGTTCGAGAAGACCAAAAACCAAAAAGACAAAAGAACGAAGAACGCTGCCGAGAAATATTCCAAGAAATATTCGACCAACCCTTCGCTAAAATAAGACCAGACTTTTTGAAAAACAAAAAGAGCGGAAAGAACTTGGAATTAGACGGGTACAACAAGAGTTTAAATTTAGCTTTTGAATATCAAGGAGCACAGCATTATAATTTCACGCCTTATTTCCATAAGACACAAGAGCATTTTGCCGATCAGGTATATAGAGATCAACTCAAGAAGGAAATATGCGAACAGCAAGGTATAACTCTAATTGTTATACCTTATAATGTGCCTTATGAGGATCTAAGAGATTACATTGAATTAAAACTTTCCGAGGTAGGTTATGACATTTAAATTTAATTAAAAATATTTTTAATTAAATCTAGTTAACAGTAGTTTGATTCATCATAATAACTGTGTTGAAATATCTTAAAGCTTGTTCCAACTGAGCCTCGTCTTTATAATTGAAACATCTTTCCTTATTACATACGACAAGAACTTTGATAGGAAAGGTAAATGACTTGTATTCCAAATATTCGTCATCTCTTTCCTTGTCAACTTTATAAATCTTATCGTAGACAGACACAATACTGGTGTCGTGATTTTCGTAAGGAAGATCAACCTCGCCAGCAATATTCAAGTCTTTATCTTCAGAACCTTTTGATACTTGTCTAGCTTGAAAAGAAGTCCATTTAATATCTTTTAGTTCCATTCTGTGAAAGATAGGATAAGGATCGTTAACAGTAATCACAACCAGGTATCTGGGTTCTGTTGCTACCAAGTAAGAGCTTATCTTGACTTTATAAATACTATAAAGTCCATTCTCTTTTACCTTTGTCATAACAGGATTACCATAATACTCGGAAATATCTTGTCTAAACTGTATAACTTTTCTATCCATTTTATCTTATTGAAATATATTTATTTTTATTTTAATTTATACCTTTAACTTATCTTGAATATAAACTGGCTCATTAGTCTCCGCACAAGACTTATAAAAACACTTATTAGGAGAAGCATTCAAGTTATAATATACTTCGTTGCTTCCTGTATGTAAATTACTTGACTTATTCATGACTTCGTTGTCTAAAGGAAATGTCCTGTATCTATTCGCTACTTGAAACTTCTTACACTCTCTAGGCTTTACATTGATATCGTAAAGCTCATCCAGAGTATATATTTTATACAATGGAGTTTCTCTTGGAGGATCACTACATCCCTTGGCAGCCATAACTCCAAGACTTTGATAACTGGAATAAGAAGGCTGGCCCGTCTGTACCATATAATTTGTAAAAGACATATTATATTTACCAATATGTAAAATATAATTTAATTTTAAAAATATAAAAAATATATTTAACCGATAAAATGAAATCATCTTACTCCGACGAATTCTTCTCCATTGACTCTCAACATGGTTTCTTACCTGTAAAAGACCCTCTTGACTCTCTCCCTGAAAAATATGAAACTCTTCAAACTATTATCAACAAACTTCCTAATCTTATAACCCTACAAAACATAAAATTTGAAACTCTATCTATGCTTATCCATGAAAGACTAATTGACTATACAGAAATAATTAAACAAGAATCAGACATGTTTATACTTCAAGCTCTCTACAGAGCTTACGCCTTCTTATCCTCAGCCTATCTTTTAGAACCTTCTTATCTACACTTTAAAAATACCGGCGAATACGGCCAAGGAAGAGAAATCCTTCCCAAGGTAATTGCCGTACCTTTTTGTTATATTGCTAACCGCCTTGGAGTTCACCCTTGGTTAGATTATCATTACGCTTATGCTCTAGGCAACTACGTCAAAATTGATAAATCAAAGGGATTGAACTGGTCTAACCTCAAGATGGCTTGTCGTTTTACTAACAGTGACGACGAAACAGGGTTCATCATGCTTCACGTATTTATTAATGAACTTTCAAAAGATTTAGTCAAGTCCGTTCAAGACACTATTGAAGCGATGAAAGAAAATGATGAACCAAAATTAACAAGAGCCCTTGAACTTAATTTTAATACCATAAAAGAAATGAATAAGAGAAAGAGAGAAATGTGGATAGCATCTAACTACACCAAATACAATGACTTTAGAATTTTTATCATGGGATCCAAAGGCAACGCACAAATATTTCCTAGAGGAGTAATCTATGAGGGAGTATCTGAAGACCCTATGTTTTACAGAGGTCAAACTGGCGCTCAAGACGATATCATTCCAACTGAAGATATTTTTACAGGTATTAACAACTACTATGAAGATAATGAACTTACAAAATATCTTCAAGACTTGAGACAATACAGACCTCACTGCGTTAGAGAATATATTAATGACTTGCAGGAAACTATGAAAGAACACAATCTTTTTAATTATCTTGTAAATCTTAACAATAAATTACAATTAATTTATTTACTGGGTATAGTAGCCGAGGTTTACAAGTTTAGATTTAGACATTTTAACTTTGTAAAGAAATACATCATGGAAAATACCAAATATCCTGTAGCTACTGGAGGCACTCCTATCCAAACATGGCTTCCAAATCAAATGAAAGCAGTCATGAACTTTTACATAGAGATTAAAAATAAAATTCCATCTTCTTTGACATCATTAGAAAGCAATTTATTAGAAACGATTGACAAGGAGATATCCGAAATGGATTTGTTTTAAACACATTAAATAATCTCTATAATTTAATTATAAAGATTATAACCAATGAAAAGCTACAGAGAAATAAACCAAAAAATTAAATCCATCGAAAAAGTATATAGACAAAAAATCAAAGGCAATGATTATTTCGGCTTTGTAATCACTCTAGATAACAATGAAAACATCAAAATCCTACAAGAACAAACCTGCCTATGCTGCGAAGAGTACGATGTAATTATCTTAACTCCATTTTACGAAGATGACCCTAACATTGACGAGAAAAAACAAATGAAAGGGGCTTATGTAAATGGAGTAGGCTGGGGAAAAAAGATCGAGGAAGATTTTCATAATCAATTAGAATTAAAAAAAATAAATATAAAACCAAATGAAAATAAAGAATTCTACTGTCATGTGGATCTTATAACAGACAAAGGTCTATTTCAAATTGTATGTTATAACTTTCATAATGGCAATTATACCCACAATGTCTATGTCGAATGGAAAGACTTTACCGACTTAGAACATATTTGACAATCTGAGTGTATTATTTAATCTAAGACTCTTATCCAAATAGCCTCCAAACTTCTCCTTTATCTTGATATCGTAAACATCCTTATTCTCTTCGTCTAATTGATCTTTTAATTTAGATATCTTGTCTTTCATATAATTCAAGATGTACTCGTTATCTTTCTTAATATCCTTCAGAGTAAGCGCGTACAAATTTTCTTCTAATTGAGATATCTTGACTGTAAAGTTTCTTGTAAAATCATCATAATTTACGATATCTACCAAGTTGGAAATATAAGGAGTTGAGCTTCCAACAGTAAAGGAAAACTTGATAGCAGATAAGAATAAGGTGTACTTATCCTCAGGAATAGTTTCAGAGAATTCCTGATCTGAATATACAATCTTTTTATCTACAATATCAAATCTCTCATAACTTTGAAAAAAATATTTGTTATTCACCTTCTTCAGGTTAATACCAAGATCTTTCTTAATATGGTCTACAATATGTCTATTGTTATCTATATACTTGTTAAGCTCTACTGTCAATGTATTGGCAACATATTGTCTCAACTTGTTAACCTCTACATTTCTGTTCTTGTACGTCTCGTTTGTAAATACTCTAAGCTCTATACTGTCATCGGCATAATCTGTATACTCTGACAAGGCAGACCATCCTGCCAATACAGCTTTTGTATCCACACCATACCCTTTCAATATCTCATTAATGTCTTTTAGAATTTCATAAATCTCCTTGTCAAAATAACTGAGAATATTAACCTTGGTGTAATCCGTATGGAAACGATAGGAGGGCATATTTCTAGCAACAGCACTTCTAAAGTCTTCGTATCTTTCAAAGTTAATTCCAAGCACGTTCTTCTTACAATCACTCAATAATCTAAACGTATTTATCTTAATATCATAACGAGGATCATCCTTATCTACCTTATCAGGATGAAGCAACAACAACTTGGCCTTGTATTTCTTTCTAAACTCGTCAATGTTATTACTCCAAATCTCTTGGTCTAGAAATAAGTTATAACACTCTATCTTGGAACTATCGGAAGCAGATAATCTAGCATATCTTTTTTCTTCTTCCTCTTCTTCTCTTCTTTTAGCTTCTTCTTGACGTCTTCTTTCCTCTTGTCTTCTTCTGTTTTCTTCTCTTTGTTTTTGTTCTACAAGTCGTCTTGCTTCCAACTCTTTTTTTATTCTATCTTGTCTCCTCTTTTCAATTTGTTCGTTGTAATTTACCGCAGTTTTTAACCGTCTCATTTGAGATTGATATCCTCCGCTTAAGACAGGAACAGCTGACGGTAGAGGTACAGGCATCTCATAAATATCTCTATATCCTGACATTTTTATTTAATTATAAATATATTTTTTTTTTATAAAAAATGAAAGATTCAATCTATAACTTTATTTGCAAAGGTTTCATTGTTAATTACACCCAAGCATTAGAAGAAGACGCTTCTAAAAAAAATAAATCCTTTCTTGAATACGCTATAGTATACGGTAGATACAATATTTTATTCCATATGCTAAAAGATGTCTTTTATATCAATCTATTAAAGGACGAAGACTATAATCCTTTAGACTTTTCATGCGCTATAGACATAACACGAGATATTCATGAAAATAGCTATTGGGGTAACGACGAACCAGAAAGATCAATAATAAATAGAAAAAATATCAAGCATAGAGAATGCTTTGATCTTCTTAAGACATTTAATAAAAAATTAACAAAAAATACGTTTGAAAAATGGTATTCGCTCTACATGAACTTTCAATACTACTCAGGCTCTTATTTCCCAACTGTAGAGTTTCTGATAAATGAGATATACGAGGAGAAACCTACGATGCATGAGTTTATAGCAGATTTTGAGAATATGCTAAGTGAAAAAAAAATGGTTAAAATAATATTTCAAATTTATTCTCCCATTGAAATCATAAATAAACTAAAAAATTATCTCTCTCCTTTTTAAAAATGACTGAAAGAAGACCTCTTCGTCCTCCTCCAATTATGATTCCTCCTAGAAATACTTATAATCTTCCTATTTCCAACAGAAGAGTTCCCATCAATATATACCAAGGGACTCCTTCACCTCAAGTTGAGTCTTCTTTGTTATGTCCTATATGTACCAACTTATACGACGATGGAATACATAAAAGAGCAAGCATGTATAACTGCCAGCACGTTATGTGTAGAGACTGTATTCTAAAAGTTATCGACTCCTACAGAAATCAGAGAGTATATACACAAGATTACCAGTTAGTACCAAGAACACCCTTATGTCCTCTTTGCAGGACAGAGTTTCAAGGATTAGAAAGTATAAAGGAAGATGGTACGCCAGTATTTTCATTCGAAGGAAGAAAAAGAGTAAATAAGAAAAAATAATATCTTTTTATACACATAAATGTCGTGTAGATTAAACATCATACTAGATCTAGATAACACTATTATTCATAGTATTTCCTATGATAGAATGTCTTTCGTACCAAGAAACTTACAACTTGAAAATAAAGATATAGGAGATTTTATTACTTACAGGCGACCTCATCTTGATCGTTTCTTGAACTTCTTGTTTGCCAATTTCAATGTGGGCGTTTACACATTGGGCTCAAGAGACTACGCCGAAGATATTGTGTGGAACTTTATACAGGATGTACCTAATCGAAAAGTAGACTTTATTTTATCCAGAGAAGATGAAATAGTGAATAAAAGTTTGGAAAAGTATAAATATTTTAATCTTACAAAAAATCTAAATTATATTTGGAACGATCTCAAAATCTATGATTACTATCACTGTAATACCTTCATTATTGACGACAACCCCTATGTCAAGATGTCTAATCAAGTCAACACTATCCATATTAAAAAGTTTGAGGTATTGAGAGACGACAACACATTCAATACGGATTGTACTTATGACAATGTCTTGTTAGAGATTACAAGAGAGCTTATGAGACTGAAGAAAGAATACGAGGGAAATAAGTGTTTGATTTCTCATCGTAATACTAGATGTGAAAATATAAACATCCAGGATAAGAAAGTTGCTACTTTCATAGATGTTAAAAAGATGGGGAGATTTTTTCCTCAGGATTTAGAATAAATTAATTATTTGTTTTTCTTTTATATAGTAAATGTATAAAAGAGAAGATATTGAAAAACTTGTACCCAACTCTAAAGAACCCTTGGAACTACTTTATGAAAAATACCAAGATATTGTCTGGCTTGAATATTTATATCTTGACAATGACTACGAAGACTATTATATAGCCATATCTACCAAGGGAGACATAATCTATAATACGTATTATATTGGTATACTGCTTCCAGACACAGCATCTTTAACAGAAAGAAGATTTGATTATGGATTGGAGATGGAGGAAGGAGACATTTATATACACAGTAGAGGTCAAGCGAAAAATATTCAAAGTATTATCGAGATGGTGGATAACATCTTGTATAAGAAAATGAAAAATGATAAGTAAATATAATGATAATATAGATTCATTATAAAAAGATGTCTGAAACCTTTATTTGTTCTAAGTGTAATCAATCCTTGACAATAGATAAAAAGGAATCTGGTAAATATGGTAAGCGATGTAAAGAATGTTTGAAACAAGCAAAACTCTCTTCTAATAAAAGAGAAAGAGAAAAAGATATAGATAAAACTGATATAAAAAATACTATATGGCAAGGAGGAAAATATTCAGGAACAATTTTTGAAAGAGTTAAACAAAATACTATAAATTGCTGTGTAGGAGGTAAACAGAAATGTTTTAGTATAAGTAAGTTTGAAAATAAAGATAAAGCTATAGAAGAAGCTAAAATATATAGAAAAAATAAAAGTGATGAACTAGATCTTACTATAAATAAATATAAATTAATTTTTAATCAGGATAATATACCTACTTATATTATTGTTAAACTTAGTAAGAATTATGTTATGCTTTGCGATTATAGAGATTTAGATATGATAAAAGAAACATATTTATGTGTGTCAAGAAGTGGATCTGAAAATTCACAAAACTATTGTGTATTGTCTTCAAGTAAAATAACTAGTTTTCATAAAATAAAAACAGGATTTGAAATGACAGATCATATTAATGGTTATCCTCTTGATAATAGATCATGTAATTTGAGAAATACAAATCATAAAGAAAATAATAATAATAGTTCCAACATACACAAAGCATACGTTAATAAACATAAAGACGGATACGAGGCTGTATTAGTAGTAAATAATAACAGATATGAAAAGAACATAATATCAAAAATTTTTGAAAATAAAAATCAGGCAACTATTTACTTAGAAGAAGAAAAAATAAAAATAGATAGTCATTTATATCAAGAAGATGGGAATAAATTAAATCTTAAGAAAGAATTTGAAGAAATTATGAGTAAATACGCGGAAGGATTTAAATGGAATGACAAAATAGTAGACCAAGAACAAGAAGAAATTTTAAAAGATTATAATATTATAAAAAATGAAAAAAATAAATCTAATAAAGATACAAAACTAGAAATTTATAATCTTTTTAAAACTCAAATAGATGAAACATGGAGTATTGAATCAATAGATCATAATAAAGTAAGTCAAAGAAAGGTAGAGCATATTAGTCATAATGAAATAACTTATAAATTCTGTAATAAATGCTTAAAATGGCTTAATATAATTCAATATACTAAATGTTCTTCTCGATACGATGGATTAACATCGCAATGCAAAACATGTTTAAAAATGAAAAAACAAAAAACTAGTTAGTATTTTTATGGTCTTTCATAAAGACAAAGTAAAGTCCTGTTAAGACAAAAGCTAAACCTATAAGATCGTATTGCGTTAATTTTTCATGGTAAAAGACTATACCAATAAACATTATTGTAATGATGGAAAGACAAGACCATACCAAGTTAACTACTCCCATAGTCTTGTAAGAGTAGGATCTTAATAATAATAGACACACTATAAAGTAGGCAAATACAGAGATACACAAATAGCCATTATTTCTATTTGCCTTTGATTTCTTTACGCAAAACTGAGCGATAGCCTCAAAGAAAACTATCGCTACAATAATATAGATCAATATCATGCTTTCTTGATTCATTTGTTTATAACTTTTATAAATAAATGAAAGAAATTAACATTTTCTCATAAAATACTCAACTACATCCTCCACCATTGTGAAGAAATTTACAAGGGTAAATATACCCAAACTAACCGCCATGAATTTCATAAAAACATAGGGAGGAATGTGTAAGTCGTCGTCGTTTATATTTATTCTCATTTTTATAATTAACTTGTAAATTAATTATAAAAAATCTTTAAGTAGTTATAAAATGCCAAGAGCATCCAAAAAATACTGTAAATCAACCTCCGTAAAAAAAATGGGATTCACTCAAAGAGCAAGCTGCAAAGCACAAGGCCTTCTAAAAAGAACTTCTAAAAAACTAAAAGGAAAATATGTAAAATCTCCAAAGTATAAACAAAAAAGAAAGAGCAAAAAATAATTACTTAAACACATCTCTAGACTATATAACAAAAATGGAAAGTCTTTCCAGATTTTATACCGGCGCATTCCTACTAGGAATAACCTATGCTTCTTATATTAATATTCATATATTTGTATGCTATATAACACTTACTTTTTTCTTTTCTTTTCGTGAGCTTCTTCTACTTCCTAGAAGAAAACAACAAACCGCCAAACTGATGCTACTTGTAAATTATCTATGTGCTGTAAACATTATTTACAATCTCAAGTCTCATAGAGAACTAACACGAATAATTATTTACAATTCCTTTAGTGATATTATTCAATATATCGTAGGAAGAAGTATAGGAAGAATTAAACCTTTTAGTTTTACCTCTAAATCCTTAGAGGGATATTTAGCAGGATTAATTATACCTCATGTCTTATTTCGATACGAGTGGTATTTTATTCTACTTAATTTCATAGGAATGACAGGAGGAATTGTGTCTAGCATGTTAAAAAGAAATATACATCTCAAACATTGGTCTAATATGCTAGGTCACCATGGAGGAATTAACGACAGACTAGATAGTATATGTGCTCCTATTATTATATACCTCAATTTTATAAAGTAAAGCATTCATTCTTTATCAAAGAAAAATTCCTCCTCAGAAAAGGGGTTATGCCACTCATGCTCGTTGCAGTCCCACTTCTTAGTAGATAAAAAGTCAGTAATATCGAACTTGGAAAAAGCAGGGAAGCATTTACTCTTACCATTGTCAAGTCTATGACAGTCATAACACTTTTCAACGATTTTTAATTTAGGATTACAGAGATATTGGAAGAATTGTTTATCGCAAGGAAGGTTTTCGCCCTTGATTTGGATTTCTTCGGATTGAACGGTAGATCCAGAAAGGACAGCAAGAGCGACAAACAAGATAGACATAAACTTCTTCATGATGTTGTGTTTATATAGATTAAAGATTTTTTTAAAATAATTATATTTAATTATTTTAAAAAGCAAATGGGAAGATTAAAAAGATTATCCAATAAGAAAACATCTAGAAAGAGATCTCGTTCTCCTCCTAAAAACTCTTATAAATTTCAAACTGTTAAGAAGAGAGCCAGACCTGTTGTAAATACATTTTATTACTCTGAATTTGATAATAACTTTGTTAAACCCGACGACATTCTAAATTATAATTTTTAATTTTTTCTA
>Ga0247837_1010544_pt1 | contig 10529 bp, 8 predicted proteins | sample LaCtaG_2_FD_187115 | JGI IMG/M metagenome (GOLD analysis project Ga0247837, IMG submission 187115) | Freshwater microbial communities from meromictic Lake La Cruz, Castile-La Mancha, Spain - LaCruzMarch2015_14.5m | ecosystem: Environmental > Aquatic > Freshwater > Lake | place: Spain: Castile-La... | reverse complement strand
CCCACTTACCCACAGGTGTGGTGGCTGAAAGTACCGAGAGCCGTTCGCAGCACAAAAACCGCGACATCGCCATGGGCCGCCTCGTGCAGCAGATTCGCGATGCCCAGATCCAAAGAGAGGCTTCTGCATTTGCCTCTGCCCGAAAAAGCCTCGTCGGCTCCGGCGACCGCTCCGAAAAAATCCGCACCTACAACTGGCCACAAAACCGCGTGACCGACCACCGGCTGGAGGGCGACAACAAGAATTTCAATCTGGATAAAGTGGTGGAAGGGGATCTGGAGGGTATTATTGAAGCCTTGACGATTGCGGACAATGCGGTGAAGTTGCAGGAGGGATAAGCGCGTGTTCGATCCTTTGATTGGCTTTCATTTTCAATTGTGTAAACCTATAAATTTAGCTCACCATGAAATTTACCAAGCCACTCTTATTTGCAGCCGTAGTTATTGCCATCCTTGTTTTTGCTTCCTGCGCTGAGGTGCAAGCCACCAAAGAATGCCTTTCCGGACGGCAATATGGATTTTTGTACGGATTAATTCACGGGTTTATTACACCGGTTAGTTTTATTGCCAGTCTTTTTAAGGACGATGTGGCCATTTATGCCGTCAACAACACGGGCGGGTTGTATGACCTGGGCTTTTTGCTGGGCTCCAGTGGATGGGGTTTTATGGCGGGGAATCGGTCGAAGAAGTGAGTGCAGTACTTTTTTTCCCAGTCGTGTCGGAGCGCGGATTCCCTATCAATTTTTCCATCGAGGATTTTGAAACTGATTTGAAATCCCTCCATTCCAGGGCAGGATAATGCTTGTAGTAAGTGATACCTCCATTATTAACCTTGTGACGATTTGGCATCTCCACTTGCTCCCAGAATTGTTTTTATAAATTGTAATTCCGACTGCGGTATTTAATGAAGTGGCAGGCCCAGGCAACCTTGAGCCAGGGGCCAAAGAAATAAAAGAAGCATCTTGGGTAAAAGTGCTTGCTGTTCCAACTCAACCTTTGCTTCCTAAACTGCTTCATGATTTAGATCAAGGTGAAGCGGAAGCGATTAATTAGCCTTAGATGTAAAGGCCGAATATGTATTGATAGATGAAATTTTAGGTAGAAATATAGCTTTATCCTTTAATTTTCAACCTTTGGGAGTACCTGGTATTCTCCTTTTAGCAAAGCAGAGGGAATTAATTGAATCAGTAACGCCTCTGGTGGATAGGTTAAGGAAAGAAGCTAATTTTTATATTGATTCAAGGCTGTATTATTAATCTGGCGGGAGTTATGGAAACTTAATAGTATTGAAAATCAATTAATTGCCCTATAAAACTGTCCTCTTCCCCATCCGCGCAACCATAAAAAAGTAGAGAGTTTTAATTGAACTCACTAACTTTCATCAAAAAAATGGGATTATGCGAAAAAGCACCTTTTCAGAATCACAGCGTATGGCTATCTTGGCCAAGGCCGACGGCGGCCAGAGCGTCGAAGAAATCTGCCGCAGCCACCAGATCAGCCCAGCGACCTTTTACAAATGGAAAAAAGAGATGGCCTTGGAGCAGGATGAAGCGAAACGGAAGGTGGCCGAGTTGGAGCGGGAAAATAACCGCTTAAAAAAGATGTACGCCGAATTGAGCCTGGACCATCAAATTTTGCAAGACGGGTACGAGATGCTAAAAAAGTGGCAAGCCCAGGACGCCAGGAAGAAATGATAGACGGCGTTAAAGAAAAGCGGTCGGTGAGCGCCCGCCGCAGTTGTGCTGTCCTGGGCTTTCGACGCCAGACCTATTGTCGGCGCAGGCAAGGCCACCGTCCTGAGGAAGAGGATGGTGCAGTGGCTGATTTGCTGCATCAGGTTACCAGGCGTTTTGTCTGTTGGGGCTTTTGGATGGTTTTTCATTTCTTGCGCAGGCAAAACTACACTTGGAACCACAAACGGGTATATCGGATATGGAAAGAGCAGGGGCTGAACCTGAGGATTAGGCCCCAACGGCCAAAAATAAAGCGCAAGTTCCTTGAGTTGTTGGCACCAAAACGGATCAACGAAGGTTGGGCCGTGGACTTTTTGAGCGACTGGATCATTGGGCCGGGAGGAGAAAAAGTCCGGATCGTCAATATCATGGACGAATGTTCCCGAAAGGCGCTGTGGACGGAGGCACACCGCTCGATCTGTGCCAAGTTGTTGACCGAAATACTGGACGCTGTAGCTGTCTGGAGGGGCTACCCCGCTTATATCCGATGCGACAACGGGCCGGAGTTCATCTCCGAAAAACTCAGCCTGTGGGCCAAGAAAAACGGCGTGGAAATAAAATTCATTCAGGCCGGCAAACCAAGCCAAAATGGGTTGATCGAGCGATTGAACGGCACCTTGCGAACCGAATGCCTGAACTTGGAATGGTTCCGAGGTATGGAAGAACTAAATGAACAGATTCAGCAATGGACGGTGACTTACAATACTCTTCGCCCCCACAGTTCAATCGGATATAAAACCCCGGACGAAATCGAAATGCAAAAAAAGAACCTCTACTTTAGAGCGGTTGCGGCCTAGGGGAAGAGGACACCTGAAGTGAAATCCGGCGGACACGGATTTGTAAAAATTGAAAGCCGCTTCGGCAGTGCCGTTGAAATTGAGATAGGTGTTTAAAAATGCCATCCGACAGTTGTCATTGAAGGTCAAATAAAAAACTATTTGTTTTATTTAGTGTGAATTTTGATGCTGCAAAGATGCGATTATTCAAATATTCGACGTAGGTGGTGAATGCGACAAGTTAATGGGTTGTTTGCGACAAAACTAATTGTTTATCTTTGCCCTATGAAAAAGGTTTCCATTCTCGTTCCCGAAACGGCGGTTTTGGCTGCCATCGCCGACCCCCGTTATATGTTCACTGCCGTGAACCAATTTTTCACTTCCGCCGGTTTACCCGCTTTGTTCGAGGTGCAACTCGTCGGACTTACCAAAGAGGTGCGGCTGAACGACGGCTTGTTTTCCATTCACCCAGACAAATTGCTGGAGGAAGTGGAACAGACCGACCTGATTTTTATACCCGCCTTAAGTGGAGACTTAAAAACTGCCCTCGAACTGAACAAGGAAATTGTGCCTTGGCTCATACGGCATCACGAGGACGGGGCAGAAGTCGCCTCGCTCTGTATCGGGGCATTTTTGTTGGCCTCTACCGGGTTGTTGAATGGCAAACAATGCTCCACCCATTGGCTGTTTGCCAACGAATTCCGGCAGATGTTCCCGGACGTTGATTTAGTGGACGGCAGCATTATCACCGAGGAACAGGGTATTTATTCGAGCGGTGGCGCCAGTTCGTACTGGAATTTGCTGCTGTATTTGGTGGAGAAATACACCAACCGCGAGATCGCCATTCTCGCATCCAAGTTTTTTGCGATTGACATTGACCGCAGCAGTCAATCCGCTTTTATGATCTTTCATGGGCAAAAAGATCATTTGGATACAGAAATCCGGCAGGCGCAAGATTTCATTGAGCAACATTTTCAAGAAAAAATCACGGTAGAACTATTGGCCGATAAGGTAGCCGTAGGCAGAAGGAGTTTCGAGCGCCGTTTTAAAAAAGCCACCAATAATACGGTCGTAGCATACCTGCAACGGGTAAAAATCGAGGCAGCCAAAAGAAGCCTGGAGAACAGCCGAAAAAATGTCAGTGAAGTCATGTTTGACGTCGGCTACACCGATACCAAGGCCTTTCGAGATGTTTTTAAAAAAATTACCGGACTGACACCTGTAGAGTATCGGAACAAATACAATGTGGGTTCTTCTCAGCAATCTCAATTTAATGGCTGACAATTTTCATTTACCACGTAGTTATAGATTTTTGTTGAACAGATCGCTCGAGCACCTTGTCAGTATTTTTCAAAGTAGTCGTGCGAACAAACTCATGATTCCCGTCCGCAGCGTACCCGATTTTTTCCACTTTTTCGCCCTTCAGTTTTAGCGCAATGGGCTCAGGAACATAACAATACAACATTTCAGACAGCGCAAAAACATCCTTTGGGCGAATGGTCCTCATGCCTTCTTTTGAGCTCGCAGCCAATGGGCCCGTCTTTTTGGTTTTTTTCACGTTTCGGCTCAAATTGACGAGTGAATTGTCTTTATCAAAATAGGTCATTTCCACCAACTCCAGGTCTTCTCCCCTGGTCTCGAAAAACAAATCCGTGTAATCGTTTTCTTTGTTGCTGGACTTGGGGGATTTGATTCGCACAACGAGCACCGGGCTGTTTTGCTGCCCACCTTCAGCGTTTTGAAAACCCCAATAATAAACGCCCACTTTGGTTTCTTTTCCCGGATTTCCAAGGTTGATCTCCCGATCAGACTTCGGTCTTTTGAAGAATACCACCCTGATTTCATCCACAAACGCCATCGCAAAACTGTCTACGCTGCCCTCGCTTTTTGGGTCGAGGCAATCGCAAAACCATTGCACATTGGTGTTGTAGAACAGCGTATCGTGGGCGCAAATATCGAAGCGGTAAATGCCTTCCGAAGCCAATTTGATCTTGGGCACCGGATGGACGGATTGGTTTAAACTATTGTAAATAACACCTGAAATGCCGAAAAAAGAGCGTTCGCTTGTACATCCGACTAAATAAAAGGTCGTGCTAAGGAGGAAGAAGACTGCCAGGTTTTTCATTGAGGGTTGTTGTTGAGGAGTTTATGGTATTGGTTGTACTGAAAACTGCCAAAGACAATGGGCAGGCATTTCGACAGCGAAACGTGTCTCGAATATCCGAGCATCCGGTGCAAGAGATCCTGAACGTCGCAGTTAGGGCATTGGCCGAGGAGACCAAATCCGATATTGGAACCATTGATATTGCGCAAGGAAATGGAGGTAAAAGCCCGGTTATAGAAGGCTTGTCCCATGTTTTGCTGCGGGATGCCACTGAACAAAAGTTCTTTCGAAAGTTTGTAGCCTTCCTGCACGTTTCCAGTGAATCGGTCGTAGGCATACTCGACAAACTGGCCTTCAAACCAGGGGTTTTTACCAGACAATTTATTGCCAAAAGCATCAAAACCATAGGCCAAATACCCTCCGCCCGTCCAATATCGGTCGAAAGCATCGCCCGCAAACAAGTCAAATGGCCAAAAACCGTCGTTGTAATAACCCACCAAAAACTGGTCAATATTGAATCCAAGATGTCCCAATTGTTGGTTTCGCCCGTGATTGTTGACCAAAAAACTGGTGCCGTAAGAAACTGCGCCGTCGAAATTGTGCCGGATGGTGGTCGCGCTCATTTGGTTGAAGGTGCGGACATATTTTTCGCGGCCATATCCGCCCCAATTGTAGCCTCCCACCACATAAAACGATGACACAACATCCAATTGACCGTTTCGGTTGAAATGGTCAATAACAGAGGTTCCCGGACCTTTAGAGTAGTAATTAACGGTAATTTGTCCGCCCGGAAGGATATTCAACTTTTCGTTTTGAATATTTCTGGAAAGACCGGCAGCAACGCTGAGGTTGTAAAAGGAGGAGCGTTTTCCGCCAATTCCGAGGTTCATTTTGACGGCCAGACCAAGATTGAATTTTTCGCCATCACGAAATATTTGGGCGGAAGCGCAGCGCGGAAGGAGCGCAGTACAGCACAGGGCGATTATCAGGGTTTTTAGTTTCATGGGTGAGGCTTTGATTTTGCCTCAAAATTACGCTATCACACAAAAGCGATACAAAAACAGCAGTAAAAGCGCAGTAAAAATGTAATAAAAATGCAATAAAACGAACAAATTAATCGAAGATTTGGGCCAGATTACTGGACATTTTGACATTGGACATTGGACATGCCCTCTAAAAATTTGAAAATCAAGCACTTGCTGAATCGTGTCTAACGTCCAGTGTCAAAATGTCAATAGTCTGGATTAGGTCACACTACTTGTTCTTGAAAATCGTTTCCACGACCTTTCTTACCTTCGTGCACTTTTTGGGACAATACCATGCTCGAATTCATTCAGACCTTGATCAAAACAATCCAAAATGCCTTCTCTTGGGTCTTCGGTAAGCTCAGCCCTATTCGAACAGCTTGGGCACAGCTTATGGCACCTGTTTGGGCTTTTTTGCAGCCAGTCACCCATGCCTGGGCCCGTCTCACTGCGCCGGTGCGCACACGTTGGGCGACTTTCCGGGAGCGTTATCCAAAGCTGGGCTTCACTTTGGGCTGGCTTGGCACTTTTGCCCGTTGGGGACTCAACTTCCTGCTGTTACTCATTCTGGGCGTTTGGCTTGGCTTCTTCGGGCGGCTGCCTTCTACCGCCGAACTCCGCGAAATCGAAACGGCCAACTCCACGGAGATATACACCGCTGACAGTGTGTTGATCGGAAAATATTTTTTTGAAAACCGCACGTCCATTTCGCTCGAAAACGTGTCGCCCTACATCATAAATGCCCTCATTGCCACTGAGGACAAGCGTTTTTTAGAGCATAGCGGCATTGACATAATGAGTTATTTGCGGGTAGGTTATGGCCTTGCCACTGGACAGCGCCAACGCGGCGGCGGCTCTACCCTCAGTCAGCAATTGGCGAAAAACCTCTACCCTCGAAAGAACTATTACGTTCCCGGGGTGAGTATGATGATCAATAAGATACGGGAGAATTTTATATCCGTTCGGCTTGAAAGGGTGTACACCAAACCCCAATTGTTGAGCCTCTACCTGAACACCGTGCCTTTCGGCGAAAACGCTTTCGGCATCAATGTAGCAGCACGTCAGTTCTTTGGCAAAAAGCCCAATGACCTCACCGTAGATCAGGCCTCCACGCTGGTTGGAATGCTCAAAGGCACCACCCTGTACAATCCGCTTCGAAATCCTAAAAATGCCCAAAACCGACGGAATGTAGTGCTTCGCCAAATGGTCAACAACGGCCACCTTACCCAAGCTGAATACGACGAACTCAGCAAAAAACCGGTAGGCGCAAAACGTTACAACGTAGACAGCAACAACGAAGGCGCGGGCACCTTCTTCCGGGAGCACCTCCGCACCGATGTGATGCCCAAAATCCTGAAAGACTTACGGAACGCGGACGGAAAACCTTACAATCTTTACACCGACGGTCTTAAAATATACACCACGCTCAACGCTAAAATGCAGCAGTTTGCAGAGGAATCCGTGCTAACACACATGGAAAAGCTGCAAAAACAATTTGATGCCCATTGGAAAAACTACAAGCTGGAAAAACCCTGGGGCGACGACAAGTGGATTGACAAACAAGTCGAAAACAGTAGCCGCTGGGAAACCCTCAAGGAAGCCGGCCTCAGCGATGAAGATGCGCGCAAGTCTTTTGAAACCCCTACGCGCATGACTATTTTCACCTGGAAAAATGGCGGTTCGGAAATGGACACCACACTGACCCCGCTCGATTCAGTGCGGTATTATTTTTGTATGCTCAACTGTGGGTTTATGGCCATGGATCACCGTAATGGCTACGTTCGCGCCTGGGTGGGCGGCATCAATTTCAAGAACTTTAAGGTGGATCACACGCTCACCAAGCGTCAGGTTGGCTCCACATTCAAGCCGATTGTGTATGCCGCTGCGCTTCAGGACACCATCAAACCCTGCACCTATTTCCCCAATCAGATCAAAAAAATACTGGACTGGGAGCCGCACAATGCGGATGAAACCTACGGAGGTTGGTATTCCATGGGGGGCGCGCTGACCCGCTCCGTCAATGTGGTCACGGCACAGATTATCGAAAAAGTTGGTATCCAAAAAACCATTGACCTTGCCCAAAAAATGGGCATTACCTCCACCCTGCCTCGTGAATTTGGCATAAGTCTGGGCGCCGCCAACACTTCGCTCTACGAATTGATGAAAGTTTATGGCACGATGGCCAATCAAGGTATACGCCCTGAACCGGTCACCGTCTTGCGTGTGACCGATCGCCGCGGCAAGGACATTTACAACTACAAAAAAGAGCTCGAAACAAATCCAAATATAGGCCCACACGAGGTGGCCCTGACGGTCAATGAGGCTGCTACCATGACCAAAATGCTCCAAAATGTGGTGGATTACGGTACTGGAGCCCGGCTTCGTTCTTATGTGCGCGGCGATTTTGCAGGCAAAACCGGTACCACCCAAAACCATTCAGACGGCTGGTTTATGTGCTATAATCCTCAACTTGTCACAGGCGCCTGGGTGGGCGGTGAAAGCCCTGCGGTGCGCTTCCGCAATATGGCGCAAGGGCAAGGTTCAGCCATGGCATTGCCCATTGTAGGCGGGTTTTGGAATAAAATTGCGGGGGATAAAAAACTCAATAAGCTTCTGCTGGAAAAATTTCCAACGCCCAAGCCAGAGGTGTTGAATGTGCTGGGTTGCCAGCCTTGGATCAGCATCTCGCCGGATACTTTTCAGTTGTTCTTGCAAGAAATTGGACAGGATTCTACCCTACGCGATTCTTTGCTTCAGGTGTACACCAAGCGACTCAAGCCTGGTGAAACGCCTGGCGGGGAGGTTCCTGTGGACAAAGGCACAGGAGAGGAAGATAAAGACAAGCCTGAGGGCGAAAAGAAAAAGGGGGTTTTTCGCCGTATTTTCGGACACCAATCGGATAAAAAAGAAGACAATCAGGAGGGGGGTAATTAGAGGGCTTTATAATTTTTTACACGGCCTGGAATTGTTTTTTGCCACTAATTTTCACGAATTATTACCTGATTTAAAACAAAAATCCACCGCAATCGCTCCCCCCAAGCGCGCATTATTCAACACCAGTTCAATATTGGTTTGCAAGCTTTGCCCGCCCGTAAGGGTTTCAATTTTGGCCAGCAAAAACGGGGTAAGGGCTTTGCCCCGAATACCCTGACGCTCCGCTTCTGCCACAGCTTCGACGATGGTTTTTTCCATTAAATCGGCATCCAATTGGTATTCCTCCGGCACAGGGTTGGCAATCAGGACTCCGCCGCGAAAACCCAGTTCCCATTGGGTTTTTAATAAGTTAGCAATGTCCGCCGTCGAATCCAAGCGAAAATCCACCCCGAAACCGCTGCACCGGGTATAAAACGCAGGAAACTCCGCGCTGCGATAACCCACCACAGGTACCCCCATGGTTTCAAGGTATTCCAGCGTGAGCCCGAGGTCGAGGATGCTTTTTGCACCCGCACTGACCACGGCCACAGGCGTTTGGGCCAATTCCTGCAAGTCAGCTGAAATATCCATCGTGGTCGCCGCGCCGCGGTGTACCCCGCCGATGCCGCCTGTCGCAAAAATCCGGATGCCCGCCAGATGGGCCACAATCATGGTAGAGGCCACGGTGGTAGCGCCGTTTTGGCCCTGGCTGACCAGATAGGCCAAGTCGCGGCGGCTGGCTTTGGGGATGTTTGCCCCTTCCTTACCGAGCAGTTCGATCTCGTCGGTACTCAACCCCGCTATGAGTTTTCCACCGACGATGGCACAGGTAGCGGGAATGGCTCCGGCTTCCCGCACGGTTTTTTCAACGAGCAGGGCAGTTTCTACATTTTGAGGATAGGGCATCCCATGCGCGATGATGGTGCTTTCCAGAGCGAGTACCGGGCGGTTTTCCTTTAAGGCGGTACGGACTTCGAGGGGGAGGAAAAGGTGTGGGTTGGACATAGTTACATTTTTTTCAAAACCAGGCGCTCCACCACATTTTCTCCACCATCCGAAATTTGAACAAAATAGACCCCCTGCTGCCAGTGGGCCGTTTTGATTTGCATTTTGTCGGAGGTCATCAAGTCCCGATAAACCAGTTGTCCATCAGCAGAATAAACCCGGATTTGTGTGTTTTCGAAAATGCCGTCCGTTCTTTCAATCTGGAAATAGTCTTGTGCAGGGTTGGGCGACAGACGAATTTTGTCGGGGGATTCCGTTTCAAAAGTGCTTGAAAGTGGGTTGTTGACAGATAACAATAGGATCCAGGTGCCACGACCGGCCAGGTTTTGACCTGAAATTTGGAGGTTTGAAAAACCACCTTGCGCATGGATGGTGATTTTACCAAAGGCTTGGTTTCCAAGCAATTCAGTAACAAAATATTCTCCGGGTGGTAGTGAAGAAAACGAGCAGGAAAGTGCTGGATTTAAAGCAGCGGTACCCGTGTTGGATACGACCAGAATGGCTTCGTCTTGGTATGTTCTTGCAAAACTAAAAACCTTGTCACTGTTGTTTCCCAGCAGCAAGGTTTGTCCTCTGCGCAAGGCTATTTGTTCGTTTCGGATTCGGATCAGTTTCTTGTAGTGGCGGAGTATGGAATTTGGGTCTCCGTCCATGTCTTTTACATTGTTCGTCAGGAAGTTGCCGCCAATGGTTTGCCAGGGCGTGACGCTTGAAAAACCGGCGTGGCTGCCATCCGTCCAATGCATCGGGCGACGGATATTCAAATGGTCTCCCGTTCCGGCCAAGCCAATTTCTTCTCCATAATACACGAATGGAATGCCCGGCAGCGTCAGGTAAACCGAGGCGGCCAATTTCATTTTTTCGGCGCTTGAACCCAAAGTGCTGAACACACGATCCATGTCGTGGTTGGTCAAAAAAGTCGCATATTGCAACATAGGGTACGAACTTTGTACCATTTGCAACTGATTTTCAAT
>Ga0247837_1010539_pt1 | contig 10534 bp, 9 predicted proteins | sample LaCtaG_2_FD_187115 | JGI IMG/M metagenome (GOLD analysis project Ga0247837, IMG submission 187115) | Freshwater microbial communities from meromictic Lake La Cruz, Castile-La Mancha, Spain - LaCruzMarch2015_14.5m | ecosystem: Environmental > Aquatic > Freshwater > Lake | place: Spain: Castile-La... | reverse complement strand
GTGCGGTTGGTAACAGGCAGGAACTCAACCGTTGAATTGGTGACGCGTTCCAGCTCTTTCTTGAAGGGGCCAAACTCGCGCTGCAACTCTTCCAGGCCTACCAGATCCGTGATGGCCAGTTTGATGTTCTCCGCCTGTGCGGACAATGACGCGCCGAGGGTCGTCAAAGCCATAACACCGGTAATCAATAACTTTCTAAGCATGCTGAATCTCCTGAGTCCAAGGGTTGATGAAGACTGAAGGTTAGCTTGACTATGTGTCAGATTGTTGACAATCTTGCAATTAAGCTTTGTTACTATTCGCAGTCCCCAACTTTGCCCCAGTAACCCCGACATGACTTCCCCAGATGCAATAAAGATGATGCGCACAAAGTCGCTGGCCAACGTTGTCTACGAAGAATTGGAAAGAAAAATCATTGCAGGGGAGGTGTTGCCGGGTGATGCCTTGCGTGAAGTATCCATTGCGTCAGATATGGAAATTTCACGCGGGCCAGTGCGGGAGGCCTTCAGAATTCTGGAGGAGCGCGGGCTGGTTGTTTTCGAGAAAAACTGTGGGGTTTACGTACGCAGACTCGATGGCGAGCAGGCAGCTCAGATTTACCAGGTCAGAATTCCTTTGGAGAAACTGGTGGGACAACTGTCTGCAAAAAATATCTCGTCGGCGGCTGGAGTTCAGATTCGCAAGTTGTTGGATTGCATGCAGGACGCTGTAACCCAAGGCGATGTCTTCACCTATGCCGGTCTAAACCTGGCATTTCATGACAGTCTGGCCTTGCATACGGGCAACCCGATCTTGTACGAGACTTATCGGAAATTGGTGACGCAGCTCAGAATATTCAGAGGGCATACCTTCAGATACAAACCAGAAACCATTGGTGTATCCCTGAATGAACACACCAAGATTTTTGAAGCCGTAGCCGCGCATGACGAAACAAGCGCTGGTGAGTTGCTTCAGGCGCATGCGCAAGACAGTTTTCGTCGTCTTTGCGCGACTCTGGTCGACCCAGTTGGCAGCGACTGAATGGTTCCAAATGGACAAGTCCATTAGTATCTTCCACGCTTGCACAGGTGCTAAACATGCCTCGCATTGAGGTGAACTTGAGATGACCCATTCCTGCCGTTCGTGACTGCCAGCAACTGGCCATCACGCGACGACCACCTTGCGGATGGGCAATCTCGACAGCGGACATTGGTAACGCGGGGACGCAGACACATGGATGTCGGCAATCGGGCGTCGATTTGGGAAGTCGCTACGACAGCAATGGGTCGAACGTGACTATCAGAGTCTTCTTGCCATCAACCGCTTGCAGACCAAGAACGACAGTTGACGGCTTGAAAACGCCAAAGTTATTTGAGTCAAAAGACTGGTTAAATATCCAGTAAAATTGATGCACGGCGCATCACGCACCGTGCCGTGCCACCAGCAGCGCCAGCAACCGCCATCTCAAGCGAAAGCCACGACCTAAACCGTCGTGGCTTTTTGCATTTCTGGACTTCACATTTTTGGTTGCGCGGCTCAATCCTTCCAACGGAGTACCACCAATGAGCCAACTTGATAAGCACAGCCACGCCACCACCACGACCAGACTGCCCACGCCAGACCAGCGAAACCGCCCCTTGTTTCCGCTTGGGCATCTGGTATATCTACAGCAGGCGTGAATACGCACCTGATTGATAACGGCATCGACCCCACGCCCTTTATTCGCCAGCACCACTGCGGTCTTTGGGGTGATGTGCCACCCGAAGACGCACAGGAAAACGACTTTTCTGTCCTGAACGGCTTGAGAGTTCTGTCCGGAATTATGTAGCAACTGCACAAGGCTTTTCCCAAGCTGAAACCTGACAATTTCCCCTTGTAAACACCGTTTTTCAAGGGGATCAACATGGCAGAGTCGCTGGTCGTATCCGGCCTAGTATCCAAGCGTTCCGAAGTCGCCGGTCAAATTATCTCGTACCAGGCAGAAATAACCCGGTTGCAAGAATCATTGTCGCACCTGGACGGCAGTATCAAGCTATTTGCGCCTGAGTATGACCTGCGCACGATCAAATCCAAGCGCACGAACATGCGCAATCAGTATTTTGTCAAAGGGGAGGCGCAGCGCATGACGCTGGATGTGATGCGTGAGGCTGGAAAGCCTTTGAACAGCCTTGAAATCACCGCGCAGCTACTGGCACGTAAAGGCATTGAGGCCACAGCCGCAATTACCGCCCGGGTTCAAAAAAACGTGTTTGCCGTCATCCACCGGCTTGAGGCCCGCCACGTTGTTCGAGAAATCGACAACGGCGCGGGTGTCATGACTTGGGAAATCGTTTAAGCGGCCAGCCGCTCGGCATTGCGTTTGTTGCCCTGCCAGTAGCCACACCAGTCCCGTGATGTCGGCGTGGTGGCGCACTTCTTCGAGATGTCGTCAAAAATATCCCCGTTGCTCATGCGCCGGGTGTCTTCGCGGTAGGCCGCTTCATTGGCATAGTTCGCCAAATAGAGGTTGCCGAACTTGTGGCATTGACCATACTGCATCCGGCGAAAGCGTGAGAAATAGGATTCTGCCAGGTTGTTCGTGATTCCGGCGTCACTGCGGTACTCGACGGCGTGATTCACGCGGCGGGTGTCGAACTTCGCATGCAGACCATCATAGGCAGTGGACTCGTCGGCGCAAATGACGGTTCCCTTCGCCACGAAGCTGTCGGCCAGTTTGCCAACATCGGCCTGGTTCTCGGCCTTGATCACGAATGAAATGGTCTTGTTGGCACCCTGGATCGTGTCTCCAACGATGGTGGCCTTCTGGCGCATCACAAACACGCAGCGTTTGTCCGGACGCTGATTGACCGCCAGGCGGCGATCAACCCTATCCTCCTTTTTATTGGCTGGGCGCACATGCCCGTTGACATAGGCACCATCCATGTGAACCTCCCCGGAGAGTTGTGAGGTGTCGCGCTGCTCCATTAGCGACTCACGGATTTTGTGGCACAGGACGAAGGCTGTCTTGTACTGCACGTCCAGATCGCGCCCCATCTGCAATGCCGAAATCCCCTTGGCGGCATTGGTGTAAATCGCAATCGCCGCCAGGTACATCTTGAGCGACAGCTTGTGAAAGGCAAAGATGGTGCCGGACGTGACGCTGAACGTGTGGCCACAGTCCTTGCAACGCCACTGGTGCCGGGTGGCCAGGTAGTAGTGCTCATTGAGCGTGCCGCACGTCGGGCAGGTCACATCCTTGCCGTTGCCGCCCCAGCGGACCTTTTTGAAGACCTTGAATGCTTGGTCTTCTGTCATTTCGAAGACGCGCCGCACCGACAGCGTGCGGGCTTTGGCTGAAAGCAGGAAATGTTGAGTCATAGAACCTCTTACACACTATTTAATGTGCCTATTGTACACATAAATTAGTGTGGTTAAGCTGATTTATCAAATTAATACATTGCGTTTTTGAATAAAATGATTAAAACAGTGAATAAATATATTCATAATTGCAATTAAAGCGTATAATTTTCCGCATGACTTACGAAGAATTCAGGCGTCAATTGGGCAAGGCGGGGGTAACTGCGTATGAGTTTGCGGAATTGATCAAGATGGCCCCCAACTCAGTCACCAACCTTTCGCAAAAAGGCGTGGTGCCGTCACACCTGGCCGTGATCAGTGCGCTGATGGGAGATATGGCGGAAAACGGCTTGGACTTCCGGTCCACGCTGTCAAAGATCGACATCAAGTCCAAGCAGTCACGCGGGGGTGCTGCCAAAGGTCGCTTTGGTAGCAGCAAACAGAATGATTTGGACCGAAATGCGGTGAAAAGTGGCTGAACCACAGGCTTCAGTGCAAGCAAGATTAGCTTGCCAAAATACCTGTTGTTATATACAGTCTCGGCGGTTGGTGTGCACTAAGGCGATACAAAGCAAGGACGAAATATGAATGCGATTGCATTACGCGATTTTGAGCAACCAATTGACCTGCTTCAAGAGTCTGAGCAGAAGTACCTTGCCATGAAATCAATGGCTCGCGGGTATGCGGAAGGACTTGCCGACGAAGATCGATTGTTGTCGGTCCGCGTATTCTGTATTGGCATGGTCAGTAGCTACTGGGATGCCGTGGTGCGGTCCAATGGCAAGCAGCTAAAAATCAAGTCGCCTCCAATCAAGATGACTGGTGTTGATCCTGTTGCTATGAAATTGGCGCAAGAAATTGGCGTGCTGGTGACACAGTACCCAGCGGCGGATGCTGGCTATTTGATTGGCAGCGTTTACACCGTGATGTTGCCGGAATTAATGCGTTCGATTCTCGGTGCCTTCTACACTCCTCCATCATTGTCTGAGAGGCTGATTGACCTTGCCATTGCTGCCGGGTTCGACCCATCCAAACATAGTGCGTGCGACCCGTCATGTGGTGGGGGTGCATTCCTTGCCTCAGTGGCAGCTCGCATGCTCAAGGCGATGCCAGCAGGAACACCGGAATTGACTTTACGGAGGATCACGTCGCGGCTGCGCGGTAGTGAAATAGACGCATTTGCTGCATGGATGTCTGAGGTTTTCCTGGAGGTAACCTTGCTCGATCTGGTGATCGCCAGTGGAAAGCGCACACCCAAGGTTGTGCTTGTGGGTGATTCGTTGGAGTTGGACGCCGCCTTTGGTACCTTTGACCTGGTGATCGGCAATCCTCCCTACGGCAGAGTCACGCTTTCTGACTCCCTGCGCGAGAAATTCTCCCGCAGCCTGTACGGGCACGCCAACCTATACGGCGTATTCACAGACTTGGCATTGGGCTTGTGCAAGCCCAATGGGGTAATCGCTTATGTCACGCCGACTTCCTTTCTTGGAGGTCAATACTTTAAGGCGCTACGCAAACTGCTATGCGACGAAGCTCCAGCGCAAGCCATAGACATTGTGTTTGGGCGCGATGGTGTTTTTGACAACGTATTGCAGGAGACGGCCTTAACGTCCTATCGCAAACAAGCGAAGGCGACGCCTGTCACGGTGTCCCAAGTGACGACCGGAGCCCATGACAAGGCAGTCACCACGGTGATTGGAAAATACAGCCTGGACGCAAATGGCGGTCCATGGCTGTTGCCACGCTCAAAAGAACAAGCGTCGTTTTTTAGCGCATTGCGCAAGATGAACACACGTCTCGAAGATCTTGGCTATGACGTGAGCACCGGGCCACTGGTCTGGAATCGGCATAAGCCGCAAATGAAGCAAACGACGAAGGGTGTCAACGTCTATCCACTGGTTTGGGCTGAGTCCATTGCCTCTTCCAAGTTCGTTTTTTCAGCGAAAAAGAAGAACCATGCCCCGGCCATTGAGGTATTGAAGAATCAGCCGCATCTGCTTACCAAGACTTCATGCGTGCTGGTGCAGCGCACAACATCCAAAGAGCAAGCCCGCCGCCTTATATGTGCAGTGCTGCCCGCCGAGTTCCTAGCCAATCATGGCGGAGCTGCTGTGATCGAAAATCACGTCAACATGGTCTATCCGACGACTGTTAGTTCTGGCATCACGCCGGAGACCATTGCCGTGTTGTTAAATTCAAGCTTGGCTGATGCGGCATTCCGTTGCATCAGTGGCAGTGTTGCAGTGTCGGCCTACGAGCTTAATGCTTTGCCGCTACCCAGCCTACAGCAGATGAAACAACTTCAGACCCTGATTCAAAATCACGCGAAGCCAACAACCATTCAGAATGCCATCGAGCGGTTTTATGGGGTGTCCGAATGACCTGGCCAATTGTCCCAGCCCTGTCCACAATCGTTGAGCGTTTGCCCCTGATATTCATCGAAGGCGTCGAGCACAGAAACTATTGCATTCGCGAAGCAAGTGCAAAGACTGTGCTGACAATGCTGTACTGTGGTGCTGTAGCCGGTACCGAAAGATGGATCAGGCCGAGCCAAATCACAGATTTATCTGATGAACAAGTTGCCCTGGTTGATCAGCAGGAGCGGCAGGCATGGTGTGCAATCATGCTTTCAAACCGAAAGAAACAGCGGTCGCCTTCCGCATGGTATGCGGTTAATTCTCGTGAACAAATTCGGGATGAATGCATTGCAAAAGGCTTGATACCCAATCAGGCGGTCGTGGAGCGGGCCGGAATACCGACCACATCTTCCAAGCCGACATATGCGCTCAAGCCAGAATTCGCGGATCTGTTCCGAGAAGACTTGCAAGGGGAAGACCTCAACGCTGCAATCGGCGCTTGGCAATTGCGCTTTTTGTCGCCCACCGCGATGGCGAGGGCGACAATCATTCGTAGAAATGCAGCGGCTTCAACGGATCGGGTTCAAGTGGTGTTCCCAAGCGGCGCTGCCATCACCTTGGCGCACGGAGAGAGTTCAAACATCACAAAAGCGGTGGTCGAACAATTCGCGTTGAATTTTTTGGCGCAGCCTGCAGTGCTTTGGCTGTCGGAGAGCGCCAATAAGGTTATTGATGAATCGCTTGTTCAGGATCTGCACCTGCACATAGACCAATCGCAAAGCTTGCCTGACGTTATCTTGGTGGATCTCAGTCCGGTGAGTGGCGATATTCTGGTTGTCTTCGTCGAGGTCGTTCACACTGACGGCCCCGTAAGCCAGCAACGCAAGGAGGCGCTTGAGGCAATTGCACTGGATGCCGGGTTCAATGCTGACCATTTGGCTTACGTGACGGCGTTCGCCGACAGGAGCGCAAGCAAATATAGGACCCTTGTGCACAATTTGGCGTGGGACTCCTTTGTCTGGTTTGCATCGGAACCGGATAGCATCATATTGTTGCGCTCGGGGGCCGAAAAGAAATTGTCAGAGCTACGATGAATTCCGGAATACACGAAGCTTTTCGAGCCCTTGAGGACTGGTTTTAGCTGGGTAAAAACTTTGTGCGGTTGCTACAACATTCCGGATCTATGTTATTCACATTTAACTCGCGAGTAGAACATGGAAGATGACAAAACGTGGCCCGAAGTCGGTGACAAGCTCGTTCATCAATTTCGTAAAAACCCTAGGAAAGTCGTTGCCGAGGTTGTTTCAGTGGATAGAGAAAGTGGGACTATTTCAGTGCGTATTGGATCTCAGACGTTTTCCTCCTTGTCTGCTGCGGCACAGTCACTGACAGGGTTGGCAACTAATGGCTGGATTTACTGGGGACTCAAGAAACAGAAGCGGGAAAAAGCGGTCGGTCGTTAGCCTGACGCCAAGCCCGGTTTTAGCCGGAGAAAAGCCTTGTGCAGTTGCTACATAATTCCGGTTCTGTCGAGTTATCAGATGGCCAACGAGCGCGTTTGGATCATCACCGAGGCAGATCGGTCCGCAACCACTTTGCTGTTTCCGAGTGAGTACTGAAAGTGCGAGAAATGGAAACTTCAACTCAAAAAAATACGGCCACGACGGCCCTGTCACAGGAAGCGGAAAGGTCGATTCCACAGTTCATCAAGATAGATGAAGTTTGCAAAATCATTGGTTTCCAAAAATCAATGATCTACAAATACTCTGCGCAAGGCATTTTCCCTCGGCCAATCAAACTCGGAGCGAGTCAACGCAGTTCCGTACGATGGATTCTGAGTGAAGTACTGGATTTCGTGGACAAGCTCGCACAAGATCGATTTCAAGCAGAGGCACCTGCATCAATCCCTCACTTGGTAAAGCCAGCGCCCGTGCCAGCGGCTATCAGCAATAGACCAAACCTCTTACCGCTGAAAAGACGAACCTGAATCAAATCTGTGGTCATCACTGGCCACAGTCACTCCCTCAGCAAGCGGCAACTTTGCTGCTTTTCAAAAAGCCGCTTAGCTACGAAAAACTGCACTTTTTGTACGTCATTTTCGCGTTTTTTTGCACAAATTTCACCGAAAGAAAACACCATGTCTGCACTTCCAAACTACGAGACGGTCACCACGTTGACCGAAGAAGATTATCTGGCTGCTGCCAAAGCAGGTTCAACCCGCACCGAATACGCCAAAGACGTTCGGTACTACCTGGCCTCCGGTGGCACCATTCCGGCTACTGTCGAACAAGTGGTCACTTTCATCACGACTATGGCTGTAAACCTCGCCGTCGCCACCATTGAAAAGCGCCTGGTCAGCCTGCACGTCGAACATTTGGAGCGGGGTCACAAATCGCCCGTTCACGACCCACGTGTCAAGCAGCTCATGAAAGGTGTCCGCCGCAGCCTGGGTGTCGGCCAGCGGCAGGTTACCGCGATTGAAAAAAACACGCTCATAGATATGTGGTCTGCCGCCGCCAAGGGGCGACCAGTGCAGGCAGCGCGCACCATGGCGCTCTTGGCCATTGGCTGGGCTGGTGCTTTTCGCAGAAGTGAACTGGTTTCACTGACCTGGGCTGACGTGTGCTGGCTGGAAAGCGGCATTGAAATCACGTTGAAGTCCAGCAAGGTCGATCAAACCGGAGTCGGTTTCGTCAAATTCATTCCAATGGCGTATGGCGACCGCTGTCCGGTCAAGGCACTGAAACACTGGCAAGAGGTGTCGGGCAATGAAACCGGCTACATCTTTATGCCCGTCAACCGGCATGACCAAATAGCCAACAAACCACTGACCGCCCATGCCGTGGCGCAGATCGTCAAACGGATCATTGTGCTGACAGGCCGAGACCCTGATTTGTACTCAGGTCACAGCCTCAGAGCTGGTTTTGCCACCGCAGGCACCTTGGCAGGCATTCCGAGTTATCAGCTCATGCAGCAGACCGGGCACCGCAGTGAAGCCACTTTGCAAAAGTACGTTCGGATTGGAAAACGGCGGCAGATTCCGTCATTGTTGTGACCCATGGTGACCACGATGAACACCCAAACAACCATGACAGAAGTCTCCACCGAAGCCCGCCAAGTGCAGGTGCCACACAGCTATTTTCAGAAGGCCAAATCGGAATACTCTGACTGGCGCTGGGCGATGATCCGCGAATTCATCCAGAACGCCTATGACGCTCAGGCCACCATCATTGATTTCCGGTTGACCATCAACCCATCTGGCCGGGTTGAACTCCATGTTGATGATGACGGCATCGGCATGGATCAGGACACCCTTGAAAACGTGCTGCTCTGCATGGGTGGCTCCAGAAAACCAGCGGGATCAATTGGGGGATTCGGCATAGCGAAAGCCATCTTGTTTTTCGCACACCATGCCTACACGATTCAAACCCGTGACCTGGCTGTTCAGGGCAGTGGTGGTGAATACCGCTTGCAGGTCAACCGGGACACGATCACCGGCACCAGGATGACGGTAGAACTGGCAGATGGTGACTCAATGTTGGAATCATGGCGCGAACGAATCACGCGTTATGTCCGGGCCTGTTTCATGGAGTACTCGACCGGGCGGCCAGTCCAGATTCGTCTCGATGGTCAGGAAATGCCGCAGAACAATGACTGCGTCTACGACTTCAACGTGCAAACGCCGCTGGGAGCCATGTGGTACGACGAGATACAAGGCAGCAGCCGGTCTGAATTTGTGGTGTCTGTGGCGGGACTGCCCATGTTCGCCGAGACGTTCTATTCCAGTGCCAACCAGAGTGCCTTGAGCGGTGGCCTTGAAATTGAGGCAGGCAGCGCGCCTCTGACGGCCAATCGTGACGGCTTCACTTCTGCGGTGCGTGAACAGTTCGCCAAGGTGGTGGGCGGTTTGGTGCAAAATCAGAGTGCCGTCCGGTTCGGGCAGGCGCTTGATCTGTCCCTCAACTTTGATGCCGGTGTGGACACACCACTGGCAAACCCGATTGTCCCAACGGAAGACACCGAGACGAACACAAAACCGGAGGCACCTCTACTGATGACATGCCCGGACACGGTACAACCGGAGACTGTTACTGGATATGCGGCAGCACTCAGGCGTATCACGCACGAGCGGTATCCAGCCAACTTTCATCTGAAGGTCGAGGCACTGTCCTTGCGACGCTCTGCGAAGAGCCAAGCCTACATCACCGCACCTGCACTGGTTGCGGAACTAAACAGGCAGCGCAATGCCAAGCTGGCCCACAGTTGGCGGGCGGCAATGATGACCATCCTCTGTTGCGAATGGGCGCAAGCGAATGGGGTGACACTGTACGATGGAGACGGACTGCCAGTTGACTGGAACAACTTTGAGGGCAGCGTTACCGACTTACAGGTGTTCCATGGCGGTCGTCGTGTGGATGCCGGGTTCTGCTTTAGTGCCACCGCCGAAGGGCTATGCACCCTGTCGGTCGCGGATGGCAAGCCACACCGTGTTTTGATCAACCCGCTGCTGTTGACCACTGAAACCGGGTTCCGGCACGGCGATACCTTAGACTTGGCTTTTCATGAGGTTGCGCACCTCTGGGAACAGCATCACGGAGAGGCGTTCTGTATGGTTGAGGCGAGGTTGCGGCGGAGTGTCCGGCGGTGGATGACCGAGCGGCAGGTGATGGCGGGGATGGCCGGATAAGCCAAAATCGCTCATCCTTCGAGATACATTAAAGTAAAAAAATATTTTGGGGGTCAATTGAGAATTAACTATGTCCTGAATCCGTGACCTCAAGTTTCAATCTCTGATTTCCTGCCCGAATATCTGCAAAATATTCAAGAGTCTCGTGAATCCTCTGGCCAAACCCAGTGCCTGC
>Ga0247837_1010529_pt1 | contig 10545 bp, 8 predicted proteins | sample LaCtaG_2_FD_187115 | JGI IMG/M metagenome (GOLD analysis project Ga0247837, IMG submission 187115) | Freshwater microbial communities from meromictic Lake La Cruz, Castile-La Mancha, Spain - LaCruzMarch2015_14.5m | ecosystem: Environmental > Aquatic > Freshwater > Lake | place: Spain: Castile-La... | reverse complement strand
AGCCGAATAAATGCCATTATTGTACACTTCCTGCAAAGTCCATGCAGCTGCCTAGTTAGCGCTAATAAGACTTTAGCCTACAGGATATCCAGGTACTCCCTTCGGTCGCATAAAATCGGGCATACAGCAGCATTGCACTCCCACCACCACTGCCTTGGAAATAAGCAGTGCAAAGCCTATGGGCGGCCCAAAGCCAGACCGGCAAGCATTCCTACAACCACTATCCAGCCTAGCATCACACTGAGAATCACTGCAATGCTCTTCCAAAAACACACTCTGCGGGCGAGGCAGTGCAGGACGGAGCTGGAGTCGTACTTGGCGTAGCGTCCCCAGTGGATAATATATGCGCCTATAGTGCACAAGACGACAAGAGTGAAAAACAGCGGGGTCAGAATGAGCGCCAATACAATCAAAACGGGCCCGGAGAGGTACCATTTCTTGAGAAAGTAGTAAAAACAGCCAATAGGTCTGCTTTCCTGTAGGTATTTCCGCATGTATACCAGCATAAGTATGACAAATGCGAAGGGCATAAGCAGCGGCAGCAGAAGTACGCCTATACAGAAAGGCCAGGGAGGGTTCTTTTTCCTCATTCTCGTCACTGGACATTCTCCGATGTGCGAAACTTGGAAGGTTTCTCCGCACAACCAGCAAAATTCATAGCGGCATCGGACGCAGGTCATGTGGTTGCAGCCCAGCTGCTTCTCTATTCTTGCTCTGCACCTCGGACAGAACTTCGCATTATGCGTCTTCGCCCAGCGGTCCAGCCTCCTTTCCGCCTCCGCCTTGCACTTATTAGCAGAGTGCCAGGGCTCGAGACAGTAAAAGCAATAGGCGAAGTGGCAGACACAGCAGTTCAACTTGTGCTTGTCAATCGCGCCGTAGTCGTAGCCGGTGCAGTTGACTTTGGGACACCAGCGCAGGTCCGGGTTCTGCTCCAGTTCGGCTTCTCGTAGGAATCGCTGGTATTTGTCGTAGTCCGGAGGGTCTAAATACTGCTTTAGTTCTTCTTCGTAGAGAGTCACAGGGCAGTTGAAGGCCGGACATGTCACTTCCTTTACCTTGCGTTCAGATACTCGGAAGACCAAATAGTCTCTAAAGCACTCCTCGCAAAAGACATGGTCACACCTGCCTAGTGCCACCGCAGTCTTCACTTCCAACTCCGACTCGCAGATTCTGCAGATTTCCGACTCCAAGTAGATCGCAGGCTCCACAGGAGACACAGGAGTGAAATCTGGGACCAGGGGAACGGAACTGAGAGGGAGCTGGACGTTGAGGTGAGTCAGAGGCGAGGACAGACTGGAGTTGCTGTCGAAGGAGTGAGACAGGTCCATTATGGGAGAGAAAAGGGGTTGGGACTGACAGGAAAGCCGGAGTTATATAGACGTAGGAACGAGAATGAAGGGAAATTGCTATGAAATACACCTAAAGTCTCATTTAATCGTATCCTTCGGAGTGAGGTAGGAAGCAGCATGCGCAGTTATAGTCCGTGAAATGGACAAACGACTTGTATTCAGTCATCACATTACAGTGAAATTCTCTCCTAACGTCTCCCTGCATTCCGAAGATACGAAGCAGCAATTCATTGCTTCGCTTTCTGAGGACGGGAAACTGCTCCCGGCCAAGCGCCAGCAGTGCATCTTCCCTAGCCCTGTATATAACTGCAGATATGGACTTGGACGCAACCTCCCACTGCCCATACACTTCCGCTCTCCTCATTTCCTCCAAACTGGGCTGTCGCCTGCCTCTGCCGGAACGCACAACTTTGGCTTCTTCTCACTCCTCCCACTCTTTCGAGTACTCTGATGATGAAGTCTGCCAGGTGCAGAGCATTCCGCCCCCTGTGACTGTGCCGAAGCTGGAGCCTTACCTCTACTCTGCGAGTTTCACACCCAGTGGCGGCTATTCTCCCTTGGCTGGAGGGACACAGGAGAGCAAAGCGTTGACCAGTAAAGCTTTGCTCCGGGCAGTGCACAGCGGCGACTTAGCCAAGTTCCGAGAGCTCCTGGAGACTCTAAAGCCCGAAGAAGTGCAGACCTACCTACATGTACGCTCGATCGAGAACGACTCTCTGCTACATGTAGCCTGCCGCAGCGGCAACTTGGCCCTCTGTGAGGAACTACTCACTCTCGGCCTGCAGGACTGCATCGACCTGACGAATGACGAGGGGGAAACTGCACTGCATGCAGCTTGCAGCGCCAATCAATTCGCTCACGTGGAAATGCTCATCAAGGCCGGGGCGCAGGTCAATAAGCGGGATAAGCAGGGAAATACGCCTTTGCACTGCGCTACTACCGCCAATAACCTTGAAATTGCATACTTTCTGCGACTCCGAGGAGCTAAGTCAGCGCTCGAATGCCACCTCAAGCGCACTATTGCAGACTTAAAAAGGACTACTCGGGGCTCAGAGCGGAAATCTACCGCTCCACTGCCCTTTTCCACTGCTACTTTGAGCGTTCCGCAGCCTAGCGACTTCCAACTCCTCAGTTCCCTGGGCAAAGGCAGCTTCGGACAGGTATTTCTCGTCAAAGACCTCACTTCTCATAGACAGTACGCGCTGAAAGCCATCAAAAAGACCACTGTTGCTGCGAAGCGACTCAGCAGGTATGCTTTTACGGAGCGGAATGTGCTGTGTAGAGTCAATAGTCCCTTTATTGTGCAGGTTTTCGCGGCTTTTCAGAGCAGCGAAGACCTCTTTCTCCTGCTCGAATACTGCCCCGGAGGCGACCTAGGGCAACATTTATCCCGAGAAAAGCGCTTTTCCGAGTCGAAAACTCGCATATACCTCAGCGAATTGATCCTAGCACTCGAAGAACTGCACTTCAACCACATAATATACCGCGATTTGAAGCCGGATAACATCGTTTTGGCCGCAGACGGCCATTTAAGGCTCACAGACTTCGGCCTAGCGAAGGAAGATATAGCGGATAACCATGCTGCGCAGTCCTTTTGTGGGTCTATGGGGTACATTGCGCCGGAAATGATAAAGAAGCAGGGACATGGCAGGGCTGCGGACTGGTTCATGCTGGGAGTGCTGGCGTATGAGTTGCTCACAGGGGCGCTGCCGTTCTATTCGAGAGACAAGGAAACGCTGATCAGGAATATGGACCGAGGGAGGCCGAGCTACCCTGCCAGGATGACCTCAGCAGCCCGTAGCTTGATAGCCAGAGTAAGCGCTAGCCAGCTGCTGTGCAAAGACCCGGATATGCGTCTGGGAGCCAAGGGCGCGGACGATATCAAGGCGCATCCCTTCTTCGCGGGCGTGGATTGGGAGGCAGTCCAGACCAAGGGCCTAAAGCCGCCTATTCCTCCTCATTTCTCTCAATTCACACGTCCGATAGGCCCTGACGCTCCCAACATGACTCTCCGCCCCTCTGGGAAAGGACAGCTGCCGGGGTGGGAATATGTGCGCGGAGCAGGCGCCTAGTGCCATTTCCCGCGTATATCTACGCTAGCTAATAATGAAGTATCTGGTGGTCTGCGGAGGCACTGTCAGTGGAATTGGGAAGGGCATCACTGTGAGCAGCATTGGTGTGCTGCTGAAGGCTGCTGGCCACCGGGTGACGTCCATCAAGATCGACCCTTACCTGAATGTGGATGCCGGGACAATGAGTCCCCTCGAGCACGGCGAAGTCTTCGTCCTAGACGACGGCGGCGAGGTGGACTTGGACCTAGGCAACTATGAGCGCTTCCTCAACGTCACCCTCACTCGCCGTCACAACATCACTTCCGGGAAAGTCTACCAAATGATCATTGAGGCTGAGCGGAAAGGGGAGTTTCTCGGGAAAACGGTGCAGGTGGTGCCGCATGTGACGGACGCCATACAGAAGTGGATCAAAACAGTGGCTGAAATCCCTGTCGCGGACAGTGAGCCTGGAGGCTCTCCGATTCGTCCAGGCATCCAAGGAGTGCCAGAGGTCTGTCTAATCGAAGTCGGAGGGACTGTCGGAGACATTGAAAGCGCTGCCTATTTCGAGGCCTTGCGGCAATTGCAGCTCAACGCAGGGCCCGGCAACTTCGCCCTATGCTTCGTCAGCTACGTCCCATTTCTCCGCAATGTGGGCGAACTGAAGACCAAACCGACCCAACACGGAGTGAAAGAGCTGCGCGCCTTGGGCCTTTTCCCGGACATATTGGTGTGCAGAGCGGAGGAAAAGCTGTCCTCTGAAGTGAAGCACAAAGTCGCAATGTTCTCTAACTTGCACGACGACAGTGTGATAACGCTGGAAGATGTGTCCAGTACGTATGTAGTTCCTTTGGTGCTAGAGAGCCAGGGAGTCTCGAGACTGATATGTGAGAAGCTGCAGCTGCGATGGAAGGAGCCGGATTTAGCGCATTGGGCGGAGTTTTCAGGGAAGTTCGAGCGACTAGCGAGAGAAGGTGCCATCCTTACAATCGGAGTAGTAGCGAAGTATATCGGCATTTCAGATGCGTATCTGTCAGTTCTAAAGGCCTTAGAGCATGCGTCTGTGTGGGCGAATCGGAAACTCAAGGTGGAGTGGATCAGTGCTGAAGAGCTGGAGGACCCTGCGAATACCAAGGCGCTTGGCCAATTAGCAGCCTGTGACGGCATTTATATCCCTGGCGGCTTTGGAGCTCGCGGATTTGAGGGGAAAGTGAAGGCCGCTTCCTACGCCCGCACTGCCAACAAGCCTTTCCTAGGTATCTGCTTCGGCATGCAGGCCGCAGTCGTGGCGCAGGCCAGAGACGTCTTGGGCCTGCAAAACGCCAACTCCACCGAACTGGACGAAAGCACTGCCAACCCTGTAGTCATCTTCATGCCTGAAATCGACAAAGCGACCATGGGCGGGAACATGCGACTAGGCAGCAGGACCTGCATCCTAGCAGACGGCTCCCTTGCGTCGAAGGTATATGGAGGGAAACTGGCAGTAGCGGAAAGACACAGACACCGCTATGAGGTGAACCCTGCCTTAGTGCCTTCTTTGGAAGCCTCTGGGCTGGTCTTTTCCGGCCGAAGCGAAGAAGGGGACCGCATGGAAATTGTGGAGCTGCCTGCACATCGCTTCTTTATGGGGTGCCAGTTTCACCCGGAGTTGGTCACGAAGCCGCTGTGTCCTGCGCCGTTGTACCTCGCGTTCCTCCTGGCGGCTAGTGGCACCCTGCAATCTGCGTAATTTCCACCTAGTTTGGATGCACACGGAGTGCTCAGTCTCAGGACAGTCGTAGACTTCACCTAGTTCTTTTCTCCTCCCTCCACGTGTCCATATCTAATATGCGTGCAGCACTGTTGTTGCTAGCAGTAGCAGTGTGCGCCTACCCAGAAGAAAGCGACGTCCTGGTCCTGGACGACTCCACCTTGGACCAAGCAGTGGCAGAGCACAGTTACCTCCTAGTGGAGTTCTACGCTCCCTGGTGTGGCCACTGTCAGAAACTAGCTCCTGAGTACGCCAAAGCCGCCACTGCTTTAAAGGCCCATTCTCCGCCTCTGCATCTAGCCAAGGTCGACGCTACAGTCAATAGCCTACTGGCCACTCGCTATGAGATCACCAGCTTCCCCACCTTGAAGTTCTTCCAATATGGGACAGCCAGGGACTACGAGGGAGGCCGCATTGCGGAGGAAATTGCCTACTGGGTGCGGGAGGCCATCAAGCCGATGATGAAAGTAGTGAATTCGGTAGAGGAAGTGAAGGGAGTTGTAGAGAAAAAAGGGGTGGTAGTGGTGGTTTTCGCCCAGGAGGGGTCGGAAGCAGCCCGAGCAGCTGAGATTTCAGCTGTTTTGACCAAGGCCAAGGACTACCTTCTAGTCCCTCAGCCTGAAATCGCCCAAATCTTCTCCACTTCCCGGCCCTCTCTGGCTCTTTTCAACCACAAAGAAGACACCAAATCCAGCTTTTCTGGTCCTTGGACGGACTCCGCTATCTCCGATTTCGTGAAAAACGCGAAATTGCCGCTTGTTATGGACTTCACGCCCACAGCACTGGACTATGCAGTGCAAAATCACCAGCCAGTGGTCTTTGTTTTCAGTAGTGAAGGGGAAAAAGACGCGATTTTTAGCGTTTTAGTGAGTGTTGCGAAGGCGGAAAAGCAGACAATTCGCTTTATTCTCGGAGATTTGGAAGGGGAAAAGTACAGTCGACTGGCGGACTATTTGGGCGTAATGGGAGGGACACAGCCCACAGCGGTGCTGTTCGACCCTCAAGAAACCGCCTTTCTCAGGTACAAATTCACTGAAACGAGTCTAAACCAGGCCAATTTGCAGGCTTTTATCCAGAAATGGCGGAATGGAGAGTTAATTTCCTTCTACAAGTCTGAAAGTGAGCCTATTTCTCAGGGGTCAGTCCTACATCTTACGAGAAACAACTACAAAGGCATGGTAAGTCGCTATTCTGGTACTGGATTATTGGTGTTCGGATATGCAGAGTGGTGTTTGCGCTGCCAAAATGTCGATATTGAGCGGATTTCCAGCGATTTGACAGGAAATGTGCGTGTGGGGAAGGTCGATGTGATGAAAAATGACTTGGAAGGGGTGGAAATAATGACTTTCCCCGCTTTTTACTGCTACAAAGGCACTGAAAAGGTGAAATATAGTGGCGATTTCTCAAGTGAAGACGTGGTTGCCTGGGCCAAAGAGACCTGCAAGTCAGCGGAAGAGCGAAAATCCGAGCTTTAACCTACTTTTAGGCTCCAGTGCTCTGTATGATTTCCTCCACCGCCCTGCTTTCCTCCTCCGCCCCAACTTTCCTCCGTAGTCGTCCCCTCCAGTCCTCAATTCCTTGTCTGATTTCCTGTGTTTCCGCTATTTGTCTCCTGCCTAAGTTGAGTAGTGCTTGCAGTGCCATTTGCCGTATTTCCATGTCTGCGTGTGTTTCCAGGGAGAGCAAAATAGGCACGAGTCCCAGACTTTGCGCTTGCTCAAAAATGTGAAGTTCGGGCTGCAAGTGGTCATAGTAGAACACATTTATAGTCAAAAGCAGCGATTTCTTGACAATCCGCACACTCACAGGGTCCAAAACAACGCCCCTAACAAGTTCCAACCCATTCCTCTGCACGAAATCCGCCCTCGCATCCTGAAACTCCCCCCTCACCAGCGCACTCAGACTAGTTACATACGATTCTTTGGTCTGCACATCGCTTTCCCTGCGAACAGCCTCCATCAACCCCTCCAAAACGCCCTGACTATGGGCATAACTCTGTACCGAAGGGTTGTTCTGCGCTGCAGAGCTGAATATCAAGGAGGCCATTTTCCGCACACTCACATACCTCGACCCGAGCATACAGTGGACTAAGGGACTCAATCCGCCGCAGTTCACAAGGTTATTCGCTAATTCCGGGTTATCGATGATTGACATTAGTTCACTGAGTATGTCTTCCTTTAATTGGCATTCCTGGGGACTGGAGCCGGTTTCCATGGTGCCAAGGACTTCGGTGATTCTGCGTAGTTGCTCTTTTTCATTGAAAGCGAAGGACTCCAGGGCTTCGTGGAGCCAGTGGCGGGTGTCAGGGTCCATTGGCTGGAAGGCGGAGGTGGAGTCAGTTTGGGCGAGAGACCACTTGAGGAGGCCTGGCCAGTCTACCATTAGCGAAGAAAGGGGGTGGGGCTTAAGAAGAGGAAGGAAGGTTCTAGAAGCTATAATGGAAAGGACTTAAATACCCGCTTTACCGCGGAAATACGCATATGTAAATAGGCATTACAGTGTGGACTAGTGGATATGAGGAAAGCCGAACTCACTATTTCTACCTACTGGCCGAAGCGTTGCCGCAAGAGCCTCTGATTTCGACGTATCCCCCTGCACCTGTCCAAGCGGGCGTATTGCTTATCCGCACTGCCTCCTCCGGCGATTCGGGCGGACCCGCATTTAGTCGCATAAAGGTCTCTTTGAATTTTCTATGACTTTTCTTTGCATTCGCCCAATGCAGTAACTCAGAAGCCGCATTTTTATGCAGGAATTCGAGTCTTTCTCCGAAAATTCGCTCCTCGGTGAAGACTCCTGCGGTTATGTGCTGCATCGGCGGCAGGTCGGCGTTGATAAGGACTTGCATAGGTCTGGAGGCAGCAGGCGTCTCATCTGGGCAATCCGCACTTTCCGACTCACTGATTTTACATCGTTTCGAGGTATAAGGAGGAGTAGAGGGCGCAGGCCTTTTGCCTGGCATTCGACCCTCAGGCCAAGCCTCTAAAAGGCTACAGCCTTCGTGTAAACTTCCCCATGTTTTCTTCCCTTGCCGCAGCAACACATTAGGGAATTCACGTATGGCGAGACACAGTTGATATCCCTCTGCCAACTTTGGATTAGAGTCTTGAAGTTTATCGAGGAAAATGACTCCTTCCTGGAGAGTTATGCTGTATATTTCCCAGTTGCTGAGCAGAGACTTGACTTTGTAAATGGACACACTAAGAGCAGATTGGTACGCTGCCTGAAAATCAGCCTCTGGATTTATATGCGTAAAAAGATGCTCATATATTGCTTTGATTTCCTTCTTTCGTAGAAATAATTGAAACTTGGCTAATGTTTCGGGGTTCAAAGGTGTTGGGTTGATTCGAGGCAAGCGTTGAATTGGATCTGCTTGAATTGAACTGCTGAGATGTTCGCCTAGAGAATTGAACATTGATCTCTTTTCTTTGGTCATTTGGCATCTGGCAAGAATAGAATCAAGAAGTAGATGCTGAATTGCGGGAGTGGCTGGTTGATAGACTGCCACTAGCAGCTCTAAATCACACTCTGCCAGGCCTTTCCACAGCTTCGCACTAAGACCCAGCCAGCTTTTGATCTGCCTGTCGCTCAACTCCTCCAAGTTCCTCGCTGCGCACCCCAGCGCATGTCCAAAAACAGCCACCAGTGCAGTCCCCATGTCTACCACTTCCATCTGTTGGAGGGTAGTCCAGGCCTCCATGATATGTGGACGATGCTGTCTGTAGAGCTGTTCCCCGCGCTCCAGAAAAAGCATCCAAACCCACTGAGGGAAGGGCTTGTGCTGAGGGTCTGTTTCAGGACTGGAGCCTGTGAGTCTCCGCAGGTCGTACAACTCCTGGAGCAGCTCTTTGCAGGATTCGTTGACTTGCTCTCTGTTTCTGCTGTATTGCTGGTTGATATAGGCTTGCAGCGGGCCCTGGCTGTCACCTCCCACGCTCCCGAGTAAGCCGAAGTAGTGGCGGACTTCTTGCAGGAAGATTGTGGCCATATTAGTGCTATAAGATCGAGGTAGATTTGTATGACTATGTTACTTCCTTGTACTCATACTCTATGAAATAAGAGTGGCAGTGCCAATATCCAAGGGATTTGAGTTGTAATTGACGTATCAGCTATATTCGGCTCCTTCAATACGAACCCTTAGTCCAATAACCAGCAATCTATACATGCTGCAATATGAAATAACTATTAGGCTGCTTGGGACTGCGCTGTGACTTCTACAATAGTCTCCAAGTCCCCTGACTCCGAGGGCTGTCTGAGTGCTTTCAAGGTTGTGACTTTGGGGACTGTGCTGGCAGCCGGTCCAGAGGGAAAAAGCGCTTGTTGCACTTGAGTCGGAGTCGCTGCACCTGCTGGGAAAGCTGCTTTTGATGCGTTTCCTGTTCCTTCTTCAGCTTTTCATGGTAGTCCGCTAGTTGGTGCTTGAGCACAGCCTGGCGCATCACTCGCTTTTGTTCCCTAGTCAATTCTTCACGTCTTTCCTCGTCTTCCCTGCGCTTTAACTCCTCCAGTCGCTCGATTTCCCGTCTCAGTCGCTGTTCTCTGTACCTGTCCAGCTTCTCGAGCAGTCGCAGTCTGCGCTCTTCTGTGCGCTTTGCGTCGCTTTTCGACCTGTCTTTGGGCTGCCTGCGGAAAGAAACACCATCCAGAGAGCGAAATCGCACAGGTGTAAGGTCAGTCTTGTGAGGACTAGGGGTAAACCGCGTAGTGAAAGTAGGAGTCGGTCTCACTCTGCCCAGCTATATTGAGTGTAACTGACTCAAGCTTGGAAAGTCCTGCTCCCTGGGCAGACTATCTCTGCGTCTATAGTGCTTGCAAGGCAGTTGCAGTGTACACACAGGACACCTCCGCATCTTCCTTCACATGACTTCCTCTGCCTGCTTCAAGTCTCTATTGCGGAGGTAGAGTAGGGCCTGCGTGAGATCTCTGCCCTGGCGGGTGAGGAGCTGCTGCGGGGAGGTGTTAAGCTCGGAATAGCGATCCCAGGTGGTAAGTGCGAGTGGGGAGGACCAGTCTGCCAAGGGCTTTGGTCGGGCTAGTGGAGTCAACCTTCATAAATACTTTTAAAAGGTGTTCCATCTACCTATTGTCCTCTCCTCGACAATACAAAAACCGTGTAATCGCAGTCCCTATCGGAGAATGTAGTGACAAGAATGAGGAAAATGAACCCTCTCTGGCCTTTCTGTATAGGCATATTCCTGCTGCCACCGCTTATGCCCTTCGCCTTTATCATACTTATACTGATCTACATCCGGAAATACTTACAGGAAAACAGACCTATAGGCTATTTTTACTGCTTTCTCAAGAAATGGTACCTCTCCGGGCCCGTTTTGATTGTATTGGCGCTCATTCTGACCCCGCTGTTTTTCACTCTTGTCGTCTTGTGCACTATAGGCGC
>Ga0247837_1010528_pt1 | contig 10547 bp, 11 predicted proteins | sample LaCtaG_2_FD_187115 | JGI IMG/M metagenome (GOLD analysis project Ga0247837, IMG submission 187115) | Freshwater microbial communities from meromictic Lake La Cruz, Castile-La Mancha, Spain - LaCruzMarch2015_14.5m | ecosystem: Environmental > Aquatic > Freshwater > Lake | place: Spain: Castile-La... | reverse complement strand
ATTTTTAATTTTTTCTAGTAACAAATACCTGAGAGTTTATACTTACTACCCTTTCTTTATAAATCCTATTCTGATACCCCCTCAAAAATGCCTCGACACCATGAATTGTATTGTGCTCTTCGTCGGTATTGGTCCAATCGTAATCGTCAAATATCATAATACCATTTACCTTTAACTTTCTAAAAGAAAGAACAGCATCCTCTAAAATATACTCTGGATTATGATTACCATCGATATAAATAATATCGAAAAAATTATCTTCAAAACGAGGTATCTCCATATGAGAATAACCTCTTATAGCGTTGATCTTGTTGTTATGAGGATATTTAGACAAGTTATTCAAAAAGGCACTGTAGATGGAATCTTGTTTGGTTTTGTATTCATTGTAATCTTCGTAGTCTTCCCAAGGGTCAATTCCGTAGATGTTAGAGTCAGGATGCTTGGCGTAAGAATCAGCAACGCTGAATAGATTGTATCCCTTGTTTACTCCTATTTCTAAATAATTAATTGGTTCATTGGTAAGCTTGATATAACTATTCCAATTTACCGCAGTTCTATAAGTGTTGCCTTCAAAGTTCATTTTTAAATATATTATTTTATATGTTTAAAAAATAATAAAATTTTTTTACAAACAGTTCTCAAGATCTTGCCAAGTCTTAAAATGTATGGTGTACCCATGTTTAGTTGTACTAAAAGACTTTGTAAAGTCCATCTTGGATGTCTGTATATCTTCTCTCTTTACCAAATAAGGTCTTATACATAATATACCCTTCTTTGTAATCAAGAAGAAATTCTTAAAGTATTGAGGTATAGAAACCAACCCAACAACAGAAGGAAAATTATCAGTCGGTAAGATATCAAAAAAAGTATGGTTTTCTTTTGTATTAGAATCCATCTTGTTAGTATATATTTTTTTATTTATAATACTTCCTTTTGTTCTCTTATTATTCTTTATATTAGTCAACGCATATTTCAAAAACTCCTTATCCAGATCTAAGAGATGAAGCATATCTTCTTTAACAAGTTCTTCAGAACACAGAGAGGATACTTTACACATTTTCTTGTCTTCTCCATCAAAGCTGTAGCCTGATTTGAAGAATGCGTCCATGGTTTTTATGAGTTCTGGATTAGATTTAGTTTTAAAACAATTATCTAATATATTTTTAACTTTAGAAATCATAGGCACATATCTTTCAACAATCTCCATTTCCAATTTCTCTGGATTTGTTTCCACAGGATTAAATCCCATTCTCTGGTAATAATTCACGAGTCCATTCATAGGCTCGTTGTTATCTTTTAATCCTGAAGCTTCAATGGTTATTGTGTCTTTGGAATTTATAAGGCCCTGTTTTACATCTTGCTGAAGCATATAACACAGGAGCAAATGGCCTGAGTTTTTAAGGATACTCATGGCTTGAGGATATTCTTTTTCAAATGTAGAGTAATAACTAGAGTAGAATGTCAGGTAATTTGCGAAACTGTTTATGTGTACTTTGGAATAGATGCCGTTAACCATTTGAGGTTCGTAGAAGATGGAGTAGGATAACAAGACGACACAATTTTGAGATATGTTTTTCATACCTTCAAGGTTTATACAAGCTTGTGTATAATATTTATTTTCAATATCGTCTATAGTTGAAGTTTTACTTATAGAGAGCATTTTCTATAAGTAAAAGAAAATATCTTACCTTTTTAATTTTGAAAAGTAGCAAGTTTAGAAATAACTTTATTCGGGTTCTGGAGATTATCAAAACAAACTTTTCCAAACTCTGCTTGACTTACCGTATAATCCTTAATCTTGCAAAGATCCTTCTCTGGTATAGGCTTATTGAACCAGATTTTAAACAAGTTCTGTATGTCTACCTTTCTCAGTTTCTTAAACTCCATGATAATGTCTATTCTGCCAGGACGAAGAAATGCCTTGTCAATTTTCTCAATATGATTGGTAGTAAAGATACACATTCTATCCTCTGGTTCTATAATACCGTCAAGAACCTCAAGCAAACTTCCTACGGTAATCTTATTATATTCTTCCTTTTCTTTTTCTTTCAATGCTTTTATAGCAGCTTCATTGGATAAGCTTATGTTAACTTTTTCTTTTATCTCTTCTTTAATTTCTCTTGAAAAGAAGGAGTCGCAGCAGTCTATCTCCTCAAAGACGTATAATCTCTTGTTAATAGGTAGTTTAAATTGATTCAGAAAATCATGATTAAAAATCTTTATCAAGGCATTTACATTCTCCATATGTCTCATGTTAATAGAAATAATAGTTCTATTCGTATAATTCGCTATCGCTTTAATAGTGGATGTTTTACCAGTACCGGGGGAACCGTGAAACAAAAACCCTAAAGTATGAGGAATACCTAGTGTCTTGTACTTGGAAGAATTGTTTAAATAATTGTCAATACGAGTTAAGATGAGTTCTTTACCTTCAAAGAAGAGATTGGAGAAGCTCTTGGTTGAGCTGAAATTATACTTGCTAAACTTGGAGAATTTTTCATCACCATCGTATCCACAATTACTAATATAGATACAACTTTTATTTACATTTCTGTTTAAAAATTTTATGTACTCTTCTTCGCATTCTTCCACAAATTCTTTTATATAATTTATATCGTGTTTATAACAAGTCAAACTAATTGTTATCAACTTATACTCCAAAATATTCTTTTCCTTTCTTCCATCAGTGTTATTAAAATTGTCAATGACATTATCGGTATTTATATCCGTACTTATATATATATCGTCTTTTATCTTGTAATTAACCAACTTTGGAATCAACTGAGTAAAGTTAGGGTTATCCTTATTATCATCTAGTTCAATTTCCGCATGAACTTCAGTGTAAGTCTTTGCTTTAATATTCATACCCTTTAACTTGTAAAGTAACCCCAATACTTTGTTGCTGTTGTAATATATAGGTCTGTTTACAGAACTAAGAGTCTGTACTTTCATCTCTAAATGAATTGTACATTTTTTATAGATATACTCTGTATAAAACTCTTCCAATATCTTTAGAAGAACATGATAGTTCTTCATCATATAAATTATCGCCACGGATAACAAGACATTTGCAATGTTCTCGCTCTTCAAATTTAGAAGAATGTAGGTGTTTATAATTTGAGAGATATCCATATTGATTTAATTCATTGATTTCCAATGCTTATAAATTATAAAATCATTTTTTAATATTTTATATAAATTATAAAATAATGTGTGATGAAAAATATATTCTAGATTTTAAAACTCTCGAACAAATGAAATCTGACGTATTTAACAAACCAGTTGAAGTATGCGCCTTGCTAGCCGAAGACGATATTAAAGTATTAACAATTGACAATAAAACCATAACTCTAGGAGTAGGAAAACAAGAAGGACAAAGAGCATCATGTTCCTACACTAGAGAATACAAAGGAAACTATATTTACCACTCTCATCCTAATGAATCAAGATCTTATCCAAGTTCAGAAGATATTGTCAAAGTTCTCAAGACTGATAAACTCAGATTTAGTATTATTGCAACCAGATGGGGAGTATATGTTATAAAACCTACAAACAAATCTCACGAGATTGCCTCTATGTGGAGCGATAGAAAACAAAAATATTATATGGATAAAATAAAAAAATACATTGACAAGATAGGTATCATGGAAAACGATAAAGGATACAAGGAAGGTACCTATGATGATATATATCCTGACGAAGAAGAACTAGTAGAAAAGAACTTGGAAAAGATTAGAAAAATTACATTTCTAAGACTGAAATTCTGTACTTGGAGAGAACTGAATATATAATTTCTTACGTTTTATGTTTTAATGAATAAAGCATAAAACTTACCTACAAATAAAAATAATATTTTATTAAAAAATTTCATCAAGCCACTGAGGAAAATTAACACCAAGCCAAAACTTACGCTCAACGCATTCTTCCTTTACGTTCTTACCTACTCTAAGACCTTTAAACTTTTTCTCGTAATCTACACAGCACTTCTCGTTATATTCTATAATCTTTTGTAAAGGATTATCTCCCAATCTATCAATTCTTTTTAATAGTTCTTTCTTAAACTCCGACTTTAATAACTTGGAGTTTTGCTTGTTCTTTATATTTGTAAACTCGTCAATCTTCTTATACTTTCCACCCAGTACTCCAAAGTGTTTAGAACACTCATCTACAAAGATTGAAATCTTATTCTCTGTATCCAGATCTATCTTTGATACACCTTTAGTGGTGTTTATCCACTCATAGTGTTTCAATATCCATTTTGTATCTTCCAACTCAAAGTTTATCACATCTACTTGAACCATCACATTCTTTCTTTGTGTATCGCTTAATCTCATCAAAGCTTCATATCTATGTTGCCCGTCGAAAATAGAAAACTCTTCCTTTGAAACAATATGAGCCAAGATGATAGGATGAAACAAACCATTACTAGTCTCAATACCTCTGGAAATAGTATTGATATGAATCTCGTCTTGTGCTCTTTGTCCCCAGAAAGGTTTAACGTCGCATTTAACGAGGTTGTCAGCAGAGATGATGTAGGTGTCTTTGAAGCCTAAAGAAAACTTCTTTTCTCCAAGAAGACGAAGAATTTTTTCATATCTAGTTTCAAAGTGAACGGGTTGAGAAGGTTCTGACTTTTGTTTGTTGAAGAAGATATTCATTTTTTTATTGGAAAGTGGTATCAATAAAAAACTCAATTATAATTCAAAAAATCATTTTGAATTATAAACTATGTAAATTAGTTTGTAATAAAGTTTTATAAAATCTAAGAGGTAAATTATATAAACTTAACCCTACCGCAATAAACACACTATAAACAATTATATTTACCTTTAATCTTTCTACTGCTTCAAGTCATAAATCTCCTTCGCAATGTTGCGGTCTATCGCAAACAACACTTTTATGTGTTTTAAAACACTTTCCTAGTCCGCACCAGTAATTATTATTATGTTTGATGTAGTTCATCCATCCTCCTCTCATACAAATAGATCCCTGGCAAGCATGATATACTTTTCCAGTGTATATGATGTCTTTTGTGTCTTGAAAAGTATATTCTCTGTTAATGGGCTCGTGTATAGTACAGTTCCAGTCATTCCGCGGATATTTTTCCAACTCTTTTAACACATCCTCAAATACAGGAACACATTCCTGTTCGTATATTTTATTATTATTATAACAGTCATAACAGTTATCAATTAGTTCGCTTTTACAAACACTAGGATAATGGTTCAAGTCGCAAGGTCTTTGTAAAGGTCCATAGGTATCATGGGATTTAGAGATATTAAAATAGGTTAAAGTACAAAGCAAGATAAAATACAAAGAATTCATTTTTAATACTGAAAGTATCAGTTAGATATATGATGTGTAATTTAATTTTAAATTATATATTATATTATTATTTATATTATTTTCTAATGATAATTATAAGAAAGCTGAGATGAATTATTACAGTTAAATTTGTCTAGTAGGAGAGAAGCCAATATCATAATAACTATTACGAGTATTATTATAACTACTACTAGTGATCTATTTTCTTTTCTGTTAGACTTATAAATATTTATCTCATCTATATCGCATTTTAAGTTTTCAATTTGATAAGATAGTTCTCGTTCGTACATGTCCTTGACTTTGTCATTAAACTCTTTTTTATTAAAATAGTCTATTGTTTCTTCCAAGGTATGGCAAGTAGGAGAAAGAGGTTTATATTCACTTCCATAACCTATACTTCCTTCTAAATCGGAACCAAAATTATTATCTTGAACAAATAAGAGGTTATGCATATAGGCATTAATTAATCCTGAACTTATCAGATATATAAAAGCAGTATCCATAGCTTCATTAGAAAAATCAACTTCATTTATTAACAAATCTACCAAGTAATCTCTTGATTTTTTACTTGGATAGTATATAGCGGCAGCACACATTGGATTATATAACTTTACAAACCCATTTATTTTATTCATATTACAATTTTCAAGACACATTTCCATATAAATCATATCGCTATCTATAGGATAGTTGTTTACTAGTATATCTAATTCTTGTTTCATATGTTCTAAAGATTTTGTCATAAAGATATCATCTTCTAATATAATCATTTCTTCTATATTTTGTAATTTAAGTAGAGATAAGTAGGTCATGTTATGCGAAGCTTTAGATAATGATAAATTGAATGGTTTTTTTATTTCATTTTCAAATAATTGTTTAGTGTTTTCATTGGCTGCATAGGGGACAACAAAGGTATAATTAGTAAATCCTAGTTGAATCATTAGTTCTTTCATGTGTTCTTTTCTATCAGGTCTGTTAAGCATATTTATGATGAAGACTGGTATATTGTTGTATTTACTCATTTTATATTTTTACAAATATAACTTTTTTATATTTTATATTTGTAAAAAAATGAACTTGTTTATTATTTTTATAGTTATTCTAATAGTTCTGTTACTTATATGTACCTTTAATAAAACACATATAACGGAGAATACGATATGGACGTATTGGGATCAAGGAAACAAAAATATATCGCCATTTCATAATATGTGTATAAAGACATGGAGAAAAATGAATCCAGAACATAGGATAATTATTGTAGATAAATATAACATATTTAAGTATATATGTAAAAAAGATTTACCTCCAAATTGGAAAGATATTGAATCAGCACAACACAAGAGTGATTTTGTCAGGCTTGCTTTACTAGAAAAATATGGAGGCATTTGGTTGGACATAACTACAATATGTGTTAGACCTATAAATAGTGTGTTTAATCAAACTAAATCATTGGAAGGTTTTGTAAAAACAAATACAGATGTGTTTGAGAATTGGTTTATTACTGGAAAGAAAGGAAGTAAAATTATAAAAAAATGGAAAGAGGAAATGTTGAAAGCATTTGGAGATTCTACTGATGTAGAAGAAATGGATAAAAGTTATTTTGACGGAGTAGACTTTAAAACTACAGTAGATAGAGGTTGGTATTTGACTATGCACAGAGTATTATTAAAATTAATTCAATTTGATGATGAAATAAAGGATTTATATTATAATGATTCTAATATAATTGAGGATTTAGACACTGCTTTTTTACCTTATAGAGAGTTTGGTTGGGATATGGATCTTAAACAAGTATTCACTGAAGAATATGATTATCTTATTAACGAAATAAAAGAATCGAGAACTCCTATTCTTAAATTTATAAGTAGTGGTGGCTCTCTCTCTAATATAACTGAAAAAGAATTATTAAGTAATAAAGAAAGTCTTATATACAAACTTACTAAAGATGATTCTATATTTAATCATAAAGAAAATGAAGATGATTTATTTTCAAAGTGTTTTATCAAACCTTTTGAAACAATTAACCCAGATGAAAATCAAAATTGTATATCAGAAAAAACAATATGGACATACTGGGATCAAGGAAAAGACGACATCCCTATATTTTCCTGTTTATGTATAAATACTTGGAAAAGAATGAACCCAGATCATAGAGTAATTATTGTAGATAATAATAATGTATATAGATATATTTATAAGAATGATTTGCCTACAAATTGGAAAAATATAAATAAACCTCAACACAAGAGTGATTTTGTTAGAATTGCTTTATTGGAAAAATACGGAGGTATATGGATGGACATAACTACAATATGCGTTAAACCTATAAATAGTGTGTTTAATCAAACTAAATCACTAGAAGGGTTTGCTTTAAGAGGATATGATAATAATAATGGTCTGTCAGTGTTTGAGAATTGGTTTATTACAGGAAAGAAAGGTAGTAAAATTATAAAAAAATGGAAGGAGGAATTGTTAAGGGTATGCGGGGAATGCACTTCTTTTGAAAATATAGATAATAAAAATTTTGAAGGAGTAGACTTACAGAAATTAGGAAATAATTGGTATTTTACTATGCATAAAGCATTGATGAAATTAAATCAACTTGATCCTGAAGTAAAAGATCTATACTATAAAGATTCTAATATATTAGGAGCAGAAAAAACAGCTTTTTTCCAATACGATTATTTTGGATGGGATATGGACCTTAAAGAAAAATTTCTTGAAAAGCACGATGATTTTATTGATAAACTAAAAGAAGCAGGAACTCCTATTCTTAAATTTGTAGGTAGTGGAAAATCGCTCTCTAATATAACTGAAGAAGAAATTCTAAATAATCAAAATAGTGTACTATATAAACTTCTTCATATGTAAATTAATACCTCCCCATAAAAGACACTGGTACACTCATAGCCTTCTCATTCAACTTTACAGTTGAGTGGCCTCTCAGTCCCTTTGAACCGTCATACTTGATAATCCAAGTATCTAGTTTGTCGTTCTGCTCTATCTGGTATCTCTCGTCAATGATTTGTTGAATAAAACTGTTTGCGACCGTATTGATACAGTCAAATATATTGAAATTATAAACGTACTTGTTGATGTAAGCGTATTCTAAAGCTTGTAAAATACATTTGCGGGTAACTTTATAAGGCTTGTCTGGAAAAACTTTCAAAAGTCTGTCGGTAATGATCTTGGAGACTTGTTCTATAACATCGTCTTTCATGAGGGCTTGAAAGTTAGGATCAAATTCTAAAGTGGGTACAGCAAAGGCATTTATAAAAACTGAATCTTTATCCATTTTATTTTAATAAAGCACAAATATTTTAAGTTAAAAACAAAAAAATTTATTTAACAAATATATAAATGTCAGCAATTATCTTATTTTTATATTCCAAATATTACCCAAACATTGATATTCTTCTTAATATCGTATCTTCCATCGACTACATTCACACCATCTGCGTCGATAATGAACGCGTGAGAGAAGTTATCACGAGAAGCTCTTTACTAAAAGAAAAGAAAATACCCTGCTTCGTTGTCATCTTTCCTGATAGATCAGTCCACCAATACTATGACGAAGACATGAGTACCTTTGTAGAAAGCTTAATTGCCAAGGTGGAGAACAAGGAAAAGGGAGATGGTAAAAAGACTCCTATCAATAATCTTGTAGCACAAATACCTCAAACTGTTAGTAATATTCAAGAAGAACTAGAACCTGAAATTGAATTCGAAATTGAAAAGGAAATTTCCGGCAATCCCGCACCCATGTCCCAGTCTATTAAAGATGTGCCTAATAACAAGACTGATATTGGAAAGTTAATAAACTTTTCTGATAAGAATGATTCTACTGGTTCTTCCGCATCACAAAAAAAGTCAGGTTCAGTCAGTAGATCAAGATCTGACCTTATGAATAGAGAAAATATAAAGATTCCTCGAGGTAAAGGACACGATTCAATGAATAGTTCTTCTTTGGGTACAGACATACTTGCTACAAAGTCAAAGGAATCTTCTAATTCCAATATCATTGAGGATATTGGAGACGAAGAGCAAACTATGTCTTTCAGTCCAGATGACACTAACTCCCAGATTAAAAATACTCACAAGTCAAAACAAGATTTGAAAACTATTGCTATGGAAATGGCAAATGGTAGAGATGTAATTGAAAAATAATTTATATATTTTTTTTATAAATTTCAAAATAAATAAAAATATTTTGAAATTTAATTTACTCATCGTCATCCTCATTTTCTTCCTCTTCTATATTAATAAGTCTCTTTGATTTAATAAAGATGGTAAACTCTCCCAGAGATAAGATATCAAAAATAATATTAATCATTCCATCTCTTCTCATATAAATAATAACATTGCTACTCATGTTCGCAATCTTGTTAAGAGTCGTGATATAACTCGTTTGAATATTCTCTTCTAATAAAGCCTCAGCATCATTATTCTCTTCCTCGCCAATCCTGATTTTCTTTGACACTACTTCTCCATCACAGAAGAATACCATATGATACTCGTAGGCTTTGATGTTTAATTCGTTGCTAATGGAGGCAAGAGACTTTAATTTTTGAAAGTCCTTGCCGGTACATGTGATTCTATACTCCTCAATATTGTTGGGAATTTGGATATTACTAGCAGATGTGTTTGAGATTTCTATAAAGGAAGTGCTCTCGTTGCTTTCGTTAAGATGAGAAATAGTAATGCCAAGTTTGTTAGGCTTATCCTTGAGGATAAACAAGTTTACAACGTCCTTCTTTCTAATGGTCTTGATTATCTTGTATAAGTTTCCGCTGTTTATATCAAAGGCAAAGTTGGTGGTATTGTAAAATGTGATGAACTTTTCCTTTTTCAAAGTCATGGATAATAGACGGTGTTCTTTCGAGTCAATGGCGTTCAAGCAGAGACCCTTGTTGTTTACTTCAAAGATACAACGGTGGAGACAGCTTGAAAAGAACTCGCTGAGTATCTTTAGAGCAAAACCATCATTAGTTTTAATTTGAAGAATATAATTACTTTTTGACATCGTCAAATTTGATAAAATATTTCTTTATGTTTAAATATATTAAATTTAATAAAAAATGAATGTCATTCTTGATTTAGACAACACACTTCTGTGCGCAATTGAAATGGATTTTTATAAAAAAAACAAGAAGAACTTTGATATCTTGGACCAAAAACTCGATAAAATAGAGATGGATATCTCCTATAGAATCTATGAA
>Ga0247837_1010523_pt1 | contig 10552 bp, 12 predicted proteins | sample LaCtaG_2_FD_187115 | JGI IMG/M metagenome (GOLD analysis project Ga0247837, IMG submission 187115) | Freshwater microbial communities from meromictic Lake La Cruz, Castile-La Mancha, Spain - LaCruzMarch2015_14.5m | ecosystem: Environmental > Aquatic > Freshwater > Lake | place: Spain: Castile-La... | reverse complement strand
TAAAACAAACGAATCTAGATTTTTTTTAGAGAGAGAAAAAGAACGCATCAATAAATCGTTGTGTTTATATAATCCTAAATTATCTTTTATTGTATCTTTTATTGTATCTTTTATTGTATTTTGTTCACAAAATTCATCATCATATTCTTTGTAATTTTCTTGTAAAATATCATTTTTGTCTTTTGTTTTAAAGTGGTGAATACATGATTTTATGTATTGTTCATATGTATACATAACATCAAATGGTAAAATTTCTTTAGTTTCGTCTAAAATTAATTCTGATTTTTTGTTCTTGTTTTCATATTCTATAATCAAATCTTGTGTTAAATTCAATATTCTTTTTTTATAAAAACAAACATCTTCATGAAAATCAGTATTTTGTTTTTTATTAAAGAGAGAATTATTAACAAGATATCTGATATTTATTTCGTTTATTAATGATAGATTGGACATAATATATTTTACAAATAAATTATTTTTATTATTTTATTATTTTATTATTTGAAAGTTTTATTATTTGAAAGTTTTATTTAGATAGACAGACGTTTTTATCGAGATAACTACGTGTTTCAATACGCGTATCATTTAAAAAAAGTTGTTGTGCTATATTTTCCGGGTTTGGGTTAAAATTATTAAAATTATCTTGCTGAAATAAATACGGAAATGGTTCTTCATTTGTATTTTTATGATTTGTATGATTTATATTGTTTATATATAAATCGCTATTACTATTTGGTACATATACTGCCTGGCTACATTTTTGGTTAGCAAAATATTGATTTCTTAGTTCAGATTCAATTGTTATGTTATATGAGTATCCCGACCAAGGGGATGGTTTATTTCCAGGATTAAATTGATTTAATGTGCTGTATGTAGGTAATTGATTAAAGGGTGTTTGTATGGATTTACGTGGTTCTACAATAGGAAGTAATGAATATTTAGTTGATGCTGGGCGTACATCTAAATAAGGTTGTAATGTGCTAGGTGGTATGTTTCTCTCGTATATTCGTGTATTGGTTTCATTTCTGTAGGTAGAACATAAATTATTTATCATATATAAATATAAATATAAATTAATTACGTGTAAAAATAATAAAACAAATTTTTGTTGATTTATAAATATTGTATAATTATATGAAAAAGAATGATTATGTTAATATACTAAATTTTTATAAATTATCATTACCTCTAAAAAAGACAATGAAGAATATAAAGAAAAAGGCTACAAGAGTTATATCTAATAAGTTTTGTAAATGTATCAAAGCTGTTGAGAAAACAAAAGTTCCTAGTGTAGCAATTGGAATTTGTACACGTTCAGTAATAAATCGAAAAGGTTTAAAAAGGGGGAAATGGACTTGTGATAAATCTAAGAATAAAACAAAAAAAAATATATTAGTTTTACAAAAGAGAAAATAAATAATCTAAATTAAATATATAATGTGGCAAACGGATTTTTCGTATAATTCAGACAAACCGTCTGAACTTTTAAAAGGTGTTAATTTTAATAGAATGAGTGGTGGAAAGAGTCGTCGCGTTAAACGTGCAAGTAAAAAGAGGGGTTATTCGTCTAAAAAATTCGGTATTTTAGATTTTTTTATGAAGAAATGTGGATGCAAAACTCGCCGTCGGCGTAATCGTCGTTAAAACAGCGCGCCCTGCCAGGGGGTGGCGAAATATCATTTTGCCTAGATAAATGATGTAAGAACCAAAATTGTAATCGTAAAAAAAGAGACCATTATCTAGGCAAATTATGTTTCGTGGGGGGGGCGAAATATCGTTTTACCTAGATAAATGGTGTAAGTACCAAAATTGTAATCGTAAAAAAAGAGACCATTATCTAGGCAAACCATGTTTAGTGGAGGGGGGGGGTGGCGGCGCGGCTATTTAACGCTCGCTAAAATTATCATAGGTTATTTGCGACATAACATTTAACAAAACTTTCTCTTGTTCTGATAATTTTTGGAAAACAATACATTCTTCCATTTTAAAATTAATAAAAGTATTAAAGACATTTTTGCATATTATAGTGTTTCCAGAATTTGTTATATTTGCATGACAATAATGACCGCCTTTTTTTAAACAAATAGAATCTACATCTTTTATAGGTATCCATCTTAAATAACTACCGTATTTTAGTTCGTTTATATTTTCAATATATCTATAATCTTTGAGTTTTTCAAAATATTCTGTTCTCTCTTTTTTGTTTTCGCAAATATCGTTCAAAATATCCAATATTTGTTGTCTAATTTTTTGTGGAGTAAAATCTAATAATGATTCATTTTCTTCATCTTCTAATGCTTTCAACAACAATTCATTTTTCATTATATAAATAATATACACAAATTGTATATTATTTATTTTACATTTATTTTACATATATATTTTATTATTAGAAAACATATGATACATCTTTACCCCTTTTATCATTGAAAACGTACATAAGTTGTTTATAAAATATGATTTGATATTATATTATTCCATTTATCATAACAAGCATCACGTGTTAAATATAATTTACTAAATTGAAAGGCATTTTCGGCAATTTGTAATCCTTTATCATAATTATCCAAACACCATTTCGTTTTTTCAACTAAATCAGATAAGTCTCTTTTTACAGGAATATAATGTTCCCATTCTTTTAAATATTCAAAAAAATATTCTTTATGTGGTCTATCTACAAGTAATAAAGGTCTATGTGACCAAAGTAAATATTTAAGTCGTCCAGAATATCCATTTCCTTCGATGTCTATTAGCATACTATATTTTTTTACCAATTCAGTAGTGCGTATATATTTAGTACTATTAAGAAATACATTTTCTGATTTAGACCACATCATATCAAAAAAATCAAAAAATTCTTTATTATCATTACCAATTTCTAATAATTTTTTTCTCATTATGTTTGTAGTTGAATTTCCTATCCAACCAACTTTATTGATTTCATAATTATTTAATCCAGCATCATCAATTTCTTCAACAAAAATTGTATAATCATCTATACCTACTTGTGGCCATGAATGAAAATTAAAATCCGGGACTAAACAATTATAACCATTTTGTTTGCTATAAGTATAATCATTATTATTATTCTCAGTGTCTCCTGTGTGTATTGTAATCTCATTAAAATCATTCCAATTATATTTTTCATCTGCTTTTTGAATACACCAAAATGTTGAAGGATTACGTGTCTCATATCCGTCTAAATCTTTAAAAATTAATTTTCCATTTATTTTTGAAACACAAAATGTCAAATATGTCATTTTATATAATATACATTACGATATTTTTATGTTTTAAACAAATGCAAAATGGGCATTTTCAATTAGAAAAGGTGTAAAACAAAAATTAGGTTCGTGTTTGCGTAAAGTTGTATTCAATAAAAATAATAAAAACATACAATACATCTTTTTTTTTTATTATTATAATGAACGCTTACCACCCACCGAAACTTCCACCACCTAAAGCATCATTTGCTGCCATTGGTTCGTTATATGAATTCTGGGGACTATTTGCGTTCACTAATGGAGTTGGGTTGTTTTTATGCATACTATTATAATCTGGTAATTGTTCGCGAGGTTGAGAAATTACACTGGTACCAGCAGATGAAGATGGTAATTGACTTATGGATGTGGTACCTGAATAATTATTTGTTGGTATAGGAGGAGGAGGTGGTTGCATTCCATTGTTTTGAGAAATAGGTTGTATTACTTTTATATTTGTATTTTGTGCTTTTTCACCACTATCATATGACTTTCCTTCCCACAATTCATTGATTCTCTCTACAAGAATATTTACTTTCTCTCCAAGTTTTGTTTGAAGACTTAAAGTTATCATCAGAAATGGTAAAACAATGTAAATAACACTAAACTTTTGATAATCAGTTCCGCTGTATGCTGAAAAAAATGTTATAAAACGATCTACAATTAATAAACTAATAAATATAAAAATAATTTGTGCTAATATTTCAAATATAATTTCCAAACTGCTTTTTGATTCATCCGCTTCGGGGACAAATTTTTGCATAATTTTATTTAAAAATACAATAGGTATAATTGCTAAAAGTGAATATTGAATTATGTTTAACATTTCGTTTTTTGATTCTTCATTAAAATTAAAAACATATTTTAAAAAATTTTTTGATTTTTCACTTTCAGAATCGTCCATATGATTTATCCAAAGAAATTAATATTTGTAAAAAGGTTTAAAAATATATAATCTTATATATGAAATGTTGAGTCATATTTCTTTAAATAATAAACAAAATATCCAAAGTCATGAAAATATCCAAAGTTATGAAAATATCCAAAGTTATGAAAATAATAAAGAAGATGATACAAAAAAAGATAATACATCAAATAATACAAATACACAAGATTTGGAAAACACAAACGAAAAAAAGGATTTTAAATATACAATAAAAAATACAAATGATGAAGAATATCAGTATATTTATTTACTAAAACAAATACTTGTAAATGGAAATAAAGAAAAAAGTAGGAATGGAAATACGTTTAGTCTTTTTGGTAGATCGATGCGATTTTCTCTTAAAGACAATAAAATACCTATTTTAACAACAAAGAAAATTGCATGGAAAACTTGTTTAAAAGAATTATTGTGGTTTGTTAGTGGTGAAACAGATAATTTAATTTTACAAAATCAAGATGTTCATATATGGGATCATAATTCTAGTAGAGATTATTTGGACAGTATATGTTTATTTAATTACAGTGAAAATGAACTAGGTCCTATTTATGGTCATCAATGGAGAAATTTTAATGGTGTGTATATACCAAAAGAGTATCAAGAATATACTTTTTTTATTTTAATTAAAAGGTATGTTGAATATTTAAAATCATTAAATGATTTTGAAAGAGTATTGCAAAAACAGTTCTCTATTTACTTTTTCATATTTTTTTTTATGACTTTTATTTTTTTGAATAATGTATATGTTTCTTTTTTTGTTATTGTAATTTCATCTGGTATTTTTTGTAGCAACAAAATTTTTAAAATACTTAGTGATGATGGCGTAGATCAATTACAAGATGTTATTAATGTTCTTAAAAACCCAGAAACTAGACATTCTAGGCGAATTGTTATGAGCTCTTGGAATCCTTGTCAGTTGAATGAAATGGCATTACCTCCCTGTCATATATTATGTCAATTTAATGTTCACGACAACAACAAATTATCTTGTGCAGTTTATCAAAGAAGCGGAGATGTGGGTTTAGGTGTACCTTTTAATATAGCTTCTTATGGTTTTTTAACACATTTAATCGCAAAACATTGTAATTTAGAGGCGAGTGAATTAATTTTATTTTTAGGAAATTGTCATATTTATGAGGAACATGTAAAAGCATTACAAGAACAAATTGATAGAAAAATGTATGATTTTCCTACTTTACAAATTAAAAATGTATATGAAAATATAAATGATTATAAATATACTGATTTTTTAATTGAAAATTATCAACATAATGATGAAATTAAAATGGTTTTGCGTTAGTAATTTAGAAAACAATATATTTAATTAGTTTATCAATGAGTAGTAAAAATTCTATTGCAGGTGTAAGACAGCGTAGAGCAGGGGAACAAGCGCCGATTACAGGAAGAAATACCCAACAACAACAATTTGCTCCACAGCAGCGACAACAATTTGCTCCACAGCAGCAGCAATTTGCTCAACAGCAATTTTCACCACAACAGCAACCACAATTTATGCAACAAGGGCAACCACAATTTATGCAACAAGGGCAACCGCAATTTGCGCAACAAGGACAACCGCAATTTGCGCAACAAGGACAACCTCAATTTGCGCAACAACAGCAACCTCAATTTGCGCAACAAGGGCAACAAACAAATCAAGGTCCTGTATTACAAAGACAAACTAATAAACCACCCCTTGGAAATTTAGTTTCGAATGTTCCTCCATCAGGTCCAGAACAAATAGGAAATGGACCTGGCAAATTATCAGTATCAGATGCTTTTGCTTTAGTTACGTTGCGTCTTGGAAGATTAGAAACTTTTATGAATAAATATCAATTAGATACAACAAACAAAGAAAATGATGATATTAAAATGGATAATAGTGTCGTTAAAAGTATAATTAATAGATTAGAAAAGTTAGAACAAAATAACGAAAATAATTTAATTCAAAAAGTTAATGATTTACAGACGATTTCTGAAAATACAGATGATTCCCGTTATGAAACTAACAACGAATTAATTAATAATGAAATAAATCTTTTGAAGAATGAAATATCTTATTTAAAAGATACTTTAACAAAATTGCAAACATTTGCGATGGATACAAACACAAAATTAGTACAAACAATTTTAAGTAGTGAAAAAGATGATTCTGATAATAATTCGTTTTTTTTAAGTAATTTGAAAGAAACTTCTAATTTTCCTATATGTTATTCTTTAGATGAACCTAATACGTCTTTTTTAGATGCAGCATCTTACGTATTAGAATACATCGAGGAAAACAACGAAGAAAACGAGGAAACAAATAAGGAAGAAAACGAAGAAATAAATAAGGAAGAAAACGTTCAAGAAATTGATTAAGATAATAATGAAAATATTTATAAAGTAAATATTTATAAAGTAAATATGAAATAAATTAAATAAAATAAAAAATTATAATTTTATAATACAAAAATTATAATTTTATAATACAAGAAAATTTCAATAAATCATTGTTCAATAAATTTTTATATTTATTATTTATAAATGGAGATTTTTAAAAGTGTAGAAAACACAGATAAAATTTGTATTCCGTGTGAAAATTTTTATATGTCTTTACTATTAATTATTTTAGATATTATTAATAATTTTTTTAATATTATAACAATGTTTTGTTCTTTTTTTTATTTTATATGTTTTTATATTCTTTTTATTATTATAATATTTATTGTTTATAAAAAAAAGAGTCCATGCGAAAACGAAGTATGTGAAAACGAAATATGTGAAAACGAAATATGCGAAAATAGAATATGCAAAAATAAAAAAATATGTAAAAACAAAAAAAAATTATATAAAAATAAAAAATGTAATTAACATCTAAAAATAGTTAAAAATAATAACGAATGTATACTATGAAATTTATAATTAATGATAATGAAAAAATAAAATTATTTGTTTCTCTCTTTCAATTTCTAAAAAACTGCTCAGAAAATATAACAATGATTTTTTACGAAGAATATATTCACTTACAAGGTATGGATAATTCGCATGTTTGTCTTTATGATCTTAGATTAACAAAAGAATGGTTTACAGAATATGAAAATGAAACAAATGATTGTAATACCATTTCGTTTAATTCACAACATTTTTATACAATTATTTCATCTGTAAATAACGATAATCATAAAATATATATTAATTACGAAAAAGAAAACAACGATTCATTACAAATAGATTTAATTGTAAAAGAAAATAATACTAAATCTTTTAGTAATTATTTTAAACTGAATTTAATAGATTTAAATTATGATGTTTTACAAATTACAGAAAACGAGTATGATGTTGAATTAACTATATCAACAGAAGAATTAATAAATATTACTTCGAAAATGATTTTATTTGATGGATGTATTGTTTTCAGATGCAATGAAAATGAATTTAATATTATGTCAAATGGATCATTATGTGATATGAAGGTAGATATTCCTATTGATAAATTAACAGAATATAGTATTTGCGAAGGCGAAGAAATAGAGGTTGTTTATAGTTTATCTTATATGCATAAAATATGTTTAACAAATCGTCTTTCAAAAGAAGTTGGAATTTATATTGATAAGTCATCGCCTATGAAGATAAAATATTGTTTAGGAAATGACAGTTCTTTGTTATATTTCTTGGCACCTAAGATAAATGATTAAATTTATTAAGATTTATAGTTTATTAAAATTATATTAAAATTATATTAAAATTATATTAATTAGTACAAATAATAAAAAATTATTATTTTTTTTTATTATCTAATAATGAAATATTTATATGGGTTTTTAATATTTTGTATAATCTTATTTTTATATCTACATTTTCAGTTTCATTTAAAAAAGAGTGATGATCTTGAAATTTATGAAATAGAGAATATAACAAAAGATAAATTACATGAAATTTGTGATATTAGACAGCCTGTTTTATTTAATTTAGAATGTGAAAAGTTAATCAATAATTCAAACTTAGATTCAATCGTATCAAATTATAATCATTTTGAGATAAAATTAAGAAATATTTCTGAAAAAAGTCCAAATGAAGAATTATATGTGCCTCTTGAATTAAATACAACAATTGAACTTTTTAAAAAGGATAAAGAATGTGTTTATTTTTCAGAAAAAAACGACGATTTTATTCAAGAAACAGGATTGATAAAGTATTTTCAATACAGCGACGAATATATACGTCCTTATATGGTTTCAAATTGTATGTATGATATAATGTTTGGTTCGAATGAAACAACAACCCCTTTTAGGTACAATGTAAACTATAGGAATTATTTTATGACTACTCAAGGAATTGCAAAAATAAAATTGTCTCCACCTAAAAGTTCAAAATATTTAAATCCTTCTTATGATTACGAATTATTTGAATTTAAAAGTGATTTAAATCCTTGGAAAGTTGATAAAAAAGATAAATCTAATTTTAATAGAATTAAGTGTTTAGAAGTTTCGTTGACGCCAGGTAAAATTATTTTTGTGCCTGCATATTGGTGGTACAGTATTCAGTTTTTAAACAATGCAAGTGTATCTTGTTTTTATTACAAGACGTACATGAATAATTTTGCGATTTTGCCGCTTTATTTTATGAGATTTCTCCAAACACAGAATACAAAGAGAGAAATAGCAAATAAAGTAGAATTAATGAATAATAATCCAAACGAAAAGACAACAGAAAAGACAAATGAAAAGTCAAAAGAAAAAATAAAAAATAAAAAAAGAGATATAAAGACTATATAAATACAAGACATTTGAAATGTAAAAAATTTCTAGAAAATGAATATAATAAATATATTAAATATTTTTTATTATATACTACAGAATGTATATTGTAAAAGTAAAAAATAATTATAAGGATGTATCTTTTTATGAAAAAGATAACGAAATTAAATTAGAAAATGTAGACGCATTTCAAAAAAAATTATTTGATAGTGATTTTTTTTTAATTAATAATGATAATTCAGATGATATAACAATTCTGGATTCTCCTATCCGTAAAAAAACTCAGATCCCTGGTGTTTTATTATTAAATAAAAATAAAACTTATGGAAGAAGTAAAAAGGGGAAGTTATTGTACAGATGTATTCCTTATGATAAAAATTTACCCGAATTTTTGATTTCTTATGAAATGAAAAATATTAGTTTTTCTAAGGTATTCACAAGTTTATATGTTAATTTTGTGTTTATAGAATGGAATGAAAAGCATCCAATAGGTATGTTGACGCAGGTAATTGGTTCTGTCGACGAAATTAAATGTTTTTACGACTATTATATGTATTCCAAGGATTTGTATTTTTCTCTCACTAATTTCAAAAAGCAAGTTGAAAATGTTTTGAAACTAAAGCCTTCGTATGCAATAATAGAAAATCAAGAAAACAATAATTTTATTTTTGAAAAAATTATGAAAAACGAAAGATATAAAATAGATGAAGAGAGAAAAGCTCCAGATTGGTTTATATTCACAATAGATTCTTTAAATACAAGCGAATATGATGATGCGTTTAGTTGGAGAGATTTTGGAGATAAACATTTATTAAGTATTTACATATCTAATGTTCCTTTGTATTTGGATCATTTAGATTTATGGGATTATTTAACAGAAAGGGTTGCGACAATTTATTTAAGTGGGTTTGATGGTTTTGATAATAATATTTTGATGTTGCCTTCTTTTCTCTCTGAGTTTTTATGTAGTTTGCGTCATAATACTTCTTGTTTTGTTTTTACTATGGATATATGGATAGAAAAGAGAGAAATATGTAAAGTTGAATTTAAGAATTGTAAAATAGATGTATCCAAGAATTTTGGTTATGAAGTACAAAAATTGGTGAAACATCCGAATTACATATCCATTATGGAGTTCTCTCTTTCAATACAGAATAAATATCGTGAAGTGGAAATAAAAAACAGTCATGATCTTGTAGAATTTTGGATGATTTTTATGAATTCATCGTGTGCAAAAGAATTGTTAAAGAACGAGACAGGTATTTTTAGGTATATTCCCCCTTACAATCATCGAGTATTAAATTCGCCCCCGTGGGACAATAATTCCCCCGGTAGCGAATCCGCGTTCCATTTTGCGGTTCATTGGAAACACATGCCCGCCGAGTACTTTTGCGATTTGAAAAGAATTTCCACAGATGAAAAAATATATACGCATATTACAAGTCCTTTGCGTAGATTTGTAGATATTTTGAATTTAGTACAATTACAAAAATCTTTAGGTTTAGTTGTTTTTAATGATAAAACAGAATCAATATACAATAAATGGATATCTAAAATCGATGTTTTAAATGAGAGAATGCGTTCAATAAAAAAACTACAAACAAAGAGTA
>Ga0247837_1010519_pt1 | contig 10554 bp, 6 predicted proteins | sample LaCtaG_2_FD_187115 | JGI IMG/M metagenome (GOLD analysis project Ga0247837, IMG submission 187115) | Freshwater microbial communities from meromictic Lake La Cruz, Castile-La Mancha, Spain - LaCruzMarch2015_14.5m | ecosystem: Environmental > Aquatic > Freshwater > Lake | place: Spain: Castile-La... | reverse complement strand
AAAAGACACCTTGGAAAAACTACCCACTTGGCCCAACAGCCGCATCGACGAATTACTGCCTTTCGGCAAATCAGATTAAATTGATTTTGGCAATTTCTAAGTTAGTGGTCGGGCTGCTCGCATACCGAACTTGGCCGAGATGGTGCGTATCTTCTCTTCACGTTCAGGGTCGTCAAGACAAATCGCTGACATGATCAGCAAATACTGTTGATTCTGTTCAAGCATCTTGTTGTATAACAAATGCTCTCGCCCGACACTGTAATCCGTTCTCAACTCCTGATACAACTTGGCAAAATACTGGATTTCATTCTTTATGCGAGCAAATAACGTTGGATAATCACGAAAGTCTCCGAAGTAAGCCCGCAATTCCTGACGGCGGTAAATTTCATAATGATAGTCACTCTCGAATGCCTTGTAATCATCAGCATTTTTGGCAAACTTGGCACGGAAATAAATACGGAAAAAATCGTCCAGATCGATTTTAGCCTCCGTGGTATTTTTTAAATTAGACCGGTAATAAATATCCTGAAGCTCAACCCAAATCTGGTTGGCCATCTCCTTTTCCTTGGTTGGCAGATTACCGATAAGTTTGCCTTTGAGAATTTCGTAAGGCTTTAATCCAAGACCGCGATCATTCACCACCTCAAAGATCATTGCCACGTTGTCTTGCCGTTCGATGCGAATTTCGACAATTGAAACGCGATCCAGTAAATAGGTAATGTAATAGGTTAGTTTGACGAGATCAAAACCGCTGGGATATGAATCAGAGCGTAAAAAACTGTCGAAATAACTGTTAATCGTGGCGAAGTTTTCCTTAAGTCGTTTTTGTGTTTCGTCTACTGGTATGAAGTCAGTGCCTTCAACCAAAGCCCGCAACTGTGCCTCACGATTGGGGTTATATATTTTGAAGTGGGTCGCATCACCAAAATCATCCTCTTCAAAAATCAGGGGTCGTAAAGCACCTGGTTTGAAAGTCTTACCCAGAGATTCGGGGGTGGCCTCAACCTGCTGAAGCACACGGTACAGTTTGATCAAGATGATCAGTAACGTAGTCAGTCGCTGCTGACCGTCAACAATGCTGGTAGCAGTTGAAGAAGTGTGGGTCAGATAAGTATTGAGGAAATAGGGATCGAAATGCTCCAGCACATCCTGTTGAATTTCCTTAGGTACCGTTCGGCTGCGGTTACCCAATTCAAAACGTATTTCTAGGTCGTTGAGTAGCGTTTTAACTTGTTCCTCAGTCCATTTGTATTCGCGTTGGTAGATGTCGATGAAATATGAACGCTGCGTATTGAATACCGCACGAATAAATTGGTCGTGCGGTGTTATCAACTTTTGAACTGTGGTTTGCGAGGACAAAGAATCCGTCATGAAATTTCCTAATTTATTTATCGAGCGTTAAACTGGCTTTGGTTTTAGATACCGAATTTTTTAACTGATTTCCATGTAATCAAGCAGCCTTCTCACCCATTCAATCCGTGAACGGGTTTAACAATCTAACACCTGTGCGCTTTACGTCATCGACGTTGCGCGTCACCAAGACCAGATCATGCTCCAAGGCGGTAGCAGCAAGCAGGGAATCGACGACTGGCAGCGGGTCGGGTGCATTCAGCCGCCCCCAGCGGTCTGCAATGGGTGTGGTCACCGGCAGAATGCGTCCGGCCATGTCGGTTTCTACTTTGGCTAACCAGCGTTCCAGATGGACTGCGGCGACCGGGTCGCGGCGGCGTAAGCGTTCGATGCCGTTGCGCACTTCGCCAATCACTAATGCCGACAGATAAAGGCTTTCGCCTTTGACTCCGGCAAACCAGTGTTGAACGCCGGGATTGGCCCGCTGCTTCTTGCGCAATTCCGACAACACGTTGGTATCGATCAGGAATCCCATTCTTGCACCTCTCTACCCAAATCACGGGGACGGGAAAAATCGGCATCCTCGCCGACATCGGGCATCGCGGCTAACAGGCTTTTGATGTCTTGGCCTGTGGCATCGGCGGCACGCTCATAAATGATGGCTATCCGTACCAGGCCAGTCGGAATGTCCGGCGGCAGTTGCAGATGCAGGCAGTGGTCGAGCGGAATTTCGGCAACGGCTTCGTAATAGTGGGCAGTCATAATCGTTCTCCCGATGGCTGGCGTTTAGAAAAGTTTAAATTGTTCGGGTTCATTAGCGGGGGCCGACGCGGTTTTGGGCTTACGGCTGCGCGGTTTGGTGGCAGTTTTTTTGGCTTTTTTATCATGCAAACCTGCTTCGACTTCTTCGGCGTAGCGTTGGTGGTTGAGTTCTAGCAGACGGTCTAGGACTTCGCGGCGGGCGGTTTCGCTGAGGGTGAAGCGGATGCCTTGTTTGGTGTCGTGAAAACCGTGTGCTAAATCTAAGTCTTGCCAACCGTAAGCGGCGGCGACGGCGTTGTCCATTTCGGTATGCAAACGGCGCAGTTCTTCGATGTCGGCGGCGATTTCGTTAGGATTGTGAAAACGGTTGTAGGTTTTGGTCAAGCCTTCGCCACGGGTTTGCATGATGGTCTGGCGGTGTTGGTAATAGCGTGCGCCGATGTTTTCCAGCACATTGTCATCGTCGGTCGGGTTAGCGTGAGAATCACCCGACGCATGGACGGCTTCGGATTGTCGGGTTACGCTATCGCTAACCCGATCTACGCCTTCAATGTTTTTTGGAAAAGGAAAGTTTTCAAAACAATCTGATGGGCTATACATCATGTCAGCTTTTAAAGTCCCACTAAATTCGCGTGACCATAATTCATGAATATTTGACTGTAATAAAGAAAAACTATTATGGGAATCCAAAGTTATTAGAGTTAAGCGTTCGTTCAAAACAATATTTGTTTGGGCGAATGTAATTGAGTGCATATTACCAACACGACTTCTCGTCATTACCCGTTCCATCCCTGCAATAGTTTCGTAAAGCTCAGGTCTTGTTCTTGCGAACTGCCACCATATTTGTTTTAAACGAATACCATCAGGAGTATCTCTAAGTTTTTCTCGCTCTGGTTTCACTCTCTCCTCAATAATCGCCAACAAATCCGAATAATCCTCCGCCACTGATTCAGGGTAATCAAACGGCACACGCCCTGCGCGTAGCCAGAGTTTACGCTGTTCCTCATCGGCTGTTTGCCACACGCCCTCCGCTTCCCGATTCAACGGGAAGTTATGAAAATTAATCACCCAACGGCTAGGCGTTTGGTCGGGGCGGCTGTTTAAATCTTCGCCGTTTAAATACGGAAATAAACAATCACGGTTTTTTGGATTTTGTGCGATTAAGGCGGCGGCTTGTTCTGACTCTAACACAAAGCCTATACCCAACACATAAGAGCCGATAAACGATTTATCCTCGTTGGATTTTAATCGATAGGGATTCCCTAGAGTGCGGCTGGGTGGCGTTAGAAACGCGGTAATGCCCGACACCGCGACATCATTGAGTGTAAAGCTACCTGCCCAAACGCCGTTGTATATCCAAACGTGCGCCACTTCTAACGCCGCCGCGCCTATCCACGGTGTGGACGGTATGGCACGCGGTATGCTGATACTGTTCGCGGTGAGTTGATCTAGTCCGACTTCACGAGTGCCACCTTGGGCAATGGTGTTGGTGGCGATTAAACCCGCCATGCCCTCAGCGCGTAATAATCGCCCTGCTTGCAGAAAAAAATATGCGCATAAATCGGCACTGCCTTTTTGTCCGTTGGCAAGATGAGCAACTAACCAATCCCGATAATCTGTCCCCATAATGCCCGTGATTTTTTGCCCACCAACAAACGGCGGATTGCCAATCAGCGCGTTAAAACCACCTGCGGCAAACACTTCGGGATATTCCAATGCCCAATGTAACGGTTTGCGCTGTTGTAAAAAACGATGGGCATCAGCTTCTAAGCCGCCTAGGTCTAAATTGGAAGCCAGATGCAAATAATCGTCCTGTTGTTTGACGGTTCGATAGTGTAATTGTGAGCCGATTAACACGTCTGCCAGCGTGCGCACTTGCCGCGCCTGTTCTTCCACTTCTTCAAACAGAATGGCTTTGTGTTCAATGTCGCGTGCAGTTTCGCTGGGCAAGGTTTCTAAGCGGTCGCGTAGTTCAATCAATTTGGCAAAAACGCGGTTATGCTCACTCAAGCGGGTTTGTTGGGTTTTGGGGTCGATATAAAACCAGTCCAGTTGTTGCGCGGAATGTATGCCGAGCAGTGAATCACCGCATTTAAAGGAGTGGTCAAGAAAGGTAAACGGGCGGCTTTTATCGACAGTAATCAGCCACAAGGACAGTTTTGCCATTTCCACCGCCATCGGGTTAATGTCCACACCATATAAACAACGGTCGGCAATCACACGGCGGGCAATGGCAATGCGTTCTGCGGCATCGGTGGGAATCAGGCGTTCACTGGGCGCGGCTTTGGAAAATTCACCGTCGGGCGTAATCAGAATTTCATGCGGGTGTTGTTGTTCGGCATTTTCCCACGCTTCGACTAATCGCTCCGCAAGATAACGGCAGGCTTGGACTAAAAACGCGCCTGAACCCATTGCCATATCACAGACTTTCAGCCCTAAAATATCTTTCGGGCTTTTTAACTGCCATTGTTCAGGCGGCAAACCTTGGGCAATACCTGTATAAACCAGCGGTTCTAGTGTGTGTTTGACTATCGGTTCGGTTAATGACGGCGGGGTGTAATGTGAGCCTGTGTTACGCCGCGCTGTTCCCGCTGTGACATAAACGCTGTTTGTTAGCACAATCAGCGGACGTTCAAACGAATCATTCCGAATTAGCCCTGCAAACGGACGGACTCGCGCTAACAGCGTTTCATCCTGTCCGCAGGCAATCAGTAATTTGTGTTCTTCTAACAGCTTGTCTTGGTTTAAGGCTCTTTGCAGGGCGGAGGCAGAACGCCCTGTTTCATCTTTTAAAAAGGTAATTAGTTTGTCTTCTGCCAGTTTTCCTTCTAAAACGCTCAAGGGAATTTCGGGCGATTTTTTGCGTGTGCCTTGTATGCCTAGCACGGGTTCAGTGGCACGAACGGCAGTGTGATCGAGCAAACCTTCATAAACATGGCCGATCTGTTCAACGCCAAGGGCACGGAAGGAAACACGTCGGGTTTCGGTCATGCCATCGGTTTTACTCCGTAAGCGTTGCAGCGAGTTAAGCAGGTGCAGCACGACCCGGTTATTTACCGCCAGCGGTTCGGATAGAGTGTTGCGCCAATTACTGCCAACGGCGCGACCTTCGAGGAAGGGATAGCGGTCGGGATCGAACAGTGAACCGCCGTAGGCTTGCATCATCATATCCTGATGGTCTACGCCGCCATGCACGGCGCGGAAAGTGGCCAACAGCCGCGTCCAGGCATCGTAACGCCGCTCCAGCACTTCTTCACCATAATGGTCGGCGACTTCCTGTAACTGTTCCTGCAAAGTAGAAACCGCATAGTTTTCATCGTAAAGCGGTTTGCCCAGTTGCAACAGGCCGCGCTCTTCGGCGGAGAACAGAAATACCAGCCGCATCATGATAGTCAGCGCGGCTTCATACTGGGTTTTGGCGCTGACGCCTTGCAAAAGACTGCGGTTGTTTTCCTTGTCGAGGGCATCGAAGGACAGCACCAGCACCTCAACCGCTTCACGAACCTGGTAACCAAGCTGGTCTGTGACTTCTTGCTGATCTTGTGCGCTTTCCTTGAACATCGCCAACAGCGTGCTATCCGCCGCCACACCAAAGAAACGACGGACGCCGAGTAGAGAATGGAAAGCACGCAGTGTTATTGGTTCATCCAGCCAAAGGTTGGCATACCATGAGGCATAGCCAGTGATTTCACCGCGCGGGGCATAGACCAGCATCCAGTGTTCGCCATTTGTAACCATTCCTAGTGATACGCCAGCGCCATGCAGCAATTCCATCATGCGGGTGGCGGGTGTGGCTTTCCAATGCCTGCCAATAACGGGCTTGTCGAGGAGCTGTCCATTCGGATAGTTGACGATGAGCAGTTGGGCTTGAGCGGCGTTGTCTGTACCTGCGGGTGCGATGATGGCGAAGTCGGGTCGTAAGGTTTCCGCCATTTCCGGCAGGTTGGTTTCCAGTCCGGCGGGTATGGCTTGGCCTTCAGTGATCAAGTCTTGCAGATAGCCAAGCAATTGGGAGAGAACGTGCAATACCCAAGCGCGTTGCATACCAGGAGCATTGGGGGTGTCTTGCCATTCTTGATAGACGGCACGCAAGGCTTTGGCTTGCAGTGGGTCGCGGGCTTCCAAGCCCTGTGGAAATATCCGCAGCAAGACTGGTAGCGAGACGAAAGGCCCGGAAACTTCGACCAATGACAGCCAATCGGCGTGATGACGAGGGACGCTGGGTTGGCTCATAATCTGCCCCCGGTAATTTCCAGCACTGCCTTGCGCGGTATCAGCCAGGTAACCGCAACTGGAAACAGGCGGGCGCTGGGATTGGCGAATCGGGAACGGATGTGTTCGGACTCGCGTTCTATTTCATCGGGTATTTCGGCCAAGCGGCGGCGCAAGGCTGAAAGATCGCGTTCGCGCTGTTGTTTGCCCAAATCGTCATCCATCAGGAATAGGTCAAGTTGCTCGACTTGATGCGGGGTCAGCTCGGCCTGAATCGACCGTTGTAGTTCAGTCATAATACTGGCGAGTTTGTTCACTTCTTTTTCGGCACGTTCAGAGAGTGTCTTTTCCAGATTTTTGGTACGCTCAATACGGCGAGCTTCCAGAGCCGCCACCAAGTCGTCCTGATGTTTGAGCCAGAGTGCCTGAAAACGGGCTTCGATAGCTGCGGGAGCGGGTGTATCGGTAGCGGCCTCCATTGCCGTCTTGGTTTCACCGACGTTGAGGCGGTTAAAACGGCCTTCTATGAGTGCGCCTCCTGCAATGATGATTTCCTCATGAAGGCGGTGATTATCGCCTCCTAAAACAACAATTCGACCGTGGGCGATAACTACAGGATAGGTCAGTGCCGAATCATTGACCACGCAGGCCGAAACGCGCGAAAGGTGCTTGGTTTGCGTATCCAGTGACCAGATTTCTGCACGTAACAAACGCTGGCACATTTGCACCAGACGGTGGTTTAGATGCGCCAATACCACATCATCCCTACCTGTAGCTAAGGCGGCATCGAAGACGATAGGACGTATTTTTTTACTGTGGGGATGTGCAAGACCATCGCCGCATTGAGCCCAACTATTGGAAAGCGCTGGTAACTGAAATACAGGACAAGTTTTCCGCACACCGGTAGGATCAGGCCAAATGCCATCGATTTCAACGGGCATTAGTGGGGGCTGTCCTGCCAGTTGCAGCCCGACATGCACTACGTTTTCGATATGCTCAGGTGTAAGATTCAGGTCATGCTGGGTTTCATGCAATTGGGCGGCGAGTTTTTCCAGTTGTTCACGTAATTTGCGCTCGAATTTGAGCATACGCCGTACGGGTTCCGCATCCTGTTCAGCGCGGCTGGTATCCAGGCGGCTGCGCTTGCCGAGCATCGCTTCCTCGACTTGGGTGGCGATTACGGGGCCGACTTTGCCCAAGTCTTCGCGGATAGTTTCAACCTTAAGGGCGGCACGCATCAGGAATTCGAGATCGGCGTCCAAGTCACCCACCTTGCCGGATGTTTGGGCGGAATCAAAGCCTCGGCCTACGAAATGATGGATGTGGACTTCATCGGCTTTTTGTCCGTGACGATCCACGCGACCATTGCGCTGTTCCATGCGGTTGGGGTTCCACGGAATTTCAACATGAATCAGTTTGGAGCAGTAGTTTTGCAGGTTGACACCTTCGGATGCTGCATCGGTAGCCAGTAAAATCCGTACCGTTGATTCTTTGGGATGTGCCTGAAAAGCGGCCTTGACGGTTTCGCGCTGGTCGTTAGGCATACCGCCGTAAATCATCGCCAGTCTTTCATCCTGGGCAAAACCTTCTCTGGCCAACAGATCGTAAAGCCATTTTTGGGTGGCGCGGTATTCGGTAAAGATAATGACGCGCTCTTGGTTCCATTGTCCTTCGGTGTGCAGTGTGCTTTTAAGCCAATTGACGAGCGTTTCCGCTTTGCTGTCTGGGCGTTGGCTGTTTTTGGAGGCGTAATCGCTAAGTTGCCGGAGCAGATTTTGTTCTGTGGCCGTTAACGGTGAAAGCGCTTGGCTGACCGAACTGACAACTTCGCCAGTTTCCATTTCGTATTCTTCATCGTCCGCGTAATCGTCGGAATAATCACTGATGTCACGGTTGGCGATGCTGGCGTTCTTTTTACCGCCGACGGTGGCTCTATGTTTTTCGAGCGTACTGCCGAATGCGGCTGGTGAAGAAAACAAGCGTTTCTTAAGCAGTTTAAGGACGAATTCAGCCGCCATGCGTTCGCCTTCCGATGTGGCGTGTTTTAACCGCAATTCGGAATAGTCCTGCAAGGCGCGATGGGCTTGGCGCTCTTCATCCGTATAGGGCACTTCCAGATGCTTGACGATGCGCTCGGCAAATCGCCGACTGCCATCCCAACGCAGTTTGAGTTCTGATTTCATGCGCCGCACCATTACGGCATCCAGTTGGGCTCGATCCGGCGTTATTGCACGGGCGAAACGTTGGCTGTCGAGCAATTCCAACAGAGCGGCAAAACTTTCCCGATAACCGTTATGAGGCGTCGCGGACAAAAAGAGCTTGTGTTCAAAATGGGGCACAATTGAACGGATGGCCAAGGTGCGCATGGAGTCGGTGGCATACTTACCACGGCCTGAAGGTGCAATATTATGGGCTTCGTCGACAATTAGTAGATCGTAGGCACGCGGATAGGCTGGCTGGTCACCGGCAGGCAACGTTTCCCGGAATGTGCGCAACGGTCGCTCGCGCTTGAGGAAGTCGGTCGAGGTAATCAAGCGCGGAAAATGTGTCCACGGATTAACGTGAATGCCGCGTTTTCGCCGCAATTGGCTAATGGTATTGCTGTCGATGATGCGAAATTCGAGGCCGAATTTGTCGCGCATCTCTTCCTTCCACTGCACTTGCAGCGAAGATGGGCAGACAATCAATACTGAGCGTACTCGATGGCGCAGGATCATTTCCTGCACCACCAGACCAGCTTCGATGGTTTTACCCAAACCCACGTCATCGGCAATCAGCAGATTGACCCGCGGCATGGATAGCGCCCGCACCACCGGATCGAGCTGGTAATCGTCTACCTCGATACCACTACGGAATGGCGACTGTAGAGCTTTGTCATCGGCTTGTGACACCGCACCCCAGCGCACGGCATCAAGAAATGCTTGCAAACGCTTGGGATGATCGAAGGAATCGGGATTGGGGAGTGTTGATTTTTCGTAAACCGAAGTGCCGGGTTCCAGTTCCCAGATAACTTGGAGTTCTTCGCCTAGACCGTCATCCTCGACTGACGAAAGCTTAATCAAGTAGTTAGGTTTGTCTCTGCCTATTCCGGGTGCTGCCGGGATAATTTCCGTAACTACGAAAGGACGTTTGCGAACGATGGTAAGTTGGCCAATTTCGGGTATTGCCTGCATTGATTATTCTGTTAGTTTTATTGTTCACTGAGATGATACACTAATTTCTCATGCTATCCATTGTAATCCAACCATTTCTTAATCGTATCGGATATGGCAAGACAGTTCTCCCCAACCCAATTTTTCCGGAATGTTCCTAACATCTTGCTGGCGCGGTATTTTCAGGAGAAACATGGAATTTTATTAGCTATTGAATTCAACAAACTTAAAAAAACCGAAGTCGAGCCCATTTTTAAGGCTTATAGCGAGCTACCTGAAGACAAAGCCTCAGTCATCGAGGCTGAATGCCAGGACATTGACGGCATGGCGTGTCAGGGTGGCATTACGGCGTTAACGGATGAGGCAGATTTTCATCAGGACAAGGCGTTTCCTGAATCCATATCGGCAATTGATGGCTTCCATGGCAAAGCGATGTGGAGCTTTCTCGACAATTATCGTTACTGGCTGGGGGCAACGCTGTTTTTACATTCTGATACGATTTCCGAAACCCATTGGAAAAAGCGTAACGACTTGCCGCGGATGCAGCCTTATGTTGAACACGAGGATACGGAAAAACTGGCTCAAGCAATCAGTGAGTTTTTTCATACCCAAGAAGGCCGCGGCAGGAATTGCAAGGTGGAAGTTTTCCGCCGATACGACCGTGAATATTTTTTTGCCTACCCGGAAGATTATGCCCAATCAGGGATTGAATGGGTGCGCAATTCGCTATCCACCCGTTCCCGGCACCCCGCTTTTGAGATTATCTTTGTTTATAACTCGGAAGAAGGTTCGCTGGATATTTACGCACCACGCAACACCAAATATGTAACCGAATTGCAGCAAATTTTTGCTGAGAATATCCTAAGATTCGACGAATTGGATGCTTTTGCGGCAGAAAATCGGGTTTATGCGTTGGACGAACTTGTGGAACGGGATTTTGTGTTTGAGTATGGTATGCGAGCAGCCCGACCACTAACTTAGAAATTGCCAAAATCAATTTAATCTGATTTGCCGAAAGGCAGTAATTCGTCGATGCGGCTGTTGGGCCAAGTGGGTAGTTTTTCCAAGGTGTCTTTTA
>Ga0247837_1010506_pt1 | contig 10565 bp, 7 predicted proteins | sample LaCtaG_2_FD_187115 | JGI IMG/M metagenome (GOLD analysis project Ga0247837, IMG submission 187115) | Freshwater microbial communities from meromictic Lake La Cruz, Castile-La Mancha, Spain - LaCruzMarch2015_14.5m | ecosystem: Environmental > Aquatic > Freshwater > Lake | place: Spain: Castile-La... | reverse complement strand
AATGCTTGAGGGATTCGGGGCCGACGGTATTGATGCCCGTGTATTTGATGCGCTCGGTGACGAGTTCGGCGCCCTTGGGCAGGATGCGGGGCAGCTGGAGTTCCTCCCCCAGCATGTCCGCCAGCTCATCAAGGGTCAGCTCAACATCGAGGCCGTGTTCGCCGGCGTTTTCGCCGGCCTTGCCGCTGCCGTCGCCGTCCTGGGGGTCGCCGTCCACGGGGTCACCGGGCTGCCCGTCGCCCTGGCCGACGCCACCCTGGGATTTCCCCCCGAACTTGAAATGGGGCAGCTCGATGCGCGGCACCGGGATGGTGATGGTGTCTTTGCCCTGCTTGCCGATGAGCTCACCCTTCTTGATGTAGCTCTTCAGGTTCTGCTTGATCTTGCCCCGGACGATGTCCTTGAAGCGGGCGTGGTCATTTTGGATGCGCAGACTCATCACGGCTCCCGGGTGGCTTCACCAGCATAGCGAAACGATTCAAGTCGTTGGCGCAGCGCCAATGACTTGAATAATTTGGACTACTTGACCACGTAGTGGTCATGTTCGGTCAGGGTCCCGCGACGAAGGACCTCGTCGACGCGGCTCGACAGGGCCGTCGTGAAGCGCCACAGCAGCTGCACCCCGAGGGCCGGGTCCCGCTTGCACAGGTCTTCAAGGTGGGCACGCTCAAACGTCAACACCAGCGACGGCGTCATGGCGGTGGCCTCCAGCATCGAGGGCTTGCCATCGAAGCATTCGACCTCGCCGAAGTGGGTGCCGGCGGGCACCTCCAGCACCTCGGCGCCATGGAGGGACAGCATGACGCGGCCGCGTACCAGCACATAAAAGCGCCGTGACACCTTGCCAGCCTCGACGACGATGTCGCCGGCCTGGAGGTCCAGCGTCCCCGCCAGGTTGACGACGGCCTGCAGGTGGCTGTGGCCAAGGCCCGCAAACAGGGGCAGCTCCCGCAGCGCGCGGGCTTTGTCCTCGACGACGGCTTCGTGGGGCCCCGACCCTTCCGCGTCTCGGGCCGACACCCGCGCCAACACCACCGTGGCGTTGTCGTCGCCGCCGGCGGCGTTGGCGGCATCGATGACGACGTGGGCAGCACCGTCGAGGGTGGCGTCGGACATCGACAGGGCCTGCAGCACGGCGCTCTCGGGGACCCCTTTGGAGACCCCGTCAGAGCACAAAAAGAACACATCGCCGTTGTAGACGTCGATGACGTTGACGTCGGCGACGACGTTGGCCTGGGGACCCACCGCCCGGGTCAGCAGATTGGCCATCGGGTGCTTGAGGGCCTCCTCCTCGCTGAGGGCCCCCCGCTGCACCATCTCGTTGACGAAGCTGTGGTCGACGGTGAGGGGATAGAGGGTGTCGTTGCGCTTCAGATACATGCGGCTGTCGCCGACGTGGCCGACGATGGCGACACGGTCGAGCAGCACCAACATGGTCAGGGTGGTGCCCATGCCAGCCTTGCCACTCTCGTCGTCGACGGCGGCCTGGTAGACGTGCTGGCAGGCATCCTGGATGGCGGCGTCCATCAGGCGCACCAGCCGCTGCCGAAAGGCCGGGTTCTGCAGCTCCCCCTGGCGCAATTCGGCCACCCGGGGCCGGAAGAACGACGTCACCCGCTCAATGGCCAGGGAACTGGCGACTTCGCCGGCGGCGGCGCCCCCCATGCCGTCGGCCACGACGTAGAGGCCGTGGACATCGTCGGCGAGGCAGCTGTCTTCGTTGTGGTCCCGCTTGAGGTCGACGTCGGTGACGGCGGAGCTGTCGATGTGCATGCAGGCTTTCCAACGTGAGTCGAGCAGGGGACGGCCCGGGCAAGACGAAGGGCCTGCACGAGCAAGCCCTCCGTCGACGACGCTGGCGCTACTTGGTGCTCTTGGTGTCGCCGCGGGCAAAGATGCTGGCGACGAAGTTGAGCACGTCGGTGGCGGACTCTTCGTTGTAGCCGTAGTTCTTGATCAGGCGCTGCTTGACGATATCGATCTTCTCCTGCGTCTCGCGGTCGACGACGTTGGAGACCATGGTGGTCAGCTTGATGGTGTCCTTCTGGTCCTCGAAGAGCTTGAGTTCCAGGGCCCGGTGCAGGCGCTCGTTGGTGCGGTAGTCGAACTTCTTGCCGTCGACGGCGAGGGCGCCGATGAAGTTCATGATCTCGCGACGGAACGCGTCCTTGCGGCTCTCGGGGATGTCGATTTTCTCCTCGATGCTGCGCATCAAACGCTCATCGGGCTCTTCATCCTGGCCCGTGTACTTGTTCCGCACCCGCTCCTTCTGGGTGTAGGCCTTGATGTTGTCGATGTAGTTCGCACACAGCTTGCCAATGGCGTCTTCGTCGGCGGAGATGGCGCGCTGGACCTCGTTCTTGACGATTTCCTCGTACTCCTGGCGAACCACCTGCAGCAGCTCGATGTAGCGCTTGCGCTGCTCCTCATTGGTGATGAGGGAGTGGGTGCGCAGGCCGCTCTCGAGTTCGTTCAGCACCAGAAACGGATTGATGCTGGACTCGGATTTGTCGCTGACGAGGGCGTTGGAGATTTTGTCCTGCACGTAGCGGGCAGAAACCCCCTCCATGCCTTCACGACCCGCCGTCTTGCGCAGCTCCTTGACGGAATCCTCGGTGTAGCCGGGCAGGCTCTTGCCGTCGTACAGCTTGAGCTTCTGCAGCATCGTCAGGTTGTGCCCCTTGGGCTCTTCCAGACGAGACAACACCGCCCACATCGCGGCCATCTCGATGGTGTGGGGCGCGATATGCTTCCCCTTGATGGTGGTGTTGTTGTAGTCCTTTTTGTAGATCTTGATCTCTTCAGACAGCTTCGTGATGTACGGGACGTCGATCTTCACCGTACGGTCGCGCAGCGCTTCCATGAACTCGTTGGACAGCAGCTTCTTGTACTCGGCCTCGTTGGTGTGGCCGATGATGACCTCGTCGATGTCCGTCTGGGCGAACTTCTTCGGCTTGATCTTGTGCTCCTGGGTGGCCCCCAGCAAATCATACAAGAAGGCCACGTCGAGCTTGAGGATTTCGATGAACTCAATGATGCCGCGGTTGGCGACACAGAATTCACCGTCGAAGTTGAAGGCCCGGGGATCGGAGTCCGAACCGAACTCGGCAATCTTTCTGTAGTTGATGTCGCCGGTCAGCTCGGTGCTGTCCTGGTTCTTCTCGTCCTTGGGCTGGAAGGTGCCGATGCCGCGGCGGTCCTTCTCGGACAGCAGCAGGCGCTTCACCCGCACATGGGCGAGGACCTTGGTGATTTCACCATCGTAGTGCTCCATGAGCAGCTTGAAGATGAAGCGGCTGGCGGGGTTCAGCTCGCCCTTCACCTTGAGGGGCACGCCGTCGATGGAGCTCAGCTCGAGGGCCGCAAAGGCCTCTTTGCGCATCTCCGAAGGGATGAGCTTGAGGGGATCCTCATTCATGGGATCGGGGAGAATCTCCGACCCGCCCGAGATGTGGGACAGCTCCTTGGGGATATGCCAATCGAAGCTGTAGAGCTTGCCGTCGTCGGTGTGGGAATAGTGCTCGAGGCCCTTCTTCATCAGGCGGGCAATCGTCGACTTCGAGCTGCCCACGGGGCCGTGCAACAAGATGACGCGCTTTTCGGTGCCGTAGCCCATGGCCGCCGACTTCAACACATTGACCAGGCGCATGAGCGGGATGTCGAGGCCGAAGATGGCGTCCTTGCCGTGGTCGATGGGGTCGTCGAAGAACGGGTAGTGGACGACCTTCTTCTTCGAGTCGATGTACTCGTGGCGGCCGTAGGAAATGACCATGTCGTGCACACGCTGAAACGCCGTGCGACAGACGCGCGGGTCCTGGCGGACGATCTTCAGGTAGTCCTCAAAACTGCCCTCCCAGTGGAGGTCCTGGTAGCGCTGCCGGTTCTGCAGCGAGGCAATCTTGGCGATGAGGCTGTCGGGTTGGCTCATGGTGACCTTCCAGAACGAGGGGAGGCGGGGCTTTCTGTGTAGGCCATCCGTCGATCTGGCGGCAAGTCGACCAGGCAGTGGCCCGGTCCGTCGAGCGACGAAACGCCGCCCGGACGCCAGACGACGCCACAGGACGCCGCAGGACGCCGCATGACTCCACACGACGCAACGGCACATGACAGCACGCCGTCGCCGCTGAGGAGGCACTTCTGGATCCCCTCGCCCGTCGCGGAAGGGGCACCGGGGTGTGAGGTCGCCAGCCGCATTTGGCCATCGGCCAAGTCGACCCCAGCCTGCTAAGCAATCCCCATGCTTGTCTGTGGAGCCCTTCTGGCGGCGGCGTTGGCCGCCCAGCCCTCGACCGCCGCGACGCCGACAGCGACGGCACCAACGGCACCGACGGCACCGACGGCACAACCGTCGCCGGCCGCCCCCGTCGTCGACGCGGTCGACAGTGTTGAAAAACTTCGGGAGGAGGCACCACCTCCTCCCGTCGCCAGCCGCCACAGCCGCACCATCGGTGGCGCCGCCGTCGACCTGATCATCCTGGTGGAGGCCAGCGCCCCGGCGGACGCCGCCGCCGCCCACGCCGACGCCGCCTTCGCCGAACTGGCCCGGGTCGACGCCCTCTTCGCCGTCGACGGCCCCCACATCGGGGCCATCAATGTGTCCGCGGGCAGCGACGCAGTCTCTGTGGACCCCGAAGTCTTCGCCGTCCTCGTCGAGGTCCAGCGGCTGGCGCGGCTGTCCCGGGGGGCATTTGACCCCAGCGTCGCCGCCTATGCCTCCCTGTGGACCGACGTCGAGCGCCCGGCCCAGGCCGTGCTGAAGGCCCGCCGTGCCACCGTCGGCCTCAACCAGCTGGTCCTCGATCCCGTCCGCCGCACGGCCCGCCTGGTCACCGGTGGTGCCCGCATCGACGTCGCTGCCGTCGCCCGCGGCTATGGCCTCGACCGGGCCCGCGGCATCCTCATCGAGCGCGGCGTGAAGGCCTTCGTGTTGTCGGGCAACGGCGACCTCGTGGTCCACGGCAACAAGGGCGGCAGCGGCGACGACGGCGGCGCTCCCTGGATGGTGGGGGTGCAAGACCCCCGGGCCAGCGGCCCCTTCATGACCATCGCCCTCGATCCCGCAGCCCTCGGCGGCGCGGTGATGACGGCGGCCGACACCGACGTCGCCACTGTTGGCGCTGCCGGCGCTGTGGGTGCTGTCGGCGGCAGCGTCGTCGACGGCCCCCGCCGTCACCGCCACCTCGATCCAAAGACCGGCGAGCCCGCCCGCCTGGTGCGCAGCGTCACGGTCCTCGACAGCGACGCCCTCACCGCCGCCTGCCTCGCCCGCGCCATCTTTGTGATGGGCCCCAAAGACGGCCTGGCCCTCGCCGCCCGCTTGAAGGGTCCCGAGGTCGTCGTCGTCGGCGCCGACAACCGGGTGACCATGTCTGCGGGGCTCAAGAAGCTCGCGAAGAGCGGCGCCCTCAAACAACGCCAACCGACCGACGGTCCCTGATCATGGCCGGCGCCACAGTCGTCATTGACCACATCGGCACCCTGGCCACCATGGATGGCTCGGGCCCCGGTGGCCTCGGCTTGATGGAGAACGCCGTCGTCGTCATCGTCGACGACGTCATCGACCACGTTGGTCCCATGGGCAGCATCGCTGTCCCCGCGGGGGCCACCGTCATCGACGCTGCCGGGGCCGCCGTGGTCCCCGGCCTCGTCGACTGCCACACCCATCTGCTCTTCGCCGGCGACCGCGCCGACGAATTCGCCATGCGGGCCCGGGGCGCCACCTACCAGCAGATCGCGGCGGCGGGCGGTGGCATCAAGAGCACCATGCGCGCCGTGCGCGCCGCCAGCGTCGACGACCTCGTGGCCCTGGCCGTCCCCCGGCTGCGCAGCATGCTGGCCCGCGGCGTCACCACCGTCGAGGTCAAGAGCGGCTACGGCCTGACCGTGCCCGACGAGCTCAAGATGCTCGAGGCCCTGCGCCTGCTGCCCTACCTCATCGACGTCGACGTGCGCGCCACCCTGCTGGCTGCCCACGCCCTGCCCCCCGAGTTCACCACCCCGTCGGCCTGGGTGGACACCATCATCGCCGAGCTCCTCCCCGAGGTGGCCCGGCAAGGACTGGCCGACGCCTGCGACGTCTTCGTCGAAGCCGGCGCCTTCAGCGTCGACGACGGCCGCCGCCTGTTGCGGGCCGCCCAGCAGCACGGCCTCGCCGCCGTGGTCCACGCCGAGCAGCTCTCCTGGCAGGGGGGCGCCCGCCTCGCCGCCGAAGTCAAAGCCCGCGCCGCCGGCCACCTCGAGCACATCACGGCGGACGACGCCAAGGCCATGGCCGACGCCGGCGTCGTCGCCGAAATCCTCTGCACCGCCCAGGTCTTCTTGCGGGGCCAGCGCCCCATCCCCGGCCGCCTCCTCGCCGACGCCGGCTGCGTCCTCGCCATCGGCACCGACCTGAACCCGGGCACAGCCATGTGCGCCGACTTGCCCCTGGCCGCCGGCCTCGCCGTCACCCAATGCGGCCTCACCGCCGACGAAGCCCTGCGGGCCATGACCTTCGGCAGCGCCCGCGCCCTCGGCCTCAAAGACCGCGGCGTCATCGCCGTCGGCATGCGGGCGGACCTCGTGGTCCTCAACGCCACCTCGCCATTCAGCCTCGTCTACCGCTGGGGCGAGGCCCTGGCCCGCACGGTCATCCGCGCCGGCCGCGTGGTCCACTCGGCCCCTGCCCAGCACTGATCCGCTCCAAACACCGTCGCCGTTTGGAAAGCGACTGCCGTTCAGCATCGATCCGCATGGACCGCAGATCCATGAATGACGGCGTCAGGACCAGCGTCTTGGCGGCCACGGTTCATTTCGGCGCACACCTGTTCGGCAGCGGACAGGGTGGACTTCCCCTCGTGCACCGCCGTCGCCCCTGTCCTGCCACGCCGCCACCACCGGAGGTCATCGATGCACACCATCCTCGTCGCCCTCCGCAGGCCGTGCACCTGACGACGACGCCCGCAGCCATCACCTTCTGACGCTCCCGCCATCGGGGGCCCATCGCGTTCGTCGACAGAGGCGGCGCGCTTCCCTGTGTCCGACCGTCGTGGTCGCTGCGTCCCGTTGGTGGACGCCGGCCGCCGCGGCGACAACGACGTCGTCGACCCCGAGGTCATCCATGCCCACGCCCATCACGCCCGCCTGGCTCGTCGCCCGCGCCGAAGCCGAAGCCCGCCACAAGCAGCGCAAGCTCGCCCGCGAAGCCCGCCTGCGCAGCAAGGCCGCCGTCGACGTCGCTGTGCAGGACGCCCTGGCCCGGGCCGCTCGTCCCCGTGCCGAGCGCCTTCGCGCGGCCCTCGGCAACACCTTCGACCGTGACGCCTTCGTCGGTGACCTCGCCGCCTGGGCCGTCCCCCTGCGTGAGCTGGCTCGCGTCGACGCCAAGGACTACCGCGCCGTCGCCGACGTCGTCTGTGCCATCGAGGCCCGGGCACCCCGCCTTGTCCTCACGCCCCTTGGCGAGTGGGATTCATTGGGGACCGCTGTCGTCCGGTTGGCGAGCCTGCACCAGCGCTTTGTGCGCCCGCTGTCGTCGTGGACGCCGCCGGCGCGTCAGCCCGCCCGGGTCTGGCAGAGCCTGGTGGCCCATGTGTTTCATCGCTTCAAAACCCCCGCCGCCCTCGACGTGGTCTTCACCGACCGTGGCCGCCCCGAGTGCCTGGCCAGCGTCGTCGCCGACGTCGGCGCCGGCACGTCGTGGCGGGCCCTCGACCTGCCCACCTGGATGACCCGGGCGGTGGCCCACGCGTTGTCGACGCCGACCTCGTGCACCGGCGCCATGGAGCTCGTGCGCGATGCCCAGGCCCGGGCCAGCGGCCTGTCCCCCGCCCACCGCACCGTCGTGGGTCGCCACGCCCGCAGCGAGGGGCTCACCTGGTTTCTTCCCGACGACAGTGCCCTCGAAGGGCTGTTTTCGTTCTTCAGCCGCCATCCCGAGATGCCCGCCGCCGACGTCGACGTGGTGTGCCGCGCCATCGGCACCCTCGTGACGAGCCGGGAGCCCGTGCCCGCCATGAAGGGGCGCACGCCCCGCTCGCTGGTGGCCCTCGCCAACGACCTCATCCGCGCCCACCGCCTGCGCACCGACGGCGCCGTCGACGTCGGACCGTTTCCGCCGAGCCCCATTGGCGGTGGCGCCTACGTGCTGCTGCAGGACCCGACCTTTGACGACGCCACGTTCCTCGTCGAGCCCGTCACCACCGGCCGCGCCCTCGTCGAGGAGGGCCTCGCCATGCGCCACTGCGTCGGCACCTACGCCGAGCTGTGCAAGCGCGGCGACGTCGTCATCGTCGGCATCCGCCGGAGTGTGCAGGGTCGGGTGCGGCGGGCCGTCACCGTCGAGGTCCGCACCGCCACCCGCACCATTGTGCAGGTGCGGGGTCGCGCCAACCGCACGGCCAGCGTCGAGGAGCAGGGGGTGATTGCCTGTTGGGCCCGGGAGCAGGGACTGCTCGTTGGGGCCCATGCCATCGGCTGACGTTCAGGCGGGCCCGTCGCCGGAGGGGGGCTTGGCGAGACCGAGGGCGTCGGCGGCGTCGGCGAGGCGGCGCTTCTTGAAGAACACCACCTCCTCGACGAGGCCGAGGGCCACGTAGCCGCCCACCGCAAACACCAACGCCAGCCGCGCCTTGAAGAGCGCCACGCCGACGACGAGGGCGACGACGATGGCCAGCACGATGGGCAGGGTACGCATGCGGGGACGGAAGTCCTTGAACGTGCGGAAGCGGATGCGGCTGACCATCAGGTACGACAGGATGACGACGAGGATCAGCACCGAGGTATGTTTCTCGACGCTGGTGCCGAGGCCCCACGACTGGGCCATGATCACCGAAATCAACATCGACGACGCCCCGGGGATGGGCAGGCCCACGAAGTACTTCGACGAGCCCACACCCCGCGCCGCCAACACATTGAAGCGGGCCAGGCGAATGGTGCCGCAGGCGCAGAAGCCAAAGCTGGCGACGAGGCCGGCGGTCCCCAGGGGATAGAGCGCCCAGTTGTAGACGATGATGCCGGGGGCCACGCCGAAGCTGATGACGTCGGCCAGGGAGTCCATCTGCACGCCAAAATCGCTCTGGGTGCGGGTCAAGCGGGCGATGCGGCCGTCGAACGCGTCGAAAAAGGCAGCAAAAAACAAGCAGATACCGGCGCGGTCGAAGGCGTCGGCCCCACGGACCGACAACAGCCCGTCAAACAAGCCATCGCCCAAAGCCTCGGCGGTTTCTGGTGCCAGATTCGCCCGGGTGGCCAGCATGATCGCCAGGAAGCCGCAAAAGATCGACGCCACCGTGAAGGCGTTGGGCAGGATGAACAGGGCCTTCCTGAGTTCAAACCGCGGCGCCAGCCGACGACCGGGCTCCTTGATCTTCGGCACCCGCGGACGCCAGAAGCGCAGCCGTCGTCGTGGGCGGGAGCCGCCGTCGTTGACCCCGTCGGCGCCGCTCATTCGTCACCGGCGGGGGAATAACCACAGGCTGACAGGTTGTTCACGTCGAGGGCCGCGCAGGTGCAGGTGTCGAGGGCGGCGGTACACACGCTGCGGTCGGCATCGCTGATGACGACGCTGCCCTGCTGGTTTGTGACCCGCAGGGTCCTGCAGGAGGTGCGGTCACCCGCGGTGGGCTCGCAGTTGCAGATGCGCTCGGCGAGGGCCACGCAGGGGTCGGTACACCCCGCCAGCGACAGTCCCCAGACAACACCAATTCCAAGGACCAGTCGGGCCATGGGCAGCGGGTAGCGCAGCACCCCGACTCCCACAAGGCGCCACCGCCGACGGGCGCCCCGGCCATCCCAGCTCGCCACCTGCGGGCGGATGCCCCCATCGTTGGCAGCCACCGCGCCGCTCTTGAGGCCCACCCCGCTGTGGTATTGGGAGCCATGTCCGTCTCCCTCGCCGACCGACAGCGCCGCATCGCCACCCACAACGACGCCATCGGCGCTTTCGTCGACGTCGCCCCCCTCGACGTCGCGCCCCCACCTTCCGCGAACGCACCTGGCCCCCTGGCGGGCCTGACGGTGGCCATCAAGGCCAACATCGCCCAGCAGGGCCGCCCCCTGACGGCGGCGTCGGCCATCCTCGCGGGCTACATCGCCCCGACGGACGCCACCTGCACCGCCCGTCTGCGCGAGGCCGGGGCCACCATCGTCGGCACCAGCAACATGGACGAGTTCGGCATGGGCAGCTCCACCGAACGCAGCGTCTACGGCCCCACCAAAAACCCCTGGGACCTCCACCGCACCGCCGGAGGCTCCTCGGGCGGAGCCGCCGCCGCCGTCGCCGCCGGCTTCTGCGACGCCGCCCTCGGCACAGACACGGGCGGCAGCGTCCGCCAACCCGCCGCCTTCTGTGGCGTCGTCGGCTTCAAGCCAACCTGGGGCCGCATTTCCCGCCGCGGCGTCGTCGCCTTCGCCAGCTCCCTCGACCAGGTGGGCGTCATCGCCGCCGACCTCGACACCACCGCCGCCGTGGCCACAGCCATCATCGGCCCCGACGACGGCGACAGCACCACCGTCGACAACGCCCTGCCCGACCTCCGCAACAGCGTTGGCGCCGGCGTGAAGAACCTGCGCGTGGGCGTCCTGCG
>Ga0247837_1010499_pt1 | contig 10570 bp, 16 predicted proteins | sample LaCtaG_2_FD_187115 | JGI IMG/M metagenome (GOLD analysis project Ga0247837, IMG submission 187115) | Freshwater microbial communities from meromictic Lake La Cruz, Castile-La Mancha, Spain - LaCruzMarch2015_14.5m | ecosystem: Environmental > Aquatic > Freshwater > Lake | place: Spain: Castile-La... | reverse complement strand
GTGCTCCTGCTCGCCCAGCAAGACGGCGAGGTCCCCCATGTAGGCAGCCAGACGCGCCATCGGAAAGGTCTCCGGCGTGTAGGCGTCGATCTTGAATCGGTACTCTGGTTGGTCCACGGTGGCCCCACTCGATAGTCGGACGATCTTGCCGGCCAGCACGGCGGCCTCGCCGGTGCATTACGACGTATCCAGCACGCCTGGGTTGCGCCGACCGGCCCTTGAAGGACATTGACCAGGACGTGCGCGTCGGACCCTGGCGGACCCAAGAAGTTTGCGCAATGCGTGCGTTACTCGGATTATAGCCGTTAGCGTCCGCTCAGCGCTTCGTCGGACCGGCGATCCGGGGTCGGCCGAGCCGTACCGGCCTGAACCCCGGACCTGAAGCCACCGGCTTGGCAAGCGGGCACCCCGGTCTGGACTCGGACCGGACACTCGCCGCCAGATCGAACCGGACCGCTGACCCCAGCCCCCGCGCTACGGTCGGATCGCGACAACCCAGGGCCGCCCCGCGGGACGACCGCCCGGCACGGCACGCAGTCAACGGACAGCCCATGGAAACGACCGCCCATTTCGAGAACATCCCCCAAGAGATCGCCCGGCGACTGAACGCGGCGACGCAGGAAATCGTCGTCGCGGTCGCCTGGTTCACCGATCGCGACCTGTTCGACGTGCTGTGCCGACAGGCCGGGCGGGGCCTGCGGGTGCGTCTCGCGGTCCTCGGCGACCGGATCAACGTCGGGCCGGGAAAGCTCAACTTCCAGCGTTTGCAGGACTGCGGCGGCGAGGTCTTTCTGATCCCCGCGGGTGGCGACCGCGACCCGATCATGCATCACAAGTTCTGCATCATCGACCGCGCGACCGTCATCATCGGCTCCTACAACTGGACCAAGCGGGCACAGGACAATGACGAGAACATCACCGTCATTACCGCCAGTGACGACGGTGATGCCGGCATCGCCGACGACTATCTCAATGCCTTCGACGCCCTCCTGGCCAAACACGGCCAAAGCACGCCGGCCAAAGCACGCCGGCCATCGACCAGGCCCAGATCCGCCGTCGGCTGGAGATCGTCCGCAACCTCGTGTTGCTTGAAGAGTGGGAGAGCCTTGACCCCCAACTCGACAAGCTCCGCCCCGCGCGTGCCGCGGCCCGACTCGAACCGCTGTTCACCGCCCTTCAAGGCCGCGACACCGCCACCGCGGTGGCCTGGATCGCCGACTACCTCCAGCGCGCCACGCCCCTCACCATCGCCACCGACCAGGAAATCGCCGACCTGCGTCTGACCTTGCGCGGTCTGGAGTATCAGGTCACCGCCCTGTCCGACGACAAGGCCGAGATAGAGCGGCTGATTCATGCCTTTTCCCTGCGTACCAGTCACGAGATCGGCGACCTGATCACGCGCTACCTGGCACTCCGTGCGGACAAGCTCCGCCGCCAGGCCGCGGTCGAGCAGGAGACCGAAGCGGAAGCCGACAGCGCCCGCGCCGACTACGAGGACTACGAGGACTACCGCGACGCCAACGAGTCTGCCCGCGAGACCCCGGCGCCCCCGCAACTCCCGCCCGACGACCTCAAGGAACTGAAGCGCCTCTATCAACAGGCCAGCCAGAAGTGCCACCCGGACAAGGTGGACGCGGCCGACCGCGCCGGGACGGCTCAATGGAAAACAGTAGCAATAGCTACTACCATCGGACCAGGGGGTACCGACCCATGGCAACCGTCGAGAAGCTCAGCATAGCCCTCATCCCCGAGATGGCTGGCTTGGTCCGGGGCGAGGTCGAGAGCGGCAAGTATGCACACCGGAGTCGCTGCACGGTTTTTTCGCTACCGTGGTACGTCACTTATTTCCCGCTGGAGGTACTGCCGTCATCCCGCGCCTTCGCCGGTTTCGACCCGGCAGATGCCGGTACTACCCCTCGGTCAGTGACTGTGAAATCCTGGAGAACCTGCGCCGGCTTGCCTATGCGGACCGGGTGGATAGATCGACCCAATTGGAGCTTTGGAAGGAGAACGACGCTTGAGCACCCTGACCACCTTCGATACCACCAAGGAATTTCTTTCAGATATGCTCAAGCAGTTGGGAGACGGCAAGACCCAGCTCCCGGACTTCCAGCGGGGCTGGGTCTGGGATGACGACCATATCCGCTCGGTGCTGGCGAGCGTCGCTCGGTCCTTCCCAATCGGGGCGGTGATGATGCTCAAGACCGGTGGTGACGTGCGCTTCCAGCCCAGACCCGTACAGGGCGTAACCTTTCCTCCCCAGGGCCGGCCGGAGCCAGAGCGCTTGGTGCTGGATGGCCAACAGCGGCTGACATCCCTCTACCAGGCCCTGATGCTGGATCAGGTCGTGGAGACCGTCAACGCGAAAAAGCAGCAGATCAAGCGCTGGTATTACATCGACATGCGTAAGGCGATTCAGAACCCGGAGGACTTGGAGGAAGCTATTGTCGGCCTGCCGGAAAGCCGCCAACTGCTCAATTTTCGCGGTGAGCTGATCGCCGACTACTCGACCCCCCAGCGAGAGTACGAGGCCGAGCTTTTCCCTATTCGGAACGTCTTCGAAGACGACGACTGGCGAATGGCCTACTCCGAGTTTTGGGACTTCGATAAGGAGAGGCAGAAGTTCTACAATGAGTTCGGCAAACGGATACTCAACGCCTTTAAGCAGTATCAGGTCCCGCTGATCGTGCTGCATCAGACGACATCCAAGGAGGCTGTGTGCCAAGTCTTCGAAAAGGTGAATACGGGCGGCGTCTCGCTGACCGCCTTTGAACTGTTGACTGCCACCTATGCGGCGGATAACTTCAACCTCCGGGATGACTGGTTCGGCAACCAGGAGCGCCAGGTCGCCGGACGGGAGCCGCGTCTTCACCAAAAAAAGGTGTTGCAGCGCCTGGCCAACACCGACTTTCTTCAAGTTGTGGCGCTGCTATACACCAGCGCCCGACGAGAGGCCGATATTGGCACCGGACTCAAGCCGGAGGAGGCCGCGGCTGTAAGCTGCAAGCGCGTCACGATCCTCAATCTGCCCCTGGACGGCTATCGCCAATGGGCCGACTGTGCGGTTGAGGGGTTCGAGCGGGCGGCCCGCTTTCTGTTCCAACAGAATATCTTCTCTCCCTGGGATCTGCCCTACCAGACTCAGGTCGTCCCGCTGGCGGCCATCCTCATCAAACTCGGCAAGCGTTGGGAGGACGACGGCATCCGGCGTAAGGTGGCCCTGTGGTTTTGGTGCGGGGTCTTCGGGGAACTCTACGGCGGTGGTGTCGAATCTCGCTTTGCTCGGGATCTGCCAGAGGTGTTGGCGTGGATCGACGGCGGCGCTGAGCCTCAAACGGTCATCGACGCCAATTTCTCCAGGACCCGCCTGCTAACCTTGAGGACGCGCAACAGCGCGGCCTACAAGGGACTGCATGCCCTACTGATGCGCGACGGCGCGCAGGACTTCCGGACCGGGGTACCCATTGACGAGGCGAGCTTCTGGGACGAGCGCATCGACATTCACCATATCTTTCCCCAAGCGTGGTGCGTCAAACAGGGCGTACCGTCCCAGCGCTACAACTCCATCGTCAACAAGGCAGCGGTGTCCGCCCGTACCAATCGGATCATCGGCGGTCAGGCCCCGAGCGCCTATCTCCAGCGCATTCAGGATCAGGCGGCGATCGGTGGTGAACGCATGAATGAGATCCTGGGGACTCATGTCATCGACGCGCAGCGATTGAGAAACGACCACTTCGAGGGCTTCTTCGCCGCCCGGGAGGAGGCGCTGGTCGCCCGTATTGCCGCGGCGATGGGCAAGGCCGTTCTGCAACAAGCCTCCGAGCAAGAACCGGTCAATGAGTCGAACGGCGACGACAGCGCGGACTACGCAGCGGATGGCGAGTAGTGATCCCGTTCTTCGAGTGGGATAAGGCCAAGGCCCGGTCTAACATCAAAAAACACGGCGTTAGTTTTTTGGACGCTATGGCGGTGTTCCAAGATCCGCTCGCTAGGATCTTTCCCGACGAATGGCAATCGCTGGGTGAGCGGCGCGAGACATTATCGGGCATCTGCGCGATCGACGGTTGGTCCTTGTGGTGTTCTGCGAGCCCAGCGAGGATCGGATTCGCATCATCAGTGCCCGGCCTGCAACCCCCAGAGAGAAAAGAGATTATGACCAACACGCAAGATGAAGACCTGTTGCCGGAATACGAGTTCGATTACGGCAAGGCCCAGCCGAACCGTTTCGCCGAGCGGACCGCCGTCGCGGTGGCGCTCCAAGCCGATATTGGTGCTTATCTCCAGGCGCGCGCTCAGGCCAAGGGCCTGCCGCTCGGGGATCTGGTGAATAGCATGCTCAAGCGCGACATTGAACTCATCGAATCCGTCAAATAGTAGGGTCGGAGGTTGGGGTAACGCAAGAATCCTAATATGGTCCATGGTCACTGAACCTGCTAGGGCGTGCACGCCTCACGCTGACCCAATCGGGCGCAGCGCGACCGAGCAGATATCAACAGCCCAAGGTAGCTCTCAATTGTCCGATACATCGATTGTCAACGCGAAGGCGCGGCTGCCAAGCCTGGTGCAGCGGGCCGAGGCCGGTGAACCCGTGCATATCACCCGCCGCGGCAAGCGGGTTGCGGTGATCGTGTCCGAGCAGGAGTTCAATCGCCTCACCAACGCACTGCCCAAACCGACCGGGTATCTCGACTTTCTTGCGGGTTGGCGCAAGCGCTTACAGGAGTACGAGTGCGAGCCGCTGACCGATCAAGAGGTCGCGAGCTTGCGTTCCAAAGAGGCCGGCCGGGATTTCTCTTGGGACCAATGAGATACCTCCTCGATACCAACGTCTGGTCGGAGATGGCACGCCCGGAGCCCATGGCATCCGTGCGCCGTGCCTTTCAGCGTTACGACCCGCAGTTCGCCATGGCCGCACCGGTGGCGGACGAACTGACATTTGGCGTTGCCCGACTCCCGAACTGCAAGCGCAAGGTGCTTCTGGCAGAGTGGCTGGAGGAAACGCTGGATGCCTATCCCATTCTGCCTTTCGATCTTCCGGCTGCACGATGGCATGGCCAGGAGCGAGCACGCCGAATGGCGATCGGAAGACCGGCGCCCATGATCGATGGCCAGATTGCCGCCATCGCCGTCGTCAATAGCCTGATCTTGGTCACACGCAACACCGATGACTTCGACGGGTATCTGGGTCTGGAGGTCGAAAACTGGTTCACTTCGGAGTGAAGGAGGGCCGAGGTTGGGGTGACGCAGGAACCCCAACATCTTCCAATCGTATTCACGCTGAGAACAGCAGACCGAGAAACGGAGGCGAGCAGTGAGTTCTTCGAGTGGGATCAGGCCAAGACCCGGTCTCAGCGCAAGCCTTCAAGGCGGTGGCCGGGCCAGGCAGCGAAGGTGCCGCCGCTCGGGAACCAACCTAGACCCGAATGGCACTAAGTTAAGCCAGAAACTGGATCGGAACAGTGGCTTACGCGGCCAGTCGGCTGGCGGAAACGCATCAGTTCCAAGCATAGCGTGGAAGAATCTGGCAGACTGTCGCTGCCTCTCCAGAAGCTTGGCTATAGGAGAGCATGCAAGTCGCTGATATCGTTAATCGCTTCCTTCACTTGATGCCATTCGAGTCTGGTCCTTTATCTCACCTGGATCGTGCGCACGGGCGAGGACTTCCCCCGGCTCACCAGTTGCTATGTGCTCTAACCCGGCCTGGAGAGTGCAATGAACCAAGCCATCAAGCTATTTGACGTCGTGGCGCTGACGACCGACCTGCCCGAGATTGGTCTGGTTGCCGGCCAGGTCGGTACCGTGGTGGAACCCCTCGGCAGAGCCCTCGGCGATGAAGCCTACGAGGTTGAGTTCATCGACGATGCCGGCCGGACCTACGCCCTGGCGGCGATCGACGCTGCCCGGCTACTGGTCCTACACTACGATCCTGCGCGCGCGGCATCGGCATGATGTTCAGGTCTTGCGCCTTCCCAAGGCTAAAGCCTTGGACTGCGGGTTTGAAGCCTATGATTGATGAAGCAGAGCAACGGCGTCTCGCCGAGCAGAGTGGAAAAGGAGCCGTGGAAGGAGAAAGTGGAAGGATAAGGGGCAAGGCTCGAATGACGCGAAGATAAGCCGAGAGCATTTTTTAAGCAGCGGGTTACCGTTGCGATTCATGCCCAACAATCGGCGTGTTCAGTGCTGATTCTTGGGGCGACCGTTCTGGCGGACCTCCTCCTGCGCGAGGCGCCGGGGCTTGGTCAGCAGCGGATAGCGCTTGAGCCGACGCTTCAACGCCCGCGGTTCAATGCGTCCCTGCAGCAGACCGACACGGGGTTCGGCGATCAACATTAAGAGGGCACGGATCACCACCGCGTCGCGGGTCCCGCCGCCCCGCTGCCAGGAAATCCAGATCTGCACCGTGTGTTTAAAGCGCAGCTGGCGCGGGATTTGGTCCGCCGGCAGGGCGGCTTGCGCCATCAGCACACGGATCAGGTTGTAGGCCAGCAAGTCAACCTAGACCCGGCCGTTACTGGTCAGGCGCGGTGCGGTTTCGGCCGCATGGCCTCCAGTACCGCGGCGGGGTTATGCTCGATCACGTTGAGGAGGACCAGCGCGGCCCCCTGGGGCGTGCGGTCGCCGCGCTCCCAGTGGCGCAGCCACGGAGAACCCGAAGCGGCCCGCGAACTGGTCTTGCGTCAACCCGAGCCGGCGACGCAGCTCGGCTACGTCAACCGCATGGGAGCGATGTTCGAGGACACCGCTCGGGGCGCCCCTGGCATGGGCCGCAGCTTCTTCCAGCCCTTGCTTGATGCTTGCAAACGCGCTCATGGTTTTACCTCGGCAGTTCCGGTGACAGTATACTTAATTCAGCTTGAGGCCAGTCTCGATTGAGTAAACTGTCCCCGGAATTCCCGCATCATCAGTGCCCGGCATGCAACCCCGAGAGAAGAGAGATTATGACTGACACGCAAGATGAGGATCTGTTGCCGGAATACGAATTCGATTACGGCAAGGCCCAACCGAACCGCTTCGCCGAGCGGACTGCCGTCGCGGTGGCGCTCCAAGCCGATATTGGCGCTTATTCTCCGGGCGCGCGCGGAGGCCAAAGGCCTGCCGCTCGGGGATCTTGTGAATAGTATGCTCAAGCGAGACATTGAACTCATCGAATCCGTTAAATAGTAGGACGTCGGCACAATGCTGAAGAAACTCACGGTGCATGGTTTCAAATCGATCGAGCGCCAAACGATCGCATTGGAGCCGCTGAATGTGCTGATCGGTGCCAATGGGTCCGGCAAGTCCAATCTTATTGATGCTATTACTTTTTTTCAGGCATCAGCACTCGGTGAACGGGACGTCCTGGTCAAGTGCATGGGCGGTGCCGGTCGCATCCTGTTTCATGGCAATAAAGCGACCAAGGCTTGTTTCTTTTCATGCGAAGCAGCAGAGTTTTCTTATGAACAAACCTTGATCCCGGTTGCTGGAAACAGTCTCGATGTCGCCAGTGAACGCTTAACGATCAGGGAATCGGCAGTGGAATGGTCAGCAGGCGGGACTGACCTTGAGGCACTGGAACGGCAGCTCAAGGAGAATGAGGAGCGTCATCTCGCCGATACGGTGGCCACCGGCGAGCTGACAGAAGAAGAGGCCGCTGCACAACGCAGTGAGTTCCCGTCGGTGCGGTCGTACATCAAGGGCTGGCGACGGTACCACCTGCATGACACCTCGGCGACTGCCGCCGAAAAGTCCGCTTGTCCCGTCGATGACAATCGTTATCTGCGTGGGGATGCTTCAAATCTTGCCGACTATCTCTACTGGCTCAGGAACATGCACCCTTCGGAGTATCGCCGTATCGTGGCGATGGTACGGCTTAACTCCCCCTATTTTGAGGATTTTGTCCTGGAGCCCCAACGACTCAATGAGAAGACGATCCGATTGGAATGGAAGCAGCACCAATCGGATGCCTACTTTGATGCCGATTCGCTGTCGGACGGCACCTTGCGCTTTATTGGCCTGGCGACATTGCTCAATCAGCCGAAATGGGCCATGCCGAGTCTGATCGTCATCGATGAACCAGAACTGGGATTGCATCCGCTCGCCATTCGTCTCTTGGCCGAGATGCTCGATGCCGCCGCCGAGACGACACAGATCCTGGTGGCTACCCAGTCGGTGACTTTGCTCGATAATTTCCTTATCGCGCAGGTCATCGTAGCGGACCACGACGGTCGGGGCAGCCAGTTCAGACGCCTGCATGCGGATGACTACCGGGCTTGGCGGGAAAATTTCAGCCTGGGTGAACTCTGGGAGAAGAACGTGCTTGGGGGCCGACCGTGACGCGGTTGCTCGTACTAGCTGAGGGCGATTCTGAAGAGCTGTTCGTGCGGGAACTGTTGGCACCGCATCTCATCCGATTCGGCATCTACGCGTCCGCTACCGGGGTGCTGACCAAGCGCCTGGCCAACGGCACCAAATACACTGCATGAATTCGAGGCATGGTACTTCGCCGATCCAGGCCAGGTGGAAAAATTTTATGGCCAGCCTGGAATCGCTCAATGGATGCGGCAGGCGAGCGAAACGGCGGGCGGACCGGAGCTGATCAACCAGGGTAAGGAGACCCACCCGAGTAAACGCTTGGAAGGCTATGCGATCGGATTTCGCAAGACCGCCGGGGTCGCCGTGCTGAAAGAGATCGGTCTTCCTGCCATTCGCGCTGCCTGCCCACACTTCGCCTGCTGGCTGGGCCGGCTTGAAGCGCTGGGACGGGATACCTGATGCCCGAAACCGTCGATCTTGGCTTTTCGCCCGGGGAACGCGTCATGAGCAAGTCAGGTCAGTGCAGCGATGTGCCGCGGGAGAATCGGGCAGTTCCGGGGACCGTAAGGGCCGTAGGTTGCCGTGAAAGTCCGGTGGACTGTGGCGTAAACCCAGCTCTCGCCGTCTCAAAGAGACAGGATACGGATGCGAAGCCTGCTGAGCATCCGGCGGTCGGCCAAGCACCACCCCCGTGTGTACCTATAGCGTCGCGCCTTGGGCTCGGCACCGGTAAGGATAGCTGGACTTTCATGGGCAGGGGTGAGCGAGCCGATCATGACCGTTGGGGTGACGCAGGAACCCCAACATCGTCCAGGTGCAACCACGCTCGGAACAGCAAACCGAGAAACGGAGGCAAGCAATAATCTCGTTCTTCGAATGGGATAAGGCCAATGCCCAGTCTAAGCGCAAGCCTTACAAGAAGGCCGCCGGGCCAGGCGGCGAAGGTGTCGTCGTTCGGGAACCAACCTAGGCCCGTCCGTCGCTGGTCAGGCGCGGTGCGGGTCCGGCTGCATGGCCTCCAAGACTGCTTCAGGGTTACGCTCGATCACGTTGAGGAGGACCAGCGCGGCCCCCTGGGGCGTGCGGTCGCCGCGGAGAACCCGAAGCGGCCCGCGAACTGGTCTTGCGTCAACCCGAGCCGGCGACGCAGTTCGGCTACGTCAACCGCAAGGGGGCGATGTTCGAGGACACCGCTCGGGGCGCCCCCGGTATGGGCCGCAGCTTCTTCCAGCCCTTGCTTGATGCTTGCAAACGCGCTCATGGTTTTACCTCGGCAGTTCCGGTGACAGTATACTTAATTCAGCTTGAGGCCAGTCTCGATTGAGTAAACTGTCCCCTGAATTCCCGCGGTTTACGCCCGCGAACCAAGCAGTATCGCGAGTCCAGCTTGGGTGAAGTGGTGATCGGTGGTGAACGCTTGCTCGATGCCGAGTTCCTTGGTCACAAGGATGCTGATGCAATCCGTCAGGCTCCAATCCTTGTCTAAGCGCTGGCGGAACAGCGCGAATCCCCGATCAAGCAGGGGTCGATCAACGGGGATGCAACGCCAACGCGGTGAACTCCGTGCTGTCTCGATCAACCGGAGCGCTACGGGTTTGAAGGGTGCGCGGCTGAAGGTGTTGCCCACTTCCAGCAATACCGCGTCTGTGGTGACGAAGCGGCATCCTGCGAGCGTGAGCTGGCGGCTCACCGCCACGGCGTGATCGTGCCAATCGTCCTGCTTGTTACCAAGGGCAACGAGGGCTGCCGTGTCGACAAAGACCCGGCGCATTTACACGGCGCCGAGGTAGTGGTCGTGGCGTTCCGCGAGATCGCGGACGCCGGTGTCCACCGCCACCGAATCGATCTCTTGCAGTAATTGCCACCATTCGTCCTCGCCCAAGCCCCCGTCCAGGGACTGGGTGAGCAGACCAATGAGGAACTGCTCCGGGTCCGGCATGGCACCGAGTTTGGCGGCAAGGGGTTCGGGAATCTCCAGCGAAATTTGCATGTCTTTCGATCCTCCCGGTTGGTTCTGGTGACGCTGTAGATGCGCGTCGTAAGGGTGGCGCATCCAATCATGTTCCTCCGCGGGTCAGGCCGCTACCGTCGTCGATCATCGTGATATAGCCATCGGACGTGATAACCGGACGTAGGGGCGGGTTTCAAACCCGCCCCTAGTGTGCCCGACATGGGCATGTACTTGTTACCTGAAAGGAGGTAACCGCAGCGAGTGACAAGAAGCGTAGCGAAACCCAAGGTGGAAGCCGCGAGGCCAGACTGAAAGCAGGGCGTAGCA
>Ga0247837_1010495_pt1 | contig 10574 bp, 9 predicted proteins | sample LaCtaG_2_FD_187115 | JGI IMG/M metagenome (GOLD analysis project Ga0247837, IMG submission 187115) | Freshwater microbial communities from meromictic Lake La Cruz, Castile-La Mancha, Spain - LaCruzMarch2015_14.5m | ecosystem: Environmental > Aquatic > Freshwater > Lake | place: Spain: Castile-La... | reverse complement strand
GAAGCAAGCCCACGATCTGCTCTGCACTGCGTCGCTTCTTCATCAGAGAACCCTTTCAAGCCCCACCCGGGGCACGAGGATTCTCTCACAAGACTTGGGTCAGGATTTGGGGAGGGGGTCACCCGCGGCGTCGCCACCATACCGACCCAGGCCCTGACGATGATGAACGACCCGCTCGTGCGTTCGGCGGCCGACGGCCTGGCAGACCGGGCCCGCAAAGCCGTCGGCGATGACGACGCGCAGGCGATCGAATACTGCTTCCGAGTAGCCCTGTCGCGGCCACCATCGCCAGATGAAGTGGCCCGCTTCACAGGTTTTCTCTCGGCCCGCGAAGAAGCCGCGGATGCCGACGGCGCCAACCGTCAGGCGGCGCTTTCCGATGCCTGCCATCTCATGCTCTGCCTCAATGAGTTCATCTATGTCGACTAACACCAGCCCAGCGATCGGCGAACTGGTCTTGCCGTCCCGTCGGCGGTTTCTTTCAGAGTCTGGCCTCGGCTTCGGGGCGCTGGCGCTCGCCTCATTGCTCGGCCGCGACGCGGCTGCGAACACGAGCTCAGGTGCTGCGGTGCCTGCCCTGCCGCACCATCCGCCGCGGGCAAAACGGGTGATCTGGCTGTTCATGACGGGCGCTCCATCGCAGGTCGACACCTGGGATTACAAGCCGGAACTCCAGGCGCGATCGGGAGAACCACTGCCGGGGGCCGATCAGCAGGTCGGGTTTTTCCAGACCAGCGGCAAATGCCTTGCCAGCCCCTTCAAATGGGCCCAGCACGGGCAGTCGGGCACGTGGGTGAGTGATATTTTTCCGCACCTCTCCCGGCATGTGGATGAGATGACCTTCATCCACTCGATGCACCTGCGCGCCAACAACCATGCCCCTGCCGCCATGGAACTGATGTGCGGGCTCAATCGCCCCGGCATGCCGAGCATGGGAGCCTGGCTCGACTATGGGCTCGGCACGATGAATGACAACCTGCCGGCCTTCGTCGTCATGCACGAGCGGAAGCCGCGGGGTGACGATCAGATCTGGTCGGCCGGTTTCCTGCCAAAGAGCCATCAGGCACTGGCGATCGACGCCCGGCGGCCGGTGGCGATTGACAACCTGTCGCTTCGGAAGGGGCACTCGCTCGCATCGCAGCGGGCGGAACTCGACCTGCTCGCCGCGGTCAACGGCGCCCACGCGTCGGCCCGTCCGACGCAGGCCGACCTCGCGGCGCGGATCACGAGCTTCGAACTGGCCTACCGGATGCAGACGGCGGCCCCGGAGGCGATCGATCTGGCGCAGGAGTCGCAGGCCACGCACGAGCTCTATGGCACCGAGGATCCGAAGTGCAAGGTATTTGCGAAGCAGTGCCTCACGGCGCGGCGGCTGCTCGAACGGGGCGTGCGGTTCGTGCAGATCTTCGCCGGCAAGGGCGTGGGCGGCGACGGCAGCGTCGATGACGTGCCGTGGGACGGCCACTCGAATATCGAGACCAACCACCGCGAGTGCGGACTGGCCACCGACCGCCCCGCGGCCGCGTTGCTGGCCGATCTCAAGTCGCGGGGCATGCTCGAAGACACGCTGGTGATTTGGGGCGGCGAATTTGGACGCACGAGCGACTCGCAGGGGGGGGCCGGCCGCGACCATAACCCCGGCGGGTTCACGATCTGGCTGGCTGGCGGCGGGGTGAAGGGTGGCTTCCATTACGGATCGACCGATCCCTTCGGATACAAGGCGGTGGAAAACAAGGTGCACGTCAACGACCTTCACGCCACGCTGCTGCATCTCCTCGGGATCAACCACGAGCTGCTGACCTACCGGCACAACGGCCGCAATTTCCGGCTCACAGACGTCGGCGGCAGCGTGATCCCCGACATCCTCGCCTCATAAGCCGCTGCGTGCGGGAATTTCTCGGGATTTGTCCGACTTCGTGTCTTAGTTCCATGTGACGTGCCCCCCTTAAACGAGGCCACTTCGGGAGCGGGAATCCTGGGTGGCCGCAACCGCGTGGCCGAGGCGAGAAGATCGGCGATGAGGGCGAGCGCCGTGGGAATGTAAAAAGTCTCCGCGGGGTCCATGCCGGCAATCCTGTTTGGCACGGCGATTGCCGACCTGTGGGGCAAGCGTCCCGCTTGCTGCTGTATGACAGGCTTCAGCCTGTCATGCGTTTCCTCAACGGTCTCAATCCGGCACGAGCAGGCCGACGACGAGCCAGGCGGACCGAGGCGTTGGCCGCAAATGTCCGGGGGCGTTTGCTGGACGGGGGCAACCGTTCGTGGGAAGCAGCGGCTTCGCGACGTCGTCAGGGGGCCAGATAGGCGATCGGCTGCGCGGGCTTCAACTCGGCCGAGATGTCTCCGGAAAGCTGGTAGGCCTTCTCCCCCTCGAGCGCGACCGATCGGATGCCCGAACCCGGGGCGAAGTCGATCTTCGTCAGGTCCACGCCGACGACATACGGACTCAAGGCGCTCTCGAAGTAGTAGACCCGCCGCCTGTGGTCGAGCACCGTGCGCCAGTAGGTCGGAGCGATGTTCGGATGTTCGGGATCGGGCGCACCCCAGGGCACCGACACGTTGCGCATCACGCTCATCACGCCGGCCACCTGCTTGCGGGGATCGGTCTCCGCGTCGCCGAGCCGCTTGAGGTAGTAGCTGGCCCGCACGAAGCGGTCTTCCGACTGATGCGAGCCGGGCAGCACCTTGGCCCCGTCCATCCGCTCCCAATAGCGATTGAGCGTGAGCTGCTGCTCAAAGACGGGGCTGTTGGTCATCACCTGGAAGCGGCGGTCGTGGTGGATCACGGGCTTGCCGGCGATGTATTCGATGATCGCCGAATCGCCAGAGGCATCGGTGACGGAGAGGTGGATCGTCGGATGCCCCGCACCGCCCGGGCCGAAGTTCGCGGGCACGATGTAAAGCGGGTCTTTCTCGAAGTCGGCCACCACCTCCGCGACCGTCGCATAGCGGCTGAGCACGTACGGCACCCACGCGCCCATCGAGATCTTCGGCTTGGGCGGGGAGGGCTCCTTCCCGAAATCGGCCTCGGCCAGATAGAGCAGGTTGGCCCCCAGCCCCTTCTCGTTGAGCCCGTCGAACGCGCCGTCGATCGGGCCGCCCGGGGTCATCGATCCCGCGGCGACGACGGCGCCGTAGCGGCTCTCCCACTCCAGCCCGCCGCGGATGCCGACGTTCTTCGTGCCGCGCGGGATCACGTAGAAGTGCGTGTTGAAATCGTAGGGCCAGTCCATCGACCGCCCGGTGATCACGCTGCCGTCGCGGCCGAGCCACGTGGCCCGGGAGCAGGCGGAAGCGGCGGGCGACCAGGCGGCCGCCATGAGCGTGGCGAGGAGGACCGATGCGATCATGGACCGAGCGACCATGAATGACTCCTGATCAGGGGCTGAAGCCCGCGCAGAAACAAAACGCGCTGGCCGTGAGGCCATTATGGCCGGAGAGGGCCGTCCGGCCGAAGGGCGGGCCGGAAAGCACGCAAGCCCGGACCAGGGATGGACCGGGCTTGCGTGAAGTGGCGGGGGTAGGATTCGAACCTACGACCTCGAGGTTATGAGCCTCGCGAGCTACCGGGCTGCTCCACCCCGCGTCATTTGGGTGTAGACGAAGAATAGCCCATCGCGGCTCTGAAATGAAGGGCGGGCGGAAAACTGGCACGAATTTGCAGCCGTCGTGACGGACGGCTGGTGAAGTCGAGGTGGACTCCTCGCTGCCCGACGCGCGACACTGCCGCTATGGCATCGCGTCCGCCCGACAGTTCCGCGCCCCCGGTTCTTCACTCCGGCTCGATTCCTGGCCCCGATCCCGACCCGGCGCCACGGTCGAAGTCGGTGGTGGGAGGGCTGCCGTGGGAGCAGGGGCCCGTGGCACAGCCGCCGCTTGCGCCGCCCATCCACGTGCCCGAGCTGCCGCGTCGGCGCGACGAGCCCGCCGGGTTCTCGTGGGCGATGCTCCGCGAACGGTGGAACACGGCCGTGGCCAAGAGCCCGGCCTTCACCGCGAGCCTCGCGGTGCACGTGCTGCTCTTGCTCGTGCTCGCCGTGATCGGCGTCCGCGAGCGCGTGCAAGAGCGGCTGCGGCTCGAGCTCTCGTTCGGCGCGACCGATGCCGAACCAGGCGGAGAAGACGCGGCCGACGAGGAAGAGGCGGCACCGCCGGCCGTCGTCATTAAGCCCGAGGTGGCGAAGGTCGAGCCGGCCGCATCCGTGGAGCCGGGCGAGATGAAGCAGGCCGCGCCCCCTCCGCCCCCCGCACCCGATCCGATCGCGCCCGTGGCGGCGGTGCCCGCCGGCGAGGCGGCGTCGTCGTCACCGACGGCGCTGGCGGCTGGTCTTTCGGGCCGGAGCGCCGAGCAGCGGCAGCGATTGCTCGGGGCGGGCGGCGGCACGGCCGAGAGCGAGTCGGCCGTGGGGCTCGCGCTCGAATGGATCGTGCGGCAGCAGCGGAAAGATGGCCTGTGGAGCCTGCAAGGGCCATATATGGACGGCAGCCGGCAGGAGAATCGGCTGGCCGCGTCGGCACTCGCGCTCCTCGCGCTCCAGGGGGCGGGCAACACGCCGGCCGCGGGCGATCATCGCGCAGCGGTGGCGAAGGCGTGGAAGGCGCTCCTCCGCATGCAGGCGGCCGACGGCACGTTTGACGCGGGCACGATGATCGAGCAACACAAGATGTATGCCCACGGGCAGATCGCGATCGCGCTCTGCGAAGCGTTTGGCATGACGCAGGATCCGCAGTTTGCGGAGCCGGCCCGGCGGGCGCTCGAGTATGCCGTGGTCGCCCAGATGCCTGACGGCGGCTGGCGGTATCAACCGCCGCGGCCAGGGGGCGACAACCGCGGTGACATGTCGGTGACCGGATGGTTTTTGATGGCGCTCAAGAGCGGCGAGATGGCGGGGCTCCCGGTGCCCCCGGAGACGTTCGAGCGGCTCGAGGCCTTTCTCGACGGCGTGTTCGTGTCGCCCGAGAAGGGCTATGGCTACCAGATTAGCCCCGGGCAAAAAAACTTCGACTTCCGTCCGGCGCTCACCGCCGAGGCGCTGCTCTGCAGGCTCTATCTGGGCTGGAAGCCCGAGGATCCGCGGATCAGGTCGGGCGTCGATCTGCTCCTGCGCGAAGCGCCGATCGATTTCGACTACCGGCGCAAGAACGCGTATGCGTGGTACTACGAAACGCAGGTCTGCCACCATGTCGGCGGCGGGGCGTGGGACGCGTGGAACCGGCGCATGCAGGAGCAGCTCGTGCCCGCCCAGGTGACGAGCGGCCGGGAGAAGGGCAGCTGGGATCCGGCCAACGACCAGTGGGGCTACGTGGGCGGCCGGCTCTTCATGACGAGCCTCTGTGCGTGCATGCTCGAGGTGTATTACCGGCACCTGCCGCTCTACGGGGGCTGTAGGGGCTCGAGGGCCAACGCCGTGAAGTGATGCCGGATTGGAAGCGCCGGATCGGGATAGGCCGTGCCTCCAGGAAGGGGCAGGTGATAACGACTCGCATTCGGAGCCAAGGGAGGCATGCTCGAATCCGTCTTGACGGAACGTCTCGGCATCGTGCCGAACGTCCCTTGGCCGACCTCCGTCGGCTGGTGATGAACCGGGCCTCCGGCCCTGGCGCGAGATAGTCCTCAAGGACTCCCTTCTTCTGCGGGTGCCCACCGACCGACTCCGCCGAACGTTCTCTGCGCCTACGAGTTCGGGAGGCTCGGGGTTACCCCTGCCGTTGAGCCGGCCTATGCAGACAAGCGCAGGCAGGATGCCGAAGCGCAGTCGGAGTCGAGGGAGCCGAAGCCTGGAGGGCGGAGGCGAACGTCCGGCGAGACGATACGGGGTAACCCCGAGCCGGCGCGGCATGCCATCGAAAACAAGTGCTCGCTTCGGGCACGCGTCAGGTATGATCTTTCGCCGATCCGCCTCACCCTTCAGGACGATACCATGCCAGACTCGCGACGTGGGTTTCTTTCGAGATGTGCTGCCGGCGCGGCGGCGGTATCGGCCGTGCCGTATTTTCACTGGACGCAGCGAACGCTCGCCGACGAAACGAAGTCGAAGAACGATCGCGTGGCCCTCGGCCTGATCGGCTCCGGGAGCATCGCCAACGCCAATATCAGCGCCGCCAAGGACTGGATCGACATCGTGGCGATCGCCGATGTGGACGCGAATCGGGCCGCGGACTTCAACGAGAAGCATGCCGGCGGCAAGGCAGCCGTATTCGAAGACTACCGCAAGGTGCTTGAGCGCAAGGATGTGGACGTGATCCACGTGGCCACGCCGGACCACTGGCACACGAAGCCGGTCGTCGAGGCGATGCTCGCCGGCAAAGACGTGTATTGCGAGAAGCCACTCACGCTCACGATCGACGAAGGCAAGCTCATTCGAAAGGTTCAAAAGGAGACCGGACGCATCGTGCAGGTGGGCACGCAGCAGCGGAGCAAGTTCGACCTGTTCGTGAAGGCAATGGCGATTGTTGCCGAGGGGCGGCTCGGCAAGATCAGGCAGGTGCAGGCGGCGATCGGCGCTGCGCCGTCGAGCCCCGCGATTCCCGTCGCCGCCGTACCCACGGGGCTGAACTGGGACCGCTGGCAGGGCCAGGTGCCGACGACCGACTTCCGGTTTTTGCAGGGGCCGGCCACGAAGGACAAGGATGGCAAGGAGAAGGCACCGAAGCCCAACACGAATTGCCACTACGAATTTCGCTGGTGGTACGAGTACTCGGGCGGCAAGCTCACCGACTGGGGCGCGCACCATGTGGATATCGCCACCTGGGCGCTCATGCTCAATGGTCAGACGGCCGCGCCGCGGGCGATCGGCGGCCTGGCGACACACCCCGTGACCTTCAAGAACGGTGAGCCCGTCGAGCGCGATCGCTACAACACGGCGACCGAGTTTTACTTCGTCGTCGATTTTCCGGGTGATACGAAGATGATCATCCGCCACGACACCGACAACGGTGTGCTCATCGAAGGAGACAAGGGCCGAATCTTCGTGAGCCGCGGCAAGCTCACGGGCGAGCCGGTCGAGGCCTTGAAGGACGACCCGCTGCCGGAAGGGGCGCTTGCCAAGGTCTACAAAAACCTGCCGATGGAGCACGACGAGCGCAAGGGGCACTGGGCCAACTTCCTGCACTGTGCGAAGAACAAGCTGGAGCCGATCTCCGACGTCCACTCGCATATGAAGATGCTCAACATCTGCCATCTGGCGGGCATCAGCGCGCGGCTCGGACGGTCGCTGAAGTGGGACGACGCCGCAGAGCAGATCGTGGGCGACGACCAGGCCAACGCGATGCTCTCACGGCCTGTCCGCCAGGGGTATGAAATTGAGATGTGAACGTGCGGGGCGCTACGGTTTCAAACCGCCCCACTGCCGCACGGCCTCGTAGGCGACGAGTGCCACGCAGTTGGCGAGGTTCAGGCTCCTTACCTGCGGCCGCGACGGAATCGTTAGATGCTTCTCCGGGCTCGCGGCCAGCAGGTCGCGGGGTAGCCCCGTCGACTCGCGGCCAAACACGAGCACGTCGCCCCTCGTGAACGTCACGTCGGTGTACTGCCGTGGCCCGTCCACTTCGAGCAGCCAGTTTGGCTCGCGGCCCGCGCGGGCCAGCCGGGCCACGAGGTCGGCCCATGAATCGGCCACCTCCCACTCGAGTTCGTCCCAGTAGTCGAGGCCGGCCCGGCGGAGGTAGTAGTCGTCGAGCTTGAAGCCGATCGGCCGCACGAGCCACATCTTCGCCCCGATCGCCACGCAGGTCCGCCCCACGTTCCCGGCATTGGGCGGGATTTCCGGCTCGTGAAGGACGATATGGAGGGTGGGCTCGTAGCGCATGGGCACTCCGCCCGCGGGCGGCTGTCTGCTATGGTTGGGACAGGAAAAGTTTCCCAGGAGACGACTGGTTTGGTCGAGATCACACGAAATCCCACGCGGCCCGTGAAGATCGGCTCGATCACGATCGGAGCCGGCCACCCGATCGCCGCGCAGAGCATGACGGCCACCCACACGCAGGACGTGGAAGCGACGCTCGCCCAGGTCGAAGACCTGCGGCAAGCCGGCGCGGGCGTGGTCCGCATCGCCGTCGACTCGAAGAAGGATGCCGCGGCACTGCCCGCCATCCGGGCCGGCACGCCGGCAAATCTGGCCATCGACCTTCAGGAAAACTACCGCCTCGCCCTCGAGGTGGCCCCGCATGTCGACAAGCTCCGCTACAACCCCGGCCATCTCTACCACCACGAGCCCACGAAGCCGTGGCAGGACAAGGTGAAGTTCATCGCCGACGTGGCCGCCGACAACGACTGCGCGCTGCGGGTGGGCGTAAACTGCGGCAGCGTCGACCCCGCGAAGAAGGAGCAGTTTGCCGAGGACGACTCGATCGGCCCGATGCTCGCGAGCGCCCTCGAGCACTGTGCGCTGCTCGATTCGCTCGGGTTCACACGGTATGCGGTGTCGCTCAAGGACTCCGATCCGCGGAAGGTGATCGACGTCAATAAGCGGTTCGCGGAGGCCCGGCCCGACGTGCCCCTGCACCTCGGCGTGACGGAAGCCGGCATGCCGCCCGACGGCATCATCAAGACGCGCATCGCCTTCGAGCAGCTGATCTCGCGCGGCATCGGCGACACCGTGCGGGTGTCGCTCACGGTGCCGAACTCCCGCAAGGGGGAGGAGATCGCGGCGGCAGAGGCGATTCTCGCCGACATCGCGGCTGGCCGCGTGCGGAGCGTGGTCGACTACGGCCTCGCCTCGCTCAACATCATCTCCTGCCCGAGCTGCTCGCGCGTGGAAAACGAGGCCTTCATCGAGCTCGCCAGCCAGGTCAAGGAGATGACGGCCTACGCCAAGGAGCACGCGATCACGATCGCCGTGATGGGCTGCCGCGTGAATGGCCCGGGCGAGACCGACGACGCCGACCTCGGGCTGTGGTGCGGCCCCACGCACGTGAATCTCAAGCGCAAGAGCGCCGAGCTCGGCGCCTTTCCCTATGACGCGATCCTGCCGAAGCTCCGCGAGGAGCTCGACAAGCTGATCGCCTCCCGCGCATGAGCACGCTGCCGATCGTCGATCCCACGGCCACCGCCACCTGCGGGGTCGGCTCGAGCGTGCTGCCCGCCGTGCAGGCGATCGATCCTGCCACCTGCCGCGGCACGTTCGCAGTGGTGAGCCTCGGCTGCCCCAAAAATCTCGTCGACACCGAGCGGATGCTCGGCCTGTTGCGGGACGACGGCTGGCAGCTTGTCGGCGAGCCGACGGGGTCGGACCTCGTGATCGTGAACACCTGCGCCTTCATCGACGCCTCGCGGGCCGAGTCGTATGCGGCCGTGAACGAGATGCTCGATCTCAAGAAGGCCGGCAAGACCCGCGGCGTGATCGTGGCCGGCTGCCTCGCCGAGCGGCAGAAGGAAAAACTGTTCGACGAGCTGCCGGGCGTCGACGCCGTGATCGGCGTGTTCTCTCGCGACGAGGTGGCCCGGACGGCCGAGCGGCTCGTCGGCCGGCTCGGCGAACAGCGCAGCGTGTTCAAGCCCGCCCCCGCGCGGGCCCTCGACGATTCGGGGCGAATGCGGGTCACGCCCCGGCACATGGCCTACCTCAAGATCTCGGAAGGCTGCGATCGCACGTGCACGTTTTGCGCGATTCCGAAGATGCGCGGCAAACACGCCACGAAGCCGATCGAGGAGGTGCTGCGCGAGGCGCGGGAGCTCGCTGCCGACGGCACGAAGGAGCTCGTGATCGTCGCCCAAGACACGACGTATTACGGGATGGACCACTACGGCGAGCCCCGGCTCGTGGAGTTGCTCGCCGAGCTGGAGCGGGTGGAGGGGCTCGAGTGGATCCGGCTGATGTATCTCTATCCGATGTACTTCAGCGACCGGCTCATCGACGCGATCGCCGGCAGCAAGAAGATCGTGCCGTATCTCGACATGCCGCTCCAGCATGCGAGCGATCCGGTGCTCAAGCGGATGCAACGCCGCGTGGCCCGGGGGCCGACGGAGGAGCTGCTCGGCAAGCTCCGGGAGCGGATTCCGGGGCTCGTGCTGCGCACCACCTTCATCACCGGATTTCCGGGGGAGACGCGGCCGCAGTTCGACGAACTGCTCGACTTCGCCCGCACCTGGAAGTTCGAGCGGGCGGGCGTGTTCACCTACTCGCTCGAGCCCGACACGCCGGCCGCCAAGCTCGACGGCCACATGGACGACGCGGAGAAGGTGGCCCGCCGCGACGAACTCATGCGGGTGCAGCAGAAAATCGCCCACGACCACAGCCGCCGGCAGATCGGCCGCGTGCTCGACGTGATCATCGACCGGCAGAGCGCGGAACGGGAGGACGTCTGGATCGGCCGCAGCCAAGCCGACGCCCCGGATATCGACTGCGTGGTGTATGTCACGGCCCCGGGCAGCTCCGCTGCGCAGCCCCTGACAGGCCGGATCGTGCCGGTCGAGATCGTGGCCTCGAGCGGTTACGACCTCGCGGGCGTGCCTGTGTAGACGGTACGGCGTGTGTTGCGCTTGGAAACCAGGCGAACTCCAGACCGTCCACGGACTACAATCCACGCCATGAACGATTCGCCAGCTCTTGACCGCATCTGGACTGTGCCCAATA
>Ga0247837_1010481_pt1 | contig 10590 bp, 9 predicted proteins | sample LaCtaG_2_FD_187115 | JGI IMG/M metagenome (GOLD analysis project Ga0247837, IMG submission 187115) | Freshwater microbial communities from meromictic Lake La Cruz, Castile-La Mancha, Spain - LaCruzMarch2015_14.5m | ecosystem: Environmental > Aquatic > Freshwater > Lake | place: Spain: Castile-La... | reverse complement strand
CTGAAGGTATGCTGCGGTATGCTGTAAGGCCCGAAGATGTTCATCCGGTCTCTCAGGCGCCTGATGACGCGGCGGTGGTTTTGCCGGTTTCCGGGCTTACGTTGGACGATTACGTGAGTATGGCGCCGAAACTTGGCAGGCATTGGGTGGAAGTGGGGTTTGGGGCTCTTAAATCTGTTTTTGCGATGCCTGATATCGATGCCGAGGCGCTTTCGCTTTTGAGTGTGTTTAGGTTGTCTTGGGGCGGGGACAGCATTTTTGTGTCTGTGGGTGGGTTTAATGATACGCGGCCTTGGGTGCGCCTTGATGATCTTCCGCCCCGAGAGGCTTTTTCTACCTGTGAGGTCTCGCATGTTGATAGTGGGCGGGTTTATTTCGACCGAATTGCTGTCGCTGATGTTTCTGCGTTTTTTCGTTTGACGTTTCCTGTTGATGTCCCTCGAATTGTCGGCGCCATTTATTCGGCCAGCGCTGAGCCAGCCGACGCAGTATATCGTGTTGACGCCGATTCGGCTCCGCACATCTTCGCTGACAGTTATTCTTTTGACGCGAGGCCTGGTGGCATTCATGTTGCAGGCGTGAAGCGCGTAGCCGAACCGGTGGTGGCGGAGGTGGTCTATTTCCGCTCTTCTGGCGAGCCTGTTATTCTTTGTGAAGGGAAACACGTTTTAGAGCAAAAGGTCATTCGCGCCGTGGACGCGGCTAGGAAATTCTTTATTTCCCCCGAAATTGAAGCCCGCCCGCTTGTTGTGTTAGGGGAATCTCATAGGAGGCGCGGGAATTTTTATATTGCGAGCGCCATAGGTGGCTGTCCTCTTAGGGCCGGAGTTCGGTCTTGTCATGCTACGCGGCGGAAGTCTTTGGTTGGAAAATACGGCGATGCTTTACCTAAGAATTGGCGGCATTTGAGCGACGCGGAGGTTGCCGACGCCGTTAGGTTGCAAGAGGTTAAAGCCCTCAAGTGGCGAACTCTTTTTTCTAGCAGCGCGGAGCGGCGGCGCAAAATTGGCCTTCCGGTAGAAACATTTTTGGATGGGTCATCATATTGTCCTCCCGCCTCTATTGAGCAAATACTTAGCTGCACCAGTCTTGTTGATGGCCTCGAAGAAATTACTCATGACGAGTTGAAGGCTCTATTTTTTGACCTTTTGGCGAACGACCATCTTCGTGATCGGGTTTTGGCTGAATTGATTATGCGGTAGTCTGTTGACTCTTTGTTGCGGGCGGACCACTTCTTTTTGTATGCGTAGAGATCCTCCCTTTTTGAAAAACTTTATCATTCGCGCGGCCGGCGAAGAGGATGTGCCCGCGATTCTTGATGTTTTGTCTCGAATCGAGTCTGGGCGGTCATCAGTAAATGGGTTCTTAAATTTCCCTATAACTGGCAGCTATTTGTCTCGGCATCTTTCTGCAATAACGGTTGCCGTAAAGGATTCCTCTGTTGCCGGTTTTGCTATTCTGGATAAGCCCTTGGTTCCAGACAAACAATATTCTAATATCCATGTGAAGCAACTTGGTGTCTCGCCTGAATTTCAGCGTTCTAAATGCGCTACCGCTCTATACTTTCACATTTCGCACGGATGCAAAAATATGACGGCGAAGGTCAATGTTCTTCCGGAGCCCAATGCGGTCTCGTTGAAGTTTCATAGCAATCTCGGTTTTGCTCGAAACGGGATTGCTACCTGTAATGGCCGCGAATCTCTTATTCTTAGCGCCAAATCCACAGCCGTCCGCAAAGCCATGGTTTCGCCTGAACCTCCCATTGAACTGGTTGGCCGGAGCCGTCCGACCTCTGCTCCTGGCAAAGCCGCCATCTGCTTAACATGAAGCTCTCCCAACTTCATCGGCGAGTTATTGACGATTTTTCGCAAACGAATTTTGCCGAAAATTTGGCCAGCCCTGAACTTGCGGAAGGTAAGTGTATCGTCGCTGCTGAGCGGTTTGCTAAATTTTGTAAAAAGCGGGGAGTCCGCGCTGATGTTCTTCACTTATCTGGTGGTGAAAGTTTGACCTATAAGCCTGAATTTGTCTGTGAGCGATTAAGGTGGGTTTTCGATAAAGACATACCTCCGATGGCCCGCATTCCACTAGAGCATGCAGTTGTTCGCCTGGATGGGAGTTGTTTCGTTGATTGGACTGCAAGACAATTTGACTCGCGGGCAGCGGTTCCGCTTATTTCAAAAACCCTTCCAGCGTGGCGCAAACAACGAGAATGGCCTCTTTCCAAAGGCAACCTTTTTGCGGCGCTTGACGATGTGGCGATAGCTGTATACCGGGCCGACGAAGAGCATTTCGAGGGCGGATGTGGCGATATCGCGGTTGTCATGGAGAAGGTATTGGCCTTGCATAATATCCCTTGCAAGAAAAGAGCCGGATTGTGGGGGCGGGAACACACGCATGTTTGGCTTGAAGTCGATGGCACCTTTTACGATCCTATTGCGAGAACATATGCCAACCTATTTGGCAACTCACTGGGCAAGTTGACCCCGGCTGTTTCTCAGGAAAAAGAAAATGCGATTATCGCTTTGCATACAGACGACGATGATTTTGGATACAGTGACGACCTTGTTGCAGCGGGGCTTAAAGGGCGCAACGGGGTCGTTCTTGCTGATGCAGCGAAAGTTCTCTTGGCGGCGCAGTCAGGCGCGGCAATCGAACCACTTATGTCGCGCGCGCCTGTTCAAAAGAAAACACTGGAATCTAATCACCGAAAATGTATATTACCTTGAGCTTTTACTATGCGATTTTAGTGGCGCATTCCCCGGAAACGCGCCACTAAACCGGTTTTACGCGCCACATGAAACATTTAATCAAGATTCGAAAAATAGCCCAGGATTTCCGGACCAAGATTGAGTCTTTGAATCTGCGTCCGCTGCCACAATTTGGCACTGATGACCCTATGGAACCGCTTTCCCTTGTGGAGTCATTCCTTCCCGAGAAGCGTATCCGCAAAATTGCACCTATTTTCCGGGCCGTTCTCAATGGCGTTCCCCAGGCCAAGGAAGATTATCTTGAAATGGATTACTTCGAAGACGACCACGCCGACTTTGTTGAGTCTCGTGATGCAATCGATTCCACGCTCCGAACCATTCTGGCCAGAAATGGAAAGCCGACGATAGAAGAACTTGAAGAATTCCATGACGCCGCATTGGAGTATTCTATTGCCTTCCATAAATATCAAATCGGACTACTGGCAGCCGCACTGGAAACAGAGCATCGCGACAACGATGAGGCCCAGCGCATCATTGACTTGATTTTTCGGCGCGTCAACCGTTGGTCCGATAGTTACCAGAGGTTTTTGGCGGAGGCGGAGGCGGAGGAGAAGCAACGCTTGATTGAGGACTGGGTCGCTGATGTTGCCAAACTGGTGGAACTGATTGCGGGGAAGGAGGCTTGTTTCTTCTTCCCGTCGTATGAGGCCGATTCTGATTTTCGTCTGTTAAATCAGACGTTATCCTCTGTTGGGGTTGATTTATCAGACATATACGCTGCCTACGGACACTTCATCGCGAAACGTTTTGGAACGGACTATCAATGCAAATTGCTCGAAATTGACATGGCCGCTTATTTCCGTTGGTTAGCCAAAAATTGCTTCTCCAACGATATCGAGAAGCAAATCATGTGGCTTCACCAGCAGCGGGAGTTGGTCGGTCCAGCCCGCTAAACTTGACGCGATTCTCAATGCGGGGTATAGCTCTTTTATGTCGAGTTTTCTTGCTATTCCAAATGATGCGTTTCTTCATGCCGGCCAGGGGATCGGCTGGGTGCGCTTAAATCCGAAAATGGTCTATGTTGCGGATGAGCCCACCAATCTTCCGGAATCTCAGTCCGCCGGGGCGTTTTTCGCTCCGCGTGGCGGCCCTGAGATTTTACTTCAGCCTAGCGAATTTAAGCGGGTTGAAGAGGCCTTTGGCTATGAAGTTGTTACTTATGACAAGGAGACCGAGGTTGGACGCTGTGTGTTTTTTTCTGACAAGGCTAGCCTTGAGCCATATTCCGATGCCACACCTTTTGTTCTTGGCTCTAACCAGGCACTTAACCGGCGAGATGATTTGGACGCGTCTGACCCGTTTGCGGTCAAAGCCGCTCTTATTGCTGATTCCGCAAAGGAGTTCTGCGTCGCGGCGGTAACCCAGAAAGCTCCCGAGGTTTTGGGGTGCGTGTTAATCGCTCAGGATGGCGATACGTATTCTGCCGACAGGGACATCGCGGATGGTAAGGTTTTTGTTGGTGATGTTTTGTCTGTCCCAAAAAGCTATTTTGATGGCACACCATCCTTTGACCTTGAAGGTTTTGAAAACATCGTGCGGCGGTCGCGCTCTGCCAGCGAAACAGTCGATAGTGTTTGGAAAGCTGTTGAGCCCGCGTCCATTTCTGGTCTTGTCGGTAAAAGCGGCCAGACTCCGGAATCGAAGTCATCGCGGGATGTTTCGTTGTAGGTTTTGAATTGCTGGTATGCTGTAGTCATGGACGAAAATGTTTGGCGTATCGGCGAGTTTTGGGCGCCTCTACCCACTGACCCACGGTTTGCTGTTGAGGCGGAGGCGATTGATGCGGCGGTTTTAAAAAGTCGCGGCCAGGGCGAGATTGTTTGCGTGTGGAGCGGGGATAACGCAAAATACCTCGTTGCCGATGGGCAGATTTTCCGTTCATAGGAGGACGAAGATTTTTCTGTTTTCCTCGGGTAAGTCCCGTATCTTGCTATCCATGCAACTTAAAATGTTTAAAAATCGTCTTGTCGTGTTTTCGGTTCTTGCCCTTCTTTTTGCGCTGGTTGGGATCGTGCTGTTGTCGAATATGCGGAACGTTGTGGTGCCGGCCGGATATGCTGGCTACATTTACACGAAGCCGCTGTTTGGTAAGAGCAGTTTTCAGAAGGTGCTTATCGGGCAGGACTCGACCGGGTGGAAGTGGCGTCAGTTTGGTGCTCTTGTTTCGGTGACTCCCTATACTTATCCCGAGGAGTTTAAGGGAAACGCGCAGGTGCTCGCTAAGGATAAACTTCCTCTTGATGCGCGCTGCCATATTGTTTGGCGGCTGCGGGACGACCAGACAAGCATTCGCAGTTTTCTCGAGAAATTTGGCGGATGGGACGTTGATGCCGACCCAGATAAGATTGCCCAGGGCGCCTACGATCAGTTTATTCGGGAACCGCTGCGCACAGAAGCCCGCAACATTATTTCAAAATACAACGGGCTTGATGTCAACTCGAATCTGATTGAGATTTCCCGTTTGATTAGCGATAACGTGGACAAGCGCTTGGAAGGAACGCCGTTTGAGGTTCTTGACGTTGTTATGGGTAACGCGAACCCGCCGGCTGAGGTCATTCAGGCTATTGCCAACAAAGTTGCGAGCGAGCAGAACCTCCAGCAGCGGTCGGTCCAGCTTGAGATTGCTCAGAAAAACGTTGACATTCAGACGGCCGAGGGGCGGGCTGAAGGTGCAAAAGCCGCCGCAAAGGCTACGGAGGAGGCGAAGGCCATTGCCTCTATCAAGGCCGTTCTTTCGCCCGAGTACATCCAATACCTCCAGACGCAAAACATTCAGGGCGCAAGCCGGGTTTTTGTCCCTATGGGCGCCAACGTGATTTTGGACTCTCGCGAGTGAGTCTGACGATTGCGCTAGATTCTTTTTGCGCCACGCTGCTGAGTTGCGGGTGAGGAAACGCGGCCAGGCAACTCAGCAGGCTCCATCTGTTCCTTGTTTTTTGCGGCCGCCAACCTTACGAACATGTCTTTGTCCGCAGAGAGACTATCTGCGACTTTGGGGTTTGTGGCCAAGCCGGCGATAGCGACCTTAAGTTCTGTCGGCTCTTCCCTTAGAGCGGCGATAGCCTCGTCGTCTCCTCTAATCACGCGAACCAGTTTTGCGCGCAATTCGCATTTACTTGCTTCTGATACTCCGACAGAGGCAAACCCGTTGTTTTTTGAAACAAGGAGGTTTTCGTAGTCAATCAGAATCGATTCGCACTCTTTCTTTTCGGCATTATCGATAGCAATGTACCCGGGCGGCATCATCGATTTTGCGTTAATGCCGGCTCGCATGTCATCTGGCGACAAGTGTGACGGCACCCAGTCTGTGTTTTGTGCCCAGTATGACTTTGTCACTCCCTTTTTGTAGCTTTCTGCTTTTTTGCGAATTGCCACGGTTGCAGTGGCGCTTTCTGAAACCCACTTCCCGCACGCGGCGAGCATACCTACTCGCGTGTGGTGTTCAGTTTCTGGCTGGGTTAAAAACTCCTTCTTGAAGTGCTCGAACGAGGCGAGGTTTTTTGTTAAGCATGATGCGTGGTGCTCGGCCATCTCTTCCCAGAACTCGGGCATAATGCAAATTGCGTCTTCGGTAGGTGACGGTGAAATTCCGCTTGCGCTGATTCCCTCGACCAGCGTTTTATGGCGGCGGACTGGCCTGGATTCGCCGATGTGCTTGGGCTTTGCATCTCCATACATGACACCGCCGAAACTTGATGGGAAAAAATCATCCACGACGGTTCCCGCGAATTCCACCGACAAAAAAACATCGTCTTTTTGATAAGGATTTCTTCTTGCAAAGACGGGATATATCCCAGGAGGCACGACACTTTTCTCCCACCATGATGCCGTTGCGAAGTTTTGGTTTACGTCTGTTATGTGTTCGGCCAGGCGATACCAGCCAACTTGTTTGTTCTCTAAATCAAACTTTTCCATACCAGCGACATATCCCGCCGAGATTGTGCTGTCAATTCATTGTCTTGTGACCCAGGGTGTAAGTTTTATTCTTTTCCGCACCTTCCCCAATCCGCGCGTAATTTTGTTTTTTCAGCACAAGCTGTTCACTATCAGATGGTTGCACTGACTGTCATTATAGCCTTGCCGTATATAATACCAATCCGCGCAACATCCGAATCCTCAACGCGTTACACTGATTTTGCAGTGCTTACGCGCGGATTGGGGACATTTTGCGCATCTTGACTTCTGTATAATCCCAATCAATATAGACTTGATTGGAAATAAATCCCAACCCGACAGTTCGTCTAATTCTGTCTCAAAAAAATCAATCATGGCGCGTAAGCGCCTGAAAATTATCATGTTGGGTTGTCGCTAAGAAAGCGTATTTAATCACTCGACTGTTTCTTCTTTTGCCGCTTCGGGCTAGTCTTCGTGAAGCTAATCTTTTTTGTTACGTCCCAACTGTCAATGAGCTTTCGACATTTAAGGCGTTGATTATGAATATACACAGCCAGGCAAAACCGGCAACCGATTTTTTCGTTTCATCTGAAACATTTTAACCAAGTTTCTTTCTGGCCCGGCATCAAACTTTGTATTTCGTTTACAATCATGCCTTTGTGGTGATTTGAATGCCGCGCTTATTTCCTATCAAGTTCCGTATCTTTCAAATATGCTTTTCCAGGAAGATTTCTTTGGTTCGTCGAATGTGGCTCGGGCCCCTGCCGCTGTGCCAACGCAATGTGATGCACCGGATATCTCTGTTTACGATAAGTTTGTGGTGGCGTTTAGTGGTGGCAAGGATAGCTTGGCCTGCGTTCTTCACCTTTTGGAGCTTGGTGTTCCCAAGGGAAAAATTGAGCTTTGGCACCATGAAATTGATGGGCGCGAGGGAAGCGAGCTGATGGACTGGGCGAGCACGCCGGCTTACTGCCGCAAGGTTGCCAAAGAACTTGGGATTATTTATTTCAGCTCCTGGAAGGAAGGCGGGTTTGAGCGGGAGATGCTGCGGAGCAACCAGCCCACGGCTCCCACGCACTTCGAGGTTCCCGGCGGTGATATCCTGACCGCAGGTGGGGTTTCTGGTAAGCTTGGAACGCGTCGTAAGTTTCCCCAGACGTCGGCCGACCTTTCCGTGCGCTGGTGCTCGGCTTACCTTAAAATCGACGTGTTTTGTATTGCTCTTCGCAATCAAGACCGGTTTTCCGGTATCAAGACCCTCGTGCTGAGCGGGGAGCGGGCGCAGGAATCAAGCTGCCGCGCCAAATACAAGACATTTGAGACTCACCGGACCGATGCCCGTGAAGGGAAAACAAAGCGGCATGTTGACGCCTGGCGGCCGATTCACCGGTGGTCGGAGCAGGAAGTTTGGGCTATTATTGAACGCTTTGGCGTTAACCCGCATCCTGCATATAAACTTGGCTTTGGTCGCCTGTCATGTGCTCGGTGCATTTTCGGGAGCGCGAATCAGTGGGCGAGTGCTCGTGTGGTTTGTCCTAGTGCTGTTGCGCAAATTGCTGCCTACGAGAAAGATTTTGGCATCACCATCGACCGGAAGATGGACGTCCTGGCGAAGGCTGACAAGGGCACTCCCTACCCCGCTACTTCCAACCAGGCTCTCATTGATGAAGCCAACGACCCTAACTGGGATGGGCCGGTTTTCATTGAAGACTGGCAGATGCCTGCTGGCGCTTTTGGCGAGAATACGGGACCGACGTGAGGTAGTTGCGTGGTTACATGCGAGGGGCGGCAACTAACAGGTTTGTTACAAATTGACAAGTGGCAGTACGCACTTCTCATTGTCATGCCAACAGGCTATTAGAAGCTAATCGTCGAAGTGTTGAAGTTGCCTGTTGCTGGGTTTTTGCCGGCTGCCGTGAGGGCAGCATCAAGCTGGGCTTTTGATATTCCAGTTCCCCGCAGATTTATGCCTGTGATATTGGTAGCTGTGGCAATCGATTGAGCGGTTATGCCTGTTGTGTTCGACAGATTAGCATTTCGGATGTCGTAGGTCGGCTGCCATCCTGTCAAATCGCGGCCCGACAAGTTTGTGCTAAAAATTCCCGCATGAATCAGGCTGCCTGCTCTGTTTAGGTCTGCGCCCGTCATGTTTTTAACATTACGGAAGTCCCCGGCGATAGTTCTTCCTGTGAAGTTGTATCCGGTCATATCCGTTGTCCCCATGTCTGTTCCCCAGTAGATATGGTTTGTGATGTTGGCTCCCGTGAAATTCTTAACACCCGCGAGATTTACGCCAAATATCCCATTGGGGCGCCAGAAACCCAAGTCTACCCCGTTGAGATTCGCATTACGGGAAAGCTGAGAATTCATGATGTTTGTGTTGACGATTGAGTTCGCCAGCGATGCTACCGCAGTATTCCAGTCTCCTGTGTAAAGAGGCGTTGTCCACCCTGAAAGGTCTAAGCCCTCCAAGACAGCACCTCTGACGTTCGCAACACCGTTAAATTGCGCCCCAGTCAGGTTGCTGGCGCCAGAAATACGTGTGTTGGTTAAGACTTTCCCTGATAAGTTGGCTCCCGTGAAATCAAGCCCAGAGAGATTGGCGGATTGAACATTTGGCGATACGAGGATCTCTGCGGCCGTAATCCCTGTTGCGCCCGCGAAATTAACACCTTGTGCGCTCTTGCCGGCCAAGCTCAACCCGCTTAAATTTAAACCCGATAGGTTTGCGTTTGTTATCCCAACCGCCTGGTTGATTTGTTCACCCGTAATATTCGAGCCGGTTAGCACCATGTTGCTTAATGAGCGATTTGTCAGGTCTATATTTGAGAAATCCATTTGGGCCAGCAGGCTACCGGTTGGATTGTTCGATGATGTAGCGCTTTTTGAAAGAATATCAAACATCACATCTTGCACATCAAACGGGTCCCAGGTGTCTAAGTTCCCGACCACAAGATTCCCTTGTAGGCTTGCCTGTAACGAGAGGAGGTTCTCGGGCGTTTGAACACTAGGGATTGCAAGCGCATTTGTTAGCATTTCAGGGGTCAATTCGGTTAATCGGTGAGCCAATTCGAGGACACCCTCTCGGTCTAAGCTTGGATATACGGTTGTTGAATAATATGCGTTTGCCATTTCCTCGAGCGAACCATACCCGTAATCGGCCAGCAGGCCGGCCACATTCCCTTGCCCAGGAACATTGTAACCCATCCACGATGCAACAGTCTCCTGCCCCGGGTCATAACCCCACCAGGCGTTAACCCACTCTTCATAGGAGGCGTAACCATACGCGATGCCGGCATCCTCCATTGTAGAAAACCCATTGGCCAACAAAAATGCCTCAATATCTCCAAATCCATAGCCCCATGCTTCTGCCAACTCCTCGGGGGTATAGTCACCCAATAACGACGCCATGTTTTCTTCCGTGGTTGATTGGCGGGAACTGAGCGCAGCGGCCATATCTTCGGACGAGGTGCCTAAACGATAATCCGCCCATAGGCTTCCGTTATAATATTTGCCAACCGTTGCATGATGTGGGAAGACAACGCCATTGCGCATAATTACCCCGGTCGTGAGGCCTGCTATCGCATCTTCGTCGGAGCCTAACACGCCGGCCGACGTAAGCGCCATGGTGCTTAAAAGAATAATGATGTGCGCTTTCATGCATGTAGTGTTGCGGAATTTTGCAAAAGGTCAAGGAGATTATACGTCCTCTCCGCGTCATGGCATCAGGTATGAACCCGTTTGGTTTATCGGGTGCGAGCGTTGCGTGTAGACTTGCGAGGAAATAAAATTCCTGCCGGTAGTTTGTCTAATTCTACCTCAAAGAAAGCTGCATTGGCGTGACGCCCAGTTTCGGGCTCAACCAATATAAATCGTAGTCCAGTGAGAGGCCCTCGTTGAAGAAAAACCACTCAAACGCTTTGCG
>Ga0247837_1010480_pt1 | contig 10590 bp, 7 predicted proteins | sample LaCtaG_2_FD_187115 | JGI IMG/M metagenome (GOLD analysis project Ga0247837, IMG submission 187115) | Freshwater microbial communities from meromictic Lake La Cruz, Castile-La Mancha, Spain - LaCruzMarch2015_14.5m | ecosystem: Environmental > Aquatic > Freshwater > Lake | place: Spain: Castile-La... | reverse complement strand
TTCATTCACAATGTACTGCTAATGGGGGGTGCAGCTAAGAACGACTCTGAAAAGTGGCGGAAAGCACTGGGCTGTGTCTGTGGACGCGCTATTAATGTCTACTGTGAGCAGGATTGGGTCCTGCAATTTCTGCATCAGCTTCTGATGTTTCCGGAGCCGGCGCCTATCGGTTTGGGCCCGATTCGCTTGGAGAAGTTTGAAAACGTGGATGCCACTAGCTATGTGACAGGACATTTGGAATTTAGAAACAAACTGCCGGAAATACTCCTTAAAACAGGCATTCAGCCATAAGCTTAGTTTCTCCTAGATTTAGTCCAAACTCAGTCTAGAAGGTATTGCTACAAGGACTGTCTTGTATATAGACGCTGTAATGGAGGGATCTCACATAGGCCGGGAAAAGCCTGTATTCGCCTAGGACTAGTCTGCTATCCCTACTAGTGTAATGAAGGACTATGCAGCCTGTGCACTGCTAGCGTGTTTGGCCCTTTCCCTGCTCTTTATTCCCTGGGTCTCCCACCAGCGGCCTGCGCCGGCTCCCCTCAGTCCTCCAGCCTCCCTATTCGCCAGTGACCGCAGCAGTGCCGTCAAGGAGGAATTCCTGCACGCCTGGACCAACTACAAACGCTACGCCTGGGGCCACGACGACCTCAAGCCTCTCACCAAAGTAAGCCTTACCCAGTCCTACACAGACTGGATGAAGCTGAAAGCCACTGCCATCGACGCCCTGAGCACTCTCTGGGTGATGAATCTGAGGGAGGAATTCCAGGAAGTCGAGGAAGACTTGGTGGAAGGGCTGAACTTTGCGAGGGCGGATTTGGCTGTTTCGCACTTTGAGCTGAATATTCGCATACTGGGAGGACTGCTGAGTGCCTATGAACTGTCCGGTAGGACCTTAATACAGGTCATGACGTCTTCCTCAAGAAATCCACCGAACTGGGCGAAATCATGTACTCGACCTTCTCAGCAGACGGCCAATTCCCGCCCTCCCAAATCCAACTCAGCACAAAAAGGGGCTTCTGGCGGTCCTACGCCTGCTTCCTGACAGCCTACGGCCCAGTTTCCTGCCCAGCCCCTATATCTCTCGCAGAATTCGGTACCTTGGCCCTCGAGTTCTCCGCCCTCTCAATGCACACGAAAAATCCCAAATTCGACCTGAAAATCCGCCTTTTGACTGAGGCTTTGGAGGCGGATTGGGCCGACAAAGACTCTTTGTACCCCAATGAGTTCTACCCATTAGGGGGATATGCGAGGAAATACAGCGTGGCTGGAGGCGCTGACAGCTTTTACGAGTATTTGGTGAAGGAGTACGTCCATTCTGGGTATACGAAGGGGAAGTTGAAGCAGATGTATGAGAAGAGTGTGCATGGGGTTGTGGATGGCTTGCTGCAGCAGGACACGAGTGGGTATTGGTACCTTTCGGAGCTAATAGACGGCCAAATCAGCCCCAAAATGGACCATTTGGCCTGCTTTTTCCCGGGAATGCTGGTATATGGCGCCTTGCACATCCCTTCCCAAGCTAGCATGGCTCTGTTGGAAGTAGCGAAGCAGGTAGCTAGAACATGCTTTGCAATGTACAGCACGCCTACTGGCTTAGCCCCTGAAACCACCTGGTTCGCCAATGGCCTGAGTCGAAGTTGGCTCGGGGAACACCACTATGCACTCAGGCCGGAAGCCGTGGAAAGCTGGTACTACTTGCATGAGTACACAAAGGACCCGATGTACCAGGAATGGGGCTGGAAAGTCTTCACCTCCCTAGTAAACCACTGCAGGACTGAAAGCGGCTACGCAGAGCTCGGCAACGTAGAAACCGGGGAACTAGTGGACTCCATGCCCAGTTACCTGCTTTCCGAGACCTTCAAGTACCTATTTCTCCTCTTTTCGGACAAAACTGTTGACCTGAAGCAGTGGGTTTTCACCACGGAAGGGCATTTGCTGAGGGTTAGGAAGTCGGCTTGAGATAGAGACATGCTAGTTAATCATTTCTGCGTATGAATTGCCTTGTTTCTCGGAAAATAGGCGAAATTGACTGGAAAAGGGACTAAATATGAGCAAAAGTGGCAGCTTTATATGAGGAAATGGGACAAATTCAGGAAATCCATCTAATGCTACTCGTAATATACGCAAAAAAGCGTAAATAGTCCATTTCAATCACTAGAGAAACAAGAAATATGTCTTTCCCGCCTAACAGACATAGAACTTTTGCAGAAATATTGTTATATCCCAGCCTCTCTATGCTCTAAGCAGATTAGCCAGTTCCGCAGCTCTCTGTGCGCACAGAGGGCTGTAGGGCCCTGAAGGACGGTTTGCCCATGTTTGTGGGGAACTAGCTACTCGCGCTCATACTCGGTGTCAGAGTGCTTGGTCCGGATGTCGGGACGGAAGTTGAAAGCGGGCGCCAGTTCGATCTTACCGAAGAGGTCCGTGGCCAGCCGCATATGCTTGCGGTCCACCATCTCCACGAAGGCATTGCGCAGAATGAGAGAGACGCCATCCCGCAGTCCCTCGCCCACCTGCTGAGTGGCCACCCGCACGATTGCAGTGCCAGTGGGGTCGCCTGCCTCCACGCTCCACTCCTTCTCTTCGCGGCCGTTGCCGTAGCGCAGGTGTTTGATAAGCTGCGGCTCGCCCACCACCACAAGCCGGAGGTTCAGTCCGCGGGCCTCAGGCTCCAAGTCCTTCGTCTCCACAAACACCGGCTCCGTCTTGACAATCTCCTCCCCAGTCTGGTACTGAGGCCGTGGTCTCTGCTCCCTGCTCTTGCGTTCCTCCTGGGGAGCGGACTGAGTGGCTGCAGACTGGACTGGAGCCGCAGTGCGAGACCCTCTGGCTCTGAAGCCGCCTCTGCCGCGGCCGCGTCTGCCGCCCCTGGAGCCGCGGACAGGCTCGGAACTGGAGTTCCATGGGTCTGATTCCGCCTGCATATTCCCTTTACATATTGAGGTCTGGGTTCACTCTTAGACCTGCTGGACGCCTGCTGGTTTGGAGTGGGTTTGAAGGACGGAGAAGGGTGAGTCTTTGAGAATAGGGAATTGATGGAAGTACCGTGGATAGGCGGAGTATAGCGAAATCTGGGTAGTGACTATAGGGAACACCACTCCTTCTCATATCTATCCAGTCCCTCAGTACGCAATTCCTATATCCTCACAATCCACCCAATCTCACCCCTTTCCCCGAACCCCGGTATTATAGAAATAACATGAAGGTCACTATCTTCTGTCCTCCAGAGTTGCTCATAGACCCCAACTTCCTCCCTTTCCTCGTAGAGACTTTCCAGCCCTTCTCGCTGGATTCTCCCCCTCATCAGATCCTCTGCGAGGAAGCCAACCTGCACCCACTGGCCGAGCAACTCTCAAAGCTGCTGAATTTGCAGTGCACCTTTGGACCCTCCGAGCCAAGCTACAGCAGTATTTGGGTGAGCAATGGAGAAAGCTGCGGAGACCTAGTGGCGAGTGCCGGAGTGACGATATGTGTACTTGAGCAGGAGAATGAAAGCACCCAAAATGTGCTTATAAGTGACTATAGCGACTACAGTGCTAAGTACAAAGACCTTGAAACGCCTGGCGAATTCCCTGATGAGCCAAACCCGCAGTCACATATCGGCGATTCCTCGATGAAGAGTGAAGATCCGCAAGGTCTGCGAGTGCTCGCTGCCTACTGGAGAGACCTCCCCGAAGCCCCATTCCTATCCTTTCTGTCTGACCTGTTGCGGCAATACGGACAGCTCTTCAATGTGGTGGCTTGTGACGGCGACTTGAAGTATATAGCTGATCAGTTGCAGGGAGAGAAAGTGACCCAGGGAGTGCTCTCTCCGGACATTTGTGGGTCCGGCAGAGCGTTTCTAGACCTGCCAGGACCTGGGCATTGGATCTTACTCTGCAAATATCCCATTTTGAAGGCAGTGCTAGACCCCACTTCTGAGTCTGTTTTCATCTTTGTGCAAGAGAACCGTCAAATCACAACCCACCAACTAGCTGCTTTTGAGGACTTTTGCAAGCAACTAACTAATGCAAGTTCCCCAGGCCTGGAATCGTCTCCTTCCCCCATTCGCAAGTCTGAACAAGGGCCGATGCCGCCTCTCAATCAAAAAGGAAAGAGTCGTCCTGCTTCCGGTCGTAGAGTAAAGAGAAAAGAGCCTTTTGCAAGACAAACAGACCTATCTACTACTCGTCCCATGCTTGAGGACGACTCCCAAAGCGAGCAAATGCAGCCACCCATCGAAGAAGTCTGCCAATCCGGCCAAAAGAAGCGAAGAAAACTCAAGGAAGCCAGGCTGTTTGCAGAGTCTCAGGGCGAAATCAAGGCCATACGAGTACTAGTTGGCTGCAGAGAGGACTGGACAGAGGAGTCTGAAGCCAGTTTGGCGCTTTTTCTGTCTAATTGGAAAGTGCACTTTTACCTCTGTTGCTCGAATCCGCAGTTTGCAGCTGTTGCTTCAAAGTTACAATGCGAACTTGCATCGTTGCCTGAAGAATATGCGAGTTCAGGGACGGCTTTTATGAACATGTCAGCGGATGAAAACTGTGTTTTCCTGGCTTCTTGGCCACTTTTGCAGCAAATTGTAAGTGAAAATCAATGGCCGGAGAACACTTTTCTGGTATATCGGATCGATAATTGCGAAATTCAGCCTTATGTTCTGCCTGAAACTCCGCTTTCTCGGCCTCAAAGCAGACCCAAACCCGCTGTAATTCGACCAACTTCAGCGGATGTGTACGCTTCCAAGCTGCTCAAACAGACCGAAGAAATCGCCTCTCACCGAGAAAAGCAGCTTCAAAGCCTGCAAGCCATACTGAAGTCCAGGCTGGAGCGAGTTCAATGCAGAGCAGTGCCCAGTCCGACCATCGCAACTACTCGGGAAACGGCCGCTGCACTGCTTGTTCAGTCCCTTGATGCGCTGCTTGCATTTTATGTGGGGAAACTGACGGAGTTGTGCACGGAATTGCAACAATCGCTGGGGGTTTATACGGAAAGTCTGGTTTCAGACCTGAAAGCGCCGATGCTAGAACTGCACGGTCTGCTGGCAGCACTGCCTTCTCAGGCCTTGCAAGGAGAGGTCCTGCAGCTTCATCAGCTGAGAAAAGCCTATGAAGACAGCAAATCCAACCCTGTCCTCGACCAGGCCCTGACCCAGTTCTCAGAGGACGAAACCGCCCTCTACAACCGCCTTCTCTGCACTGTGGAAGTCCCGCACTACCCCTACGCACTCACCACTGCCAAGCTGCAGGGACTGGCGTATCTGGTTGTTAGGACCAAGCGGCCGAGTGGACAGACTCCGGTGGTTTTCATGAAAACTGACCCCTACTTGCAAATTACCGTCCAGAATTGGGTGTATTTGGACCAGGAAGTCCTATTTATCCCACTGGCTCTCAGTCCAGACGCTGCTCTCACCCTCAGTTTGTGGGAAAACCAGGAAAACCAGGTCTCAAAGCCCATTTTCCTCAGTTCTGCAGACTTCCAAGGGTTGGAAGACCTCAACTGGGAGGGCGGAGCGGAGCAGTTCGAGAAAAATCAATACGAACTGGGCCGCCAGACTAGCTAATTACACTAATGCGTCTGGTCTACAGTCTTTTTGGGGTTTTGAAGATCTAATTCAGGGATTTTGCTGGGAAAATTGTGTTTTTGGACATAAATAACTGCCGAAATTTGGATTTTTAAGCTGATTTGACCAATTTTCCCCTTTTACTCTGCAAATCGCAAATTTTCAAAGTACTACTAGGTAGGAGATTAGGATCGATGCATATGAGTTGATGCAGGCGTATTTGACCCATCAGAGGCATTTTAAACGGAATTTGGGACTGCTTTGTCTTATAAATGCACGGAACCGGCCTTGTTAGCAGTGACAAATATTGAGGATTTACGTAGAAAAAACATCGAAATCGATCAAATTTCCAGCCTTTCCACCTAAGTCATCTTGCAAATGGACCCAAAAGGCCTAAAAAGCGCCCACCCAGCCCTATAGCCCTAATATAGACAACATGGCGAAAGCCCTGATCGTCCTCTCTCCCCCCAGCAGCTTCCCAGAGGCCTTTTTAGACTTCTGCAGGCCGCGGTTGCAAGTTGCACAGCCGGTTTTGCTGTATTTCCAAGCAAGTTTGGAGGTTTGTGCGAAGAAACTGGGCGAGTTGACGCGTGCTGGGGCGATTATCTACCTACATCGCTGGAATGGCGCTTTTAACCTCAAAGACTACCTAGTGCGTATCAGAGAAGAGGGCTTGAGACAGGCTCAAGACTGCGTGTTCCTCCTCACGGACGAGGAAATGGACCATTTGTGCGTCTTAGAAGGGGCTGAAACTGGGGCTTTGGCACTGAGCCTCAATCCCAATTCCGGCCTCCAATGGGTACTGAAAAGAAGCGATTTCCAGGCTTATTTGCAGGTGAGATTGGGCGAACCATGGAGAGGCGAGCCCCTTCCCCCACTCAACCTGCAAATGCACCTCTCAGTTATGCGTGAATCCATACTCGCAGGACTTCGAGAAGAGCTGAGCAAGCAGCCCGGAGACTGGACTGCCGTCATAGCAGCTTTGGAGCGGCAAGTTGTGGAGGAAGTGAAAAAAGCCGCTGAAAGAGTGGAAGAATCGCAAAGAGCGGGACTGGAAAAGGTGACTGAGGCGGCTCTGCGCACTGTATATGAGGCGCAAAGTGCCTTTGAGGCCGGGAGAGCGAGGGTGGAAAGGCAGGCCCAGACCCTAGTGCAGGAACAGGGAGACCTGACAGCAGTCCTCACAGAGGCGAGTGCAGCTCTGAGCAGTGTCAAGGCACTGCGGCAAAAGGTGAGTGTGTATGAGGAAGCCAACAAGGCAGTCCAGCAGGTCCTGCACAGTCTCAAGCCTGCTGCGTCTATTGGAGTTCCTGTGCAGTCCACTGATCCACCTAAGCCTAATGTCCTGCCTAATCCCCCGCCCAATGTCCCGCCTAAGCCTAATGTCCTGCCTAATCCCCCGCCCAATGTCCCACCTAAGCCTAATGTCCTGCTTAATCCCCCGCCCAATGTCCCGCCTAAGCCTAATGTCCTGCCTAATCCCCCGCCCAATGTCCCGCCTAAGCCTAATGTCCCACCAAAGCCCAGTGTCCCCTCTGTTCCTGGAGTAGCACCGTCCAGTCCATATCCTCCAAAGACTATTGACGCTGCAAAGCCTTACGGGAAATCTGGTTCTGTAGACATGCCCGCAGTGCCTAAGCCTGGTGCTCTAAAAGCCAACTCAGTGACTATCGAGGAAATCGAAGAAGCACAAAACGAGCAAGACCAACTGCTCGTGAAAGTGAACAACCTACTCGCAGCAGCCATCGAAGGAGCGGAAATAGTGCTTTCCGGGGCTCCTCTGCAGCCACTAAAGGACACAGTGCCCACACTTCCTCCCGGTCGCTCCCAGTTCCTCATCTCCGCGTACTGTCTGCCCGAAGACGCCATCAGCGCCAGCTTTTTCCTGCGGAAAGACAGTCTCCCGATTTCAGCCCACTTCAGCATCGACCTAGGCGTCGAAGAACCCGCTGCTCTGCAGTCCAATCAAACTATGGTCCAGTCCGCACTCTCCAAGTCCAACTCCCTGCCTCCCTCCTTCAACTTCTCTGCAGTACCTAAGAAGGGAGAGAACCTGGAGGGACTGACTGCGCAGCAAACTGAGAAGTATAGGGAAGTGCTGAAACAGTTGGGAAGTGATGTGCATCCGACTACGCAGGAGAAGATAAGGAAGTTGGTGCTTGACCCAGCTCATGCAAATAAGCCGGCGGAAGCCTTGCTCGGATTCCTTTATTAGCTAGGTAAGCCGCATTTCATTGGTTCATAGTATGGAGGAGGCCAAAAAGAGCTGCGAAGCCGAAAACTGCAGTGCTGCAGCTGTAGGTTTCTACTTCAAACACGACACCCAGGTCTCCATCTGCTCCCTGCACCGGCCCGCCCTCACCAAAATCCACCCCATGGACCTCATCAACCTCCTCCACTCCCCACACGACGAAACCTTACTCAAAGAGCGCAAGCAGGAAGTCGCCACCGGCCAAGTCTACCTCACTTCCCTCCAGAAGCAGAGCCAAGTCCAGCTAGAAGACTGCTTGCAGGCACTGGCTTCGCACCAAACAGAGACTGAAAGGACTGTGCACTTGGCCTATGAGGCGGAAAGACGCAAGGTGAAGCAGCACTTTTATCAGGTGGATGTCATGGTCAGGTCGGTTTTGAGCAAATTCGAGCATTACTTGAGGGTGAAGGAATACATCCTACCGGAAATCGCTAGAAATGCGATTAGGGAAGGGAACCCGCCTGTTCTGACTCAATTCCGTGTACGGGATATTCGACTGGAGCTGCACACTGCTATATCCCGAAGTATGCATCTCCGTGCCCCACTCCACAGTTCTGTGCAGAGTGAGGGTGGAGTGGGGGTCTACGAGGCAGCACTGGAGGCCTATTGGCAGTGCTGTGAGGACTTGGAAGTGAGGAGTGGGGGGGAGGAGGTGAAGAGGGAGTTGGAAGGGAAAGTCGCTCGATTGGTAGCTGAGCGGGAGTCTGCGCTTCTCTCCCTACAAACTGCAAATACTCCCTACGTTTCCCGGCTTTTAAGCCACTGCCAGGCCTCTATAGCCCAGCACCAAGCCCAGGGCGAGCACTGGCAAGTCCTCGACCTATACGAAGCAGCGCTAGAGGCAGCCGGCCCTGAGGCAGTATCGAAAGAAGTGGGGGAGTTGTACTGGAAGTATGCAGAGTGGTATAAGAAATACGCGCCGTGGCCAGTGGTCAGCAAGCCTGAAAAACTGCTAAAAGAGGCCATTCGTATACTCCAACCCCACTTCCCCACAAATCTGCCCACAGTCTCAGTCTACAGTTCTTTAGGCCGCCTCTATATGGAGCAAAACCACCTATTAGAGGCCTGCCATACCTACAGCTTGGCGGTAGGCGTCCTCTGCACCTATTGGCCTCAGGAAAAAGACACAGTGGAGATGATGGTGAGGTACGGTAGTGTGCTAGAACTCGCACAAAAACCGGAAGAGGCAGCAGAAGCCTGGAAAGAGGCGATTTCCCTATCGATTTCCGCACTTTCCGATACAGAAGCGAGCGATGTTTACTTCTCGGAAGGGAAATATCTGCTGGAACAGCATCAGACGGGAATGGCTGGGAAGCTGCTTTCTATGGCCTGTGCATTAGCACAGCTGAATTGGGAGAAATTGCAGTCAATTTCCACAGTTCTTCGGTAGTTAAAATGAACATTTCAATCTTTGACCTGTACCAGTCGCCCGCAGCACCCCCCCACCGACACCCCGGTCCCTACATCTACCACTCCCTCTCCCAGTCTCCCCTGCTTTCCCCAGACTCCTGTTTCTTCCCAGAGCCACTTTCCCCCCTCCAGTCCACTGCTATCTCAGTGCATCCCTCTCGCCTACCCACTAGGAACAGGCAGGAAAGTCTGAACTGGGACTTGGATGCGAGAATCGAGGCTTTGAGGGAGGGGATTGGGAGTAGGCGGAAAGCTGTGGGGCATCGAGGTTCGAATGCAGTTAGGACGAGTCACAGTTATGCGGAAAACCAGAACTATTGGAAGGAGTTGAGGAAAAGAATGGGGAAGAAGCCGGATTATCAGCACCGCAGGCAGGTTTCAGGGACTTTGAAGCCTGAAATGGCGGTTTCCTTGCCACAGGCCGCTTCTTTCTACCGGACCAAGCTAAACCGCATTGATTTCAGCCGAAAAGTGCACAGGGAAGAGGCGCTTAGGGCGCTGGGGTTCTCTATGCGGAGCAGAGGGAAAGCAGCGAAACTCAGAGAAAGACTAGACAGACAGGAAGGCAAAGTCCAGCCTTTGAGGGAAGAAGGGAAAAGGCTAAACGCTTCTGTGAGCCTTCCCAAGCCTGCCCGCTTCAACCCTTCTCCTTTCCTTCTTCCCAAGTCCTTCCTTTGTCCTAATTAACTCCTATGGCAGACTCCCTGCAGGCTATTGACCTGACTTTGACCCGCGCTCAGATACACAAGCTATACGAAGAGTGCAGGACAATCGCGAGAGTGGAGCATTGGAACAACCAAGCGGTGGTAGAGGTGAGGCTGGTGGGAGGGAATGAGAGGGCGGTGGGGGTGAAGGTGATGGTGGAGAGAGTGGTGTTGACTGGGAGAGAGGAGGTTGAGAGGGGGAATGCTGAAGGACGGCCTTATCTCGAATCAGAATTGCTGCATATCCTATCTGAAATATCACAAGGCCTTGTTTACGCTAAATCCAAAGCAATCGCGCACGGGAAAATAAGCCCGGACAAGATAGGAATGTGCAGGGACGGCCGGTACAAACTAGTTTGGCTGCAACTCGCCCTGGTTCCTTTCCTAGATATACCCCATCCGACTATCTATGATAGTCCTGAATTCAAAGGAGTTCCTACTTTCGCGAGTGATGTGTATTCGCTCGGAATGACAATGCTGTTTTTCGCATGTATGAGAGAGCCGTTCCCAGATATAGACTCTGCGAAATTATCAGGCAAATTAGCGTCTTCTATCCAAGCCCTACCCTATTCTCCAACCTTCAAAAGCCTTCTCACCTCTATGTTGGCGTCGATCTCTTGGTTGCGCCCCACCATCGAACAAGTCTCATCTCTGAGCCGTCGTCCCTACGTCCACTTCATCACGACTCC
>Ga0247837_1010479_pt1 | contig 10591 bp, 10 predicted proteins | sample LaCtaG_2_FD_187115 | JGI IMG/M metagenome (GOLD analysis project Ga0247837, IMG submission 187115) | Freshwater microbial communities from meromictic Lake La Cruz, Castile-La Mancha, Spain - LaCruzMarch2015_14.5m | ecosystem: Environmental > Aquatic > Freshwater > Lake | place: Spain: Castile-La... | reverse complement strand
TGATCCAAATCGTCTAAAAGCAGGCAATTGGGTGGTTGCAATTGGTTCACCATTTGGCTTAGAAAATACCATTACCCAAGGGATAGTGTCGGCGCTATCTCGTAATTTACCTGATGATAGCAGCGTGCCTTTTATTCAAACTGATGTTCCCGTTAACCCAGGTAATTCAGGTGGTCCGCTGATTAATTTGCAGGGTGAGGTCGTTGGGATAAATTCGCAAATTTATAGTAAAAGCGGTGGTTATATGGGGATTTCTTTTGCGATTCCGATTGATTATGCGATGCGCATTGCCGAGCAATTAAAAACAACAGGTAAAGCGGTGCATGGACGCTTAGGTATTGCAATTCAACCACTCACTGAGGAATTAGCCGCGTCATTTGGTTTATCTAGTTCAGCTGGTGCTTTAGTAAATGGCGTAGATCAAGGTTCCGCGGCTGAAAAAGCTGGGATACAGGTTGGAGATGTTATTCTTAAAATAAATGGTAAAGAAGTTGTTGAAACTGCTATTTTGCAGCAAATCGTGAGTAACCTTGGTGCGAATAAGCCGGTGAATTTAACAATTTGGCGCAATAATCAAAAGCTTAACTTAACGGCAACAACGATGGCGGCTAATCAGCAATTATCTGCTGAAGCTTCTAGTTTGCCAGCAGCAAAGGCTAAATCCAGCACAGTTACACTTGATAAGTTGGGTCTTGTAATTAAACCGCTAACTGCTACGCAATTAGCACAGCTTGGTGCAAAAATTAGCGCTGGATTAGTGGTACAACAAGCAAGTAGCGATGCTCAGTTTTCTGGAGTTGTGAATGGTGATATTATCATTGGGGTTGCCAATACGCCGATTAGTTCACTAGAACAATTTATGGCGTTAGTTAATCGAGTGCCTGTGGGTAAAAGCTTGGCCTTAAAAATACTTCGTCGGCGTGGTAGTGAATGGTTGGTGTTATTTATCCCTCTTCCTGTAGTTAATCCGCAGGCTGGTTAATTTAATTCTTGAAAGGTGCAAAAGGCGTGGCAATAGCTTATACAGAACCACACCACTTCTTGCATCTTCATAAATACACTGATAAATTATTTCTACGCAAGGCAGCTTTACATTTGGAGCTAATTCAGTTTTCAATCTGAGCATTAAGGCATTCGGTGAACATGAATTTATTGGTAGCAAATTCCTTATGCATTTCCAAAATTAATTGCTTCTGCTCTTCGCTATAACGGTAGCGTTTATTACCATTTGATAACTTCTCTAGGCTCTGGCGGTGAGCTTTATTTGCATCGTAATTTGTAGCATAATCAAAACCACGATCAATAACTTCTCGATGAATTGTGGATTGACTGATTTCCAGTAATTTGGCTATCTTGGGTAGTTTCTTTGCCATGCTTAAATTATCCATAAAACCACTAAAGGCTAACTTTAAGAGGGTTTCTAATCGGATACGTTTCTCTAATGTTAGTCTTGTTACCTAGTGCCTCGCGAAATACAACCGATAGTTGAATCGATTTCTTTACATTTCGCACTTGAACACAGGCATTACCTACAAAATTGTAATCTGCTATACTCAACACGCAAGCAACAAAATATTGCTCAGCTTTCTCATCGTACCGTCTACTGCGAAGTATAAACATGGCATGCTAAGTTAGGTTACATCCACTCAGACTAATTGCAATTTCTCACATAATCGCTTACAATGCCTGATGTTTTAACCAGAAAGGATTCTTATGTCTAAATTACCTAATTGCCCACAATGTAACTCGGAGTATGCTTACGAAGATAGAAATATGTATATTTGCACCGAATGTGGTCACGAATGGAGCGCCAGTGAAGTTAGTGATACAAGCGCAGATGAGGGCTTAATCGTTAAAGATTCAAGTGGTAATTTGTTGCAAGATGGCGACAGTATTTCGGTAATTAAAGATTTAAAAGTAAAAGGCAGCTCATTAGTCGTTAAAGTCGGCACCAAAGTTAAAAATATCCGCTTGATTGAAGGCGATCATAATATTGATTGTAAAATTGATGGGATTGGACCGATGAAATTAAAATCTGAATTTGTCAAAAAAGCTTAATACTCTAATTAACTCTTTTTGCTAGACTCAACCAACGACAGAAAAACTAGCAACCGTCCCTCCAACGAGCAAATACCGTTAAGATAAGAAATACCCCTATAAATGAGTAGCTCCCGACCACTAGCAATTATAAAAGCATTCTTTATACTTGTCTATTTAGTCGAGAGCCGCTTCCAACACGGTTTTTATTTCGTCAAGCTACATTGTCTTAATCAATTTTATGGCACATTTCCAATGGATATTGCCATGCAATTGCATGTCCGCTATGATCAATTGGTTCAATTTTAGCTAGTGGATAGTGCTGCATCATCGATTCAGCCACCTTTTGATCAATAATCACATCATCCTGTGGGATAAAAAATACTGCTGGTGTTTTGGCATTTCTAAATTTATTTAACGTGTCTGGACTATTTGTCCATTGGTAAATTGCTTCACCTTGTGCTGGCATAAAATCCAAGTTGGGGAAAAGTTTAGTGTTTTTACTTACGATGAATTTGGAGTCTAACTGCATTAAACTCGCTGATTCATAATGATAAAGATTATTCTTAAATACGTAATTTAACACATCGCTTTCAGATTTAAATTCGCCATGTGCGGCAAATGGGAAAACTAATTGCTGCTGATTCGTTACAGGAACAATTGATGAAATTAAATATAATTGGCGATATTGTTTGGGTGCCATAAAACTAGCCTCAAGCGCAACTCCACCACCCATTGACCAACCGATCAAGGCAGGCTGCTTCAATTTCAATTTTTGGCTAAATTTATTCACATCTGTCGCCATCGATTTGATGCTTAATTTGTGTAAATTAGTGCTCTCGCTTGAATTAATTCCAGCATAATCCAGCAAATAAACCCGATGGTTCGCGGCTAAACACGCCACAAAATCACTATTCCAAAAGTTACTCGTGGTTGCATAACCAGTTAATAAAATCAATGGTGTACCTTTAGTTCCTGCTTGATAATAATGTAAGCTGTGACCATTTACACGTAGCTGATTACTTTCTAAATCCAGCGCATTGGCTAAATTTACTCCAGCAAACGATAATAACACTAAAATTAATCCATGTTTCATGAGCTACCTACCTCTTATAATTAATTTAATAATTGATTCATCTTCCAGACCTTATTATACTAATTTATGGTTTTAATCCGACAAATTTTCAAAATCAGCTTAACGCAAATGAGCGTGCTAATTGAAAAATTGCCACCATTTAAGAACTTATCATCTAATTATTCAACCCAGAAATTTAATTCACCCAAAATATGAATCGGGCAATACCTTACTATATGTTGCAGTGCATCTTGGTAACACTCTCAAAAACCAGTATAATATCTGGGTAATAATTTTTCTCAATCAAAGGAAACCAGATGAATAACTCTTATTATGCTCATGTTGATCAACAAATTAATGAGATTATTGAAAATAAGCTGTATAAAAGCGAACGAATTATTGTCAACCCACAAAATCCACGCGTGATCTTAAAAAACGGTAGCGAATTAATTAACTTTTGCGCCAATAATTATCTCGGATTAGCCGATGATCAAGATGTGATTGAAAGCGCCAAACAAGCTTTAGAAAAATATGGCTACGGCATGGCATCGGTGCGTTTTATCTGTGGAACCAACCAAATTCATAAAGATTTAGAATTAGCCATTAGCCAATTTCTGGGTTATGAAGATACAATTTTATTTAGCTCTTGTTTTGATGCCAATGGTGGAGTTTTTGAAACTTTACTTGGTGAACAAGATGCAATTATCTCTGATGAACTAAACCATGCTTCTATTATTGATGGTGTGCGTTTATGTAAAGCCAAACGTTTCCGTTATAAAAATAATAATATGGCAGATTTAGAGGCGCAGTTACAAGCTGCTGATGCTGCTGGGGCGCGCTATAAAATGATTGCAACCGATGGGGTATTTTCCATGGATGGAATTATTGCCAATCTCAAGGGAATTTGCGATTTAGCTGATAAATATAATGCGCTAGTCATGGTTGATGACTCACACGCAACAGGTTTTACTGGTAAACATGGTCGTGGCACACCTGAATATTGTGGCGTTGAGGGGCGAATTGATGTGATGACTAGCACCCTTGGCAAAGCTTTAGGTGGTGCATCAGGTGGTTATATTTCGGCAAAGAAAAACATTGTCGATTTACTGCGTAATCGTGCACGCACCTATTTATTTTCAAATGCCTTGGCACCAGTGATTACCGCAGCAACAATTACAGTTTTAGAAAAAGTAAAAGCTGCAGATGACTTACGCGAGCAATTAGAACGCAATAAACGCCAATTTCGCGATGGCATGACTAAAGCTGGTTTTGATTTAGTTCCAGGTGAACACCCAATTATTCCCGTAATGCTCTACGATGAAAAATTAGCCGTCGATGTGGCGCAAAAACTCCTTGAACATGGAATCTACGTGATCCCATTCTCATTTCCAGTTGTACCCAAAGGTAAAGCCCGCATTCGTACCCAAATTTCTGCCAAACACACCCCAGAACAAATTGATCAAGCGATTGCCGCTTTTACTACGGTTGGTAAAGAACTCAATATTATTAAATAAGAAAGATTACCATGACTCAAAAAATGAAAGCTCTCATCAAAGAACGTCCAGAACCAGGAATTTGGATGGGTGAAGTTGATAAACCAACGATTAAAGATGATGAAGTTCTGATTAAAATCACCAAAACGGCAATTTGTGGTACGGATTTACATATTTATAAGTGGGATGCTTGGGCACAAGCTACAATTCCAACGCCTATGCATGTTGGACACGAATTTGTTGGGCATGTAGTTGAAATTGGCAGCAATGTCCGTCAAAAGAATCTCAAAATTGGTGATCGTGTTTCTGGTGAAGGTCATTTAGTCTGCGGCACCTGTCGCAATTGTCGTGCAGGACATTTTCACCTATGCCCAAATACAATCGGAGTAGGTGTTAATCGCCCAGGTTGTTTTGCCGAATATTTAGCCATTCCAGCCTTTAATGTTTTCAAATTACCCGAATATGTTTCAGATGATATTGCTAGTATGCTTGATCCATTTGGTAATGCAGCTCACACTGCGTTATCCTTTGATCTAATTGGTGAAGATGTGTTAATAACGGGTGCAGGTCCAATCGGTTGCATGGCAGTAGCAATCTGTAAAAAAGTTGGCGCTAAAAACGTAGTGGTAACCGATGTAAATGATTATCGATTAGAACTGGCGCGCAAAATGGGTGCAGATGCTGCGGTTAACGTCAGCGACTGTAAAAATGCCGAACAAATTGATGCTAAACTGCGTGGTGTAATGGATACGTTAGGCATGGATGAAGGTTTTGATGTCGGGCTCGAAATGTCTGGCATAGAAGATGCTATTCACTCAATGATTGATTTAATGATTAATGGTGGCAAGATTGCTATGTTGGGGATTTCTGCAAAACCTGTCTCGCTGGATTGGAATAAGGTTGTCTTTAAAAGCTTATACTTAAAAGGTGTTTACGGTCGCGAAATGTTTGAAACTTGGTACAAAATGGTGTCCTTAGTTAAATCTGGACTCGACGTTAATCCTGTAATTACACATGTGCTACCCGTGCAAGACTACATCAAAGGCTTTGAATTAATGAAAGCTGGAACTTGCGGTAAAGTAATTCTCGATTGGACAACCTTATAAAATAAAATTAATTAATATAGTGTGCAACTATATTCAATCTAGTGGTACACTATTTACATAAAATTTAGAGGAGATTCTTCATGGACTTATTTGATACCGCAAAACAAAAATTAGAGATCGCATTAGAAACCATTAATAATGCTCAAGATTATACCCAATCGATCAAACAAGTTTTGCAGGTTTTAGATGATGGTTTACAGTTTTCAAAAAAACATTATAGTGAATTAAATTCTTTAACGATGGCAAAAAATAAGAACCTAAAAGGTTCCGATATTTATTTTTTCTTTATGCGTTTTACTCATCAATTTTTCAATGTAATGAACATAATTCAAACTATCCCAAATGCTAGTTATTTTGAAAAATTCCAACATTTACTCAATATACGCCAACAACGTTTTGATGAAGTGCGCGCAGATGCATTAATCAAAGCGGCTGAAATTCTTCGTAGCTAATTTAAACTTCTTGACATAATTGCCGCAACTCATAGCGATTGCGGCAATTATTAGCATTACAAATTTCTCGCTATTACTTCAGCAAGAATTTATTTATTTCCTGATATGTTACGTCACACTCTTCCTTACACAAATTTTCTAGCATTAAGTAAGCATGTACAACCCCATCAATTTTTAATAATTCGGCATTAACTCCAACATTTATCACATTTTGATAATAAGCCATACCTTCAGCGATTAATGGATCATGTGATGCAACCACGACTAGGGTTTGTGGCATACCAACATAAAACTCACCATATACTGGCGAGGTAGCTTTGCGATCTTCATTATGTTGAAAATAACTCTCAAAATACCAAGCTATTTTACTTTTTTCCAGTAAATAGCCACTACCATATTGCGCAAAGCTCGGTGAACTCAGCGTATAATCTACCGATGGATAAATTAAAACTTGTTTTTTTATCTGTTCAACTACCACAAATTCTTTATCCATTGCAATTGAAGCACATACCGCCGCTCCAGCACTATCACCAATTAAAGTTAGCTCTCTACTGATATACGCAATTTTACGCTCTTCAAGTACCTTAAACACACCACGAATCGCGGCTTTAGAGTCTTCAATCCCAGTTGGATAAGCAAATTCTGGTGAGAGACGATAATCGATTGATATCACAATGTGATTAATAGTTGCGCTTAATTTACGCACAATGCCATCATAGACTGTAATACCACCAGCCATATGACCACCGCCATGAATAAATATCGCAACAGGTAATGGAGTACCTGGCAGCGGATGGTAAATTCGAATTGGCACTGGATAATGACCATTCATAACCACATCATCTAGTGTAAATAGCATTTTATTATAATCCGTCATATACAAATAAGCCATATTAGCCATCGCTTCGCGAGTATTCGCTTGATTAAGTTTATAACCAATTGAAGCCAAATAAGGTTTTATTTGCTCAATTTTATCCAGTAGCTCACGAATTTTAGGTTTTACTAACATATTAATACTCTCCATTTAACGATTTTCACGTAAAAATAATGAACCAATAAAAAAGGATCCTTCAATTAAACAAATAAAGATAAAGGCGCTGTGATAATCTCCATGATTCACATCAACAATTTTAGCAAAAATAGTTGGCACAATCGTTGCGACTAAATAACTAATTGACCAAAATAAACTAAAGGTTACTGAAATTCTTTGTGCATTCATACCTTTACGTTCTTGCGCTAAAGTAACTAAAGCCGGCATCGGCAAGAACATAAAGAAACCTAATACTGCAGCACTAACTGCAGCTAAACTCTGATTATCACCAGCAAAACTTAAACCAAATGCAGCTATAACTTGAATAAACCCAGATATTCGTAAAATTGGAATGCGCCGACTAAACTTATTTGAATAAATCATTCCTGCAACGGCACCAATGATACCAAACAAAATGACTTGTTTGGTCTGAATAATTCCAGCTTTTGGATAAAATGTAAATAAAACAATATAAAAAGCTAACAACCCAGCATAAGTTAATGCAAAAATCCAGGTAAATTTATCTTTTAGCCCATCAAAAACCGTGTATTTCTCAACAATTAATGAACTGGATGACTGCGGCTGATCAAGATTAATTTTACCAAAAACTAACCAAACCACTAACATCAGCATGCTACCTAAAGACACCACCGTTAGCGTAGCCTGCCAGCCGCCAAAGATTTCTGCAAACCCTCCTGCACCAAACAGCATAATTGCAGTGCCAACATTAAAAGCAATTGCATTTAATCCATTCACCACCGCTCTTTCACTGGGTTCAAAGTATTTATAGACAATCGGATTAAAGTAAACGATAATTAAAGCGCCACCTAGCCCCATGAGAAAACGTGAAATAAGTAGAATTGAGAAATTTGGCGCATACGGCGTTACAATACTCAAACACATTAAAATCATCGCAACGGTGAAAGCTTTACGAATGCCAAACTTTACAATTGTCCACGCGGCGATAAACGTTCCAATAATTTTAGCAAAGGTTAATGCAGTGCTTAAAAAACTAGCTTGGGTTAAGCTATGCATTCCAGTCATTTGCATAATATCTTTCATGAAGGTCGCCGAACCAACCCATGACATTGCAAACAAAACATAACTAGTAAAAAGTATAAATTCAATCAGGTATTTTTTCTTCATTAGCTTAACCTTCAAATATAAAAATCATTTCTAATTGTACTTGATTATAGATTAATTAGCTATATGCGCTGCAATAGAATCAACAACGACGACAATGATTCTCATTCTCATTTAAATCAGTATTTTCACAATTTAATTTAGTTTTTTTACAAACTGGTACACCTAACATGCTCCAACAATCTTACTTTACTCGATGCTTAAATTAATTCAAATTATTACAATACATTACCCATCAACAATCAAATAAAAACTCTCCCCAAACATCCTAAAAACCACCATAATAATTACTCACAATCCTTAAATATTTAATTTTATAGCTGTTTATAAAACTTAGTAACTTGCAAATATTCTACATTTAACCTACAATAGCGGAGAATATTCATCAACTATTAAAAAGGATTAAATTATGTTAAATATCAACGAAAGTAATGTTTGTGCAATTTTGGACAAGATTATTGCTCATGAATTAGCTGGAGTTAATCGCTACACTCATTACGCATTAACTGTTTATGGTCTAGAGCGTTTATCATTAGTCAATTACTTCAAAACACACGCAACTGAATCATTAGATCATGCGCTTAAAGCTGGCGAATTAATGACTGGATTAAATGGTCATCCTTCCTTAAAAACCTCAGACGTTAATGAAACCCATCAACATGATTTAGCTAGTATTATCGCTGAATCAATTGAACACGAAACTAAAGCGGCTAAAATGTATCACGAGCTATTGAATGAAGTGAAAGATAAATCGGTTTACTTGGAAGACTATGCGCGAACTATGATTGGTTCAGAAGAACAACATGTATTAGAGATGCGCAAAATTGCGAAACGCTAAGAACTAAATAATTCATGCTCTTATGTGAAAAGCCAGAACATTCTATATTCTGGCTTTTCATTTACGCTATAAATTTATAACATAAAATAACAACGCTTAATTGCTACAATCTAAATCTTGATAACTTTAGGATCATCTTTATCACTATCCATAGTATAAAGCGAAAAGCTATCTGAGTCTTGAACTTTCTCCCATTCATGTTGCTGAGTTTCAATTACTTTTTTAGTAATATCATAGCCTTGCTGATAATGTGTATGCGCTGCCTCGGCACTAAAATTATAATCTTTACTATTTAACTCAGTTCCAGTTACCGAGCGATATACCACATGCACTAAATCTAAACGATGGGCATGACCTAATTTAAGAATTTCTTGAACCTCTGGATCTTCTCTAACTTCTGGTGATAACTTTGAACCCAAGAAGCGGATGGCATGCGATAAATTTTGCGCTGTTGCATAAATTTGATTCGAGCGCTTTGAATGTGAAGAATACTGAATGTCTTTAACCCGTTCACACATCCCATCCATACTATGTGGTAAAGGACCTGATGCCGAGAAAAGATCAAACATAAAGCATAAAACATTTTCAATTTCATGCTCTGTATCAGCAAACTCTTCGATTACTTTTGACAATGGCGTATTTGCATAAACTCCACCATCAACATAGAAGCGTCCATCAATTTCAATCGGTGGAAAACTTGGTGGTAATGCACCAGTTGCCATAATATGCTCAACTTTAATTTGTTGCTTACTACTATCAAAGAAAACAAACTCCCCTGACGCCAGATCCGTTGCTCCGACACACAATCTAACATGACCTTGATTTAAATACTCAAAATCAATTACTTCATTTAGTGTTTCACGAAGTGGTGTTGTATCATAAAAACTTAACTGATCTGGAGTCGCTTTATGCAGTAATAATGGACTAATTACTTTTGGCTTATAGAAACCAGGTTGCCCCATATGAAGCGCATATTGTGCTCCAAAATAGTTATGAATTTTAGACATTCCAGCAAAAGGTAAATTTGGCAATGGAATACCAACCGTAACTTTATTCCAAAATTTCTTAAGCATGTCAAGACGTTTCTCTGGTGGGTTACCCGCAAGAATTGCAGCATTTATACCACCAATTGAAATACCTACCACCATATCAGCGCGATAACCGTGCTCATGTAGTGCCTCTACGCCACCAACTTGAAACGTTCCAAGCGCACCACCACCCTGAAAGACATAAATAATTTTACGCTCAATTGCGGCAGGATTATTTTCTACTGAATCTTTATTTTTATGCTTCGTAGGTTTTTGAGTTGTTGTCTTAGTTGTCATGTAAATTAATCTTCCAAATAATCATAAACCACATCGCCGAAACCTAAGGTTAGATCGGCTACCAAATGAGTACCACCAATTACTTTACGAAC
>Ga0247837_1010478_pt1 | contig 10593 bp, 9 predicted proteins | sample LaCtaG_2_FD_187115 | JGI IMG/M metagenome (GOLD analysis project Ga0247837, IMG submission 187115) | Freshwater microbial communities from meromictic Lake La Cruz, Castile-La Mancha, Spain - LaCruzMarch2015_14.5m | ecosystem: Environmental > Aquatic > Freshwater > Lake | place: Spain: Castile-La... | reverse complement strand
CGTCCCCGCCGACGTGGTGCAGAAGAAAACCGAAAAGCTGGCCGGGGAATACCAGCGCTCGGCCAAGTTGCCGGGTTTCCGTCCGGGCAAAGCTCCGGTCGCCGTCGTGGCCCGCAAATACAAAGACGCCATCGCGGAGGAAGCGGTCAAAGAATTGCTGCGCGAAGCGGTCAATCAAGGCGCCAAGGATCATAACCTGACCGTGCTGAATGCTTTCAATCTCCAGCACGGCGAGGTCGGGCCGTCGGACCTCAATCTGAGCGTCGAATTGACGCTCGAACCCGACTTCAAGATGCCTGATGTGGAAGCACTCGGTCTCGAGGTGCTGGAGGAGGCGGTGACCGACGAGCATGTGAAGGGCAACATCAATCTGCTGCTCGAGCGCATGGCGGAATTTTCCGAGGTCAAAGACCGTCCGCTGCAAATGGGCGACTATGCCGTGCTCGACTACGACGCCACGGTGGACGGTCAGTCGCTCGGCGAGTTTTGCCCCGAGGCCCCGTCGACCATGAAGGGCGGCGAGGGACTCTGGGTCATGATGGAAGAGGAAAGCATGTGGCCGGGATTCTGCGCGGGGCTGGTCGGGGCGAAGGAAGGCGAGGACCGCACCGTCGAGGTGACCGCCTCGGAGGACTTCGCTGTGCCATCGCTGCGTGGCAAAAAAATCATCCACCAGACCAAGCTGAAGGGCATCAAGACCAAGCAACTCCCCGAATTAACCGATGACGTGGCCCAGAAGATCGCCGGGCGCACCGCCGATGAGTTGCGTTCGACCTTCCGCCAGCGGTTGGAGGCCGCCGCGACCGAGCAGACCGAACGCAAGAAGCGCGCGGCGGCGGTCGAGCATTTGGTCAAAAGTGTCGAATTCGAGGTTCCCGCCTCCATGGTCATGGGCGAGGCGAGGCGCGTCGTCCGGGAAATTGTCGAGGCCGAGCAAATGCGCGGCTTGAGCGACGAGGATCTCCTGAGCAAGAAGGAAGAAATTTTCCAGCACGCGCAAATGGGCGCGCAATTCCGGGTCAAGGCGGACTTCATTCTCACCCGCCTTGCCCGCGAGCAGAAGATCGAAGCATCGCGCGAGGAGTTGGCGGAGCATATCGCCCGCATGGCCCAGCGTTTGAGCATGCCGATGGATAAATTGGTCAAACAACTGGTCAAGCGCGAGGCGCTCGGCTCGGTTGAAGGCGAGGTGGTCCGGGACAAGGCCCTTGATTTTCTTGCCTCCAAAGTTAAAGTGAAAACAGCCGAATCCGCGGCGTAAGCCCGGTTCTCGCCTTCTTTGTTTATGAATCCTCTTGTCACTTGCGGTCCAACAACACCACGCAACTCCATGCTGGTTCCCATGGTGGTCGAACAGACCGGCCGCGGGGAACGCAGCTACGATATTTATTCGCGCCTGCTCAAAGACCGCATCGTTTTCATCGGCACGCCGATTGACGACTACATTGCCAATCTGGTCATCGCCCAGCTGCTTTTCCTCCAGATGGAGGACGCCAAGAAAGACATCCACATCTACATCAACTCGCCCGGCGGGTCGGTGACGGCCGGACTGGCCATCTACGACACGATGCAATTTGTCACCTGCGATGTGAACACCTATTGCATGGGCATGGCCGCGAGCATGGGTGCGGTCCTTCTCTGTGCCGGGACCAAAGGCAAGCGTTACGCCCTGCCGAATTCCGACATCATGATCCACCAGGTGAGCGGCGGCGCGCAGGGTCAGGCCAGCGACGTCGAGCGTCAGGTCGAGTTCATGTTCAAGCTCAAGCGCCGTCTCGAGTCGATCATTGCGCAGCACACCGGCAAGCCGGTCGAGCAGGTGCACAACGATGCGGACCGCGATTACTACATGAGTGCCACGGAGGCCAAAGCTTACGGGTTGGTTGACGAAGTGGTGAAATCCCGCAAGGAAATCCCGGGCGCCGTGCCCGCTTAAGACGATGGCCCGGGCGACCAATCTCACGATGTGCTCTTTCTGCGGGAAGAGCCACAGCGAGGTTCGCAAACTCATTGCCGGCCCCGGCGTCTACATCTGCGACAGCTGCGTCACCCTCTGCAAGGGTATCCTCGACAAAGAACTGAAAGAGGAGTCGAAGAAAAAGAGCGGCTCCGTGCGCGTGCCCAAGCCGGCGGATATCAAGGCCCAGCTCGACCAGTTTGTTATCGGCCAGGAACTGGCCAAGAAAACGCTCTCCGTCGCGGTCCACAACCACTACAAGCGCATCCTGCACCAGGCGTCCTCCCGCGAGATTGCCTTGCCCGGCAGCGAGGACGTCGAACTGGAGAAGAGCAACATCCTCCTCATCGGCCCGACCGGCTCCGGGAAAACTCTCCTGGCCCGCACGCTGGCGCGCATCATCGACGTGCCGTTCTGCATGGCCGATGCGACCACCCTGACCGAGGCGGGTTACGTCGGTGAGGACGTGGAGAACATTGTTTTGCGGCTGCTCCAAGCCTCGGACTACGACGTGAAGCGCGCCGAGATCGGCATCGTTTACATCGACGAGATCGATAAAATCGGACGCAAGACGGATAATGTCAGCATCACCCGCGATGTCTCCGGCGAAGGTGTGCAGCAGGCCCTGCTCAAAATTCTCGAGGGCACGACCTGCAACGTGCCCCCGCAGGGCGGGCGAAAGCATCCCCAGCAGGAATACATTCAGGTCAATACGGAAAAAATTCTCTTCATCTGCGGCGGAGCCTTCGTCGGTTTGGAAAAACTCATCCAGCGCCGTCTCGGCAGCCGTGTCCTCGGCTTCCACGCGCGCGAGGAGAAAAAATCGGACGATACTTTGGCGATCTCTTCGGCCACCATTCATCAGGCCGAGCCGGAGGACTTGCTTGGCTTCGGGATGATTCCCGAGTTTGTCGGACGTCTGCCTGTGGTGACCGCGCTCGACCAGCTGACCGAGGACGAACTGGTCATTATTCTGACCGAACCGCGCAACGCGATGGTCAAGCAATACGCCAAGCTGATGTCCATGGAAGATGTCGACCTCAACGTGACCAAGGACGGCCTGCGCGCCTTGGCCGCGCGCGCCGTCTCCAAAGGCACGGGCGCCCGCGCCCTCCGTTCCATGATGGAAAAAATCATGCTCGACGTGATGTATGATGTGCCCAGCCGTGAGGATATCGCCGAGGTGACGATCAACCGCGCGGTGGTGGAAGGCCGCAAGCCGCCGCTCCTGCGCCGCAAGCAGGAGAAGGACGCGGCCTGATCCCCATGCCGGCAAAAGCGCCGGTTTTGCCTGCTCCGTGCCGCGGCCTTGCCGCCGAGCAGGCCGATCCTCTGGCCGGACTATTTCCCTGTGCGGCACCGCTTGCTCTCGACCTGGGCTGCGGCAACGGACTGTTCCTGGCCGGCCTCGCGGCGGGCGAACCGGGCTGGAATGTCCTCGGTATCGAAAAAAAAGGATACCGGGTGCGCCAAGCGCGTCGCCGGGCGGGCGACCTCGGCAATGCCCGTGTTCTCCATGGTGAGGTGCTCGAAGTGCTCTCCTCCTTGCCGACCGGATCCGTCTCGCGGGTCTATTTGCTCTTCAGCGACCCGTGGCCCAAGCGCCGTCATGCCGTGCGGCGTTTGGTCCAGGAGGAATTTGTGGCCCTGCTGCATTCGCGCATGGAGGCCGGCGGCATTTTCTTTTTTGCCACCGATTCCGAGGAATACCTCGCCTGGACACAGGCAAAACTGTCCGCGAGCGGGTGGCGGATCAAGGAGTGGGCGGTTCCCGTGACCTGGCCCGCGACCGAATTCGAGCAACGTTTCGTCTCCGCGGGGTTGAATATCTGGAGACTTCAAGCCAGCCGGTGACACCGCAAGACCATGAGCCAACGGACGGATTCGGAACTACCGGATCCGGCTCGGACGACAATGCCCAGCTGGTCGCCTTGATGCGACGGGTGCGGGAGGACGACGAAGTTGCCTTCCGTGCTTTGGTCGAGGCAACGGAGGACCGGGTCTATGGCACGATAGTAAAAATGCTTGGCGGATTCGAGGGGGCGGAAGATCTCGCGCAGCGGGTTTATCTGCGCATTTGGCAGGCGCGCGGGCGTTACGAGCCGACGGCCAAGTTCACCACCTGGATGTTCTCCATCGTGCGGCGCCTCGTCCTGAACGAGCGCCGGGGACGAGCCCGGCGAGGAGTGGTCTTCCGCGAACCATCCGCCGAGGAGCGCCCGCACGAGGCGAAGGTGAGCGAAGATCCGTCCACGGCGGCGGCGGCGGGCGAACTGGCCCGCGTCATCGAGAACGCCCTGGCCGGGCTTCCGGAAGATCAGCGCACCGCCGTCATTCTCCGCCGCTACGAAGAAATGCCCTACGAGGAAATTGCCTCCGTCCTCGAAACCACGGTGCCGGCGGTCAAAAGCCTGCTCTTTCGCGCGCGTCAGACCTTGCGGGTCAAGTTGGCGAGTTGGCTGTGATCAGTGGGAGCGGGCTGGATCAAAAGCTTTTTCGTGTTATCGACATTGAAAAACTGTATTCAGGATTTTCTCATGGCTTTCGACGGCAACTATTTTGTGCGGAGCCAGCAGATGTTAGCGACGCTGATTTTTTGTTTGGCCTCCGGTTCCTTGGCAAATGAGCCACTCCCCGAATTCCTGCCCTCCGTGACAGCACTTAAAGACCTGTCTTTGCCTCTCGGTCCAGATGGCAGCAAACCGACTTTAAGATTTTCCTGTGCCCATGCGCGGATCGAGCGAAAGTCAGTGGGATTTCTTCGGATAGGAGTCCTGCCTCAGCTTGTAATGGAAGACGTGAAATTGACGATCCTCGACTCGCCGGATGCGAGTAAATGGGCCCACGAGCTCCGATTATTCCTAACGGCTAACTCGCTGACCTCGGCCGCCGTAATAAGGAAAATCGAGGTTAGGAATGGGGTAAATGACGGTTTCATTGCCAGTTCGGGAGCACGCTTTGAAGTTCAGTCGCAAAGCTTGGTTCTCGAAGCGCTTAAGTTAAAAAGTCCAGACGGCAGGTTGTTCAGTGATGCCTCGGGGGTCATCTACCTAGACGGCCCAAATGCGGGAAGATTATCGTTGCCAAGACTGAGCGACAAGACTATCGAGATTAATGATGCAGGTTTCTCTCTCCCGAAGGATTCGCGCCAAACAGCACCGACTCAAGGCGCTTCGGCCGAGACTAATTCTCACTAGTTTACTATATTTCTTCGTTGCCCTGTGCAACTGTCTCGCCTCGACAGCGAGCGAGGAGCTTTTGCTGGGCCGTGAGAGGCTTTCACGGCAGTCACCAGCAGATCTTAGGAGCGCCCTGACTCATTTTAACAATGCATTAGCTTTGGATCCAAGCAATCTTGAGGCGAATCTTCTCAAGGCTGCCACCCTTCTCGTGCTCGAGCAAAGCTCGAACGAATTCCAGCAACAACTCATACAAATCGGCGTCACGGTCTCCGACTCGAATATATACAATTTCGTATATCAACTTCCCGTGGACGCCGATGGTCACATTCGGCCGGCCGACGGCGTGTCACTGGACAGCACGCTGCAGTATTTGAACACGAGGATTTCTCCTTTGCTGGAAGAGGTCTTGGCTTGCCTCGCTAAGTTCGTCAATAACCCCACAAACAGGGCTTTTCGCATTCAATTAAGCGCTGCTGAAACCTCGCTCGCTGATGTTCGTGTTGACTACGGAGATGTCTTGATTCTTCGATCGTTGCTCAAAGCTGCGAAGGCTGGTTTAGCGTTGGCCAACAGCTACAATCTGAACGTCGAATACGCACTAATCTATCGGCTTTTTAAATCCGACAACCTAACGCCCGAACGGGTGTTATCAGAGTTGCCCAGCCTCCTCATGTTTTCCCGGAGCGACCAGCGAATTGCAGCAAAGAGTGCGATTATCGCCGCCAATGCTGACTACCAAGCGGGTTATGCCTTCACAAAAAACCAGCGCCAGCCGGCAGGGAATACGCCTTACCTGTTCGAGTTTTCAGATCCTGTAGAGGCAGACGATTTCGCCTCTGAGTTGGCCGTCATGATTGGAAATCTCGCCACCGGGCAGGAGAGTTACCCTTATCGCGTTTGGTATCCGTCTTTCCTGCAAGGTTTGACCGTCAACTCATCCGTATTGTTTTCTTCCACAGCACCACCTCGCAGCTTTGTCGGTGCTCACTTCAATCAAGGCTTCCCAACCCGGGGCTCATGGCCCGACGAAAGTTTTGGTGGTATTCTGCCCGAGGAATACTCTAGGGAAATTCTTCTTGATGAGTTCGATTATGTGATGGGCCAGTTTATCGACTCAGATGGCGACGGTCTCAGTGACTCTTGGGAGCGCGGATATGGAAGGTACGAAGTCGTCAAAGGCCAGTTTATCACCGAATGGGCGACTTGGGATGCCAAGTCAAGGGGCGGTCACTTGGCAACATTCACATCTCAGGCGGAATGGAATTGGTTTTGGAACAGGCATTGGAGAAAAGTCGATGGTCCGCTCTACATCGGGCTTTTTTCCGATCTTCAGCAGCCTGCAGACTGGACTTGGGCAACCGCGGAAAAGGGGGTTTTCAGAAACTGGGCCGCTGGTCAGCCTGTGGATGACGGAGTCCAAGCGACAACCGTTATTGATGCTGATCTCACTTGGCGCAGTTTGCGGCTTTTTCAAGGCTATGTCTGGGATCCCTTGACTTGGATCACTACTGTCGACATGCCCCCAGACGATATCGGCTATGTCTTGGAGCGCGGTTACCCCACGGACCACATGAATGCTGATACTGACGGAGATGGCTTCAATGATCGGGTCGAAACCAACATCGGAACAGACCCCAATAATGCCGCGGTGTTTCCGTCGGGGCCTGATATGGACGGCGATGGCGTCAACAACTACCGCGAATCAATCGATCAGACCGACCCGCTGGATCCCTCTTCATATAGCGCCCTCAGTAATGGGCTCATTGCTCACTATCCGTTCACTGGTGATGCCAAAGATGAGAGTGGTTTTAGTCGTGATGGCAATGTCTTCGACGCAACTTTGGCCCCCGATCGTTTCGGACTTCCAAACGCCGCTTATAATTTCGATGGCATGACAAGCTACATCGGAACGCCCGCCGTTGTTCTTCAATACGGTTCGGCGGCTACTTTCTCGGCTTGGGTCAACGTCCTGTCGGGCGCCCTCTATCAGCGTACGATCGTCGCCCAAGCGAGGGACACTTACAACAGCACCGGACTTCGATTAGGCATGCTGAACGACCAGTTGGAGGGTGCTATATCGAATCCGTTCTACCACTATTATCCGGGCAATTACTGGAGCCCGAACACCTACACGATTGTGAGTCCGGCTGGCATTGCGGGAGATGGCTGGCGACATGTTGCGTTGGTCTCGGAAGGCTGGGCGACCAGGCTCTATCTAGATGGAAATGAGGTGGCCTCCAGTTATGATTGGACTGGTGGACAAGCGTCGCTGCAAGGCGTCCTCATCGGCAAGGAATTTGAAAACCCGATGATGCCGGGTTCATCGAACCATTTCGCCGGCCAGATCGACGATGTTCGGGTTTACGACCGAGCTCTTTCGGCGGCTGAAGTGAACGAGCTCTTCGCGCAGGAGTCAGCGCCTCTCACTGACACAGATGGCGATGGTTTACCGGATGTTTGCGAGACAAATACCGGCGTGTACGTTTCCCGTAACAACACCGGTACAAACCCCAACGTAGCCGACAGTGACGACGATGGGCTTCTCGACGGCGTTGAAACAAATACCGGCTTTTTTGTCGGGCCGACTGACACGGGAAGCAATCCGAATTCTACGGACAGCAACGCCGATGGGATCTCCGACGGCGAGGCTGTGGCTGGGGCGTTCGATCCTTCTCTTGACTTGGGGCCGGCTATTTCTTGGTTCACTGGTCTTGTTCAGGCGGAGCCGGGTAGATTTGGCTTAGCATCCGTCAACTCCATTATGGATTTAAACGTGGGCACACTCATGCTTCAAAGAGTCGGGCAAAACGCTATCCTTAAGATGCAGTTCCAAACTTCGGCGAACCTTGCTACTCAGCCTTTCACAGATGTTGGTTTGCCGATCACGAACTCCATACCGATGCCCGGGCGGGTCGGCTTTGTGAGAGTTAGAGTCTCTGGCGATCCCGTTGCTCCGCCGACTCCAGTGCCTACACCGGCACCGACGCCTTATAACTAGACTGCAAGCTGCAAGTCTGTGTTGTGATGCATGTCCGTCGGCTGGAGCTTTCTCAGCGCGTCCAGCGGCCCTTTGACAAGGCGGGCAGCCAGTTGTTGCGATACATGACCGAGTAATCGGTCTTGCCGACGGCGCCGATCATGGGAACGCCGGTGGCCCGCCTCCACTTTTTCGACATGCTTTCGCCGGTGTGGCAGCCCCAACTTTTAACCAGAGCTTTCGGGGCAAAGATACCGCGGTTGATGCGGCCGAGTTCGTTTTCGTGCAGCCAGGACTTGGACCCGCTGTCGATCTCGTTGCTGTAATCGAACATGAAGGCGGCTTTGTTCGAATGGAGGAACCAATCGAGGGAGGCGATCTTGACCTGAGCGCGGGGCTGACCGGCGTTCAGGTAGTTGATCACCGTGTCGGGGGAAGTGAACCAGATGAGCTTGACCCCGTATTTGGAAGCGATCCCGGCAATCCAACTGGTCAGGGGGCCTTCGTTCTGGCGGAGGCGGCGCTCGTAACTTGGTTTGTGCACCAGCCAGGTGATACGGGCATTCGGGTTGGAGTCCTTGATCTGCTGGAAGCGCGTCACGGCCGGGCGGATAAAGTTGCCCCACCAACGGTCATGCGGCGGGTTTTTGAATTTCTCCCACTGGTAAAGCGAAACCCCGCCGCTTACCACGATGTGCTCGGTTTGGGAGGCGGCGTGGACCGGAAGTGTGGCCATAACCAACCAGGCGATAACAAAGAGGCGCAACATGGATCAGGAAATCTCCCGCGAAAAACGCTTGAGGGCAAGCTGAAGTGGTTTCAGTAGCCGATGATGTCGAGGCCTTCGACAGCTTGGAAGTGCTTCGGATTTCTGGTCAGGAGACCTGCGCCGTGACATTTGGCCGTGGCCGCGATCCAAAGGTCGTTGTGCGACCGGTTGTCGAGTTTGCGCTCGCGGCGCAAGGAAGAGGCGATGCTTCCGTAATGCTCTGCAGTGTCGAGGTCGGACGGAACGACATTGCGCCTGCGCAGCAAGGCCAGCGCTTCCTGCACACGTGCCGGCGAGACCATGGCGGCGCCGTCGAGGAACTCGCCCGCAGCCGCCACGGGAACGATAAGTGTTTCGGCGCCGTGGGCGAGGAGGGCACGGTTGACCGGGGCGGACAAATCACCTTTGGCCCGGAACTCGTCGATCAGGACGGTGGTATCGATGCAAATCACGGCTTCTCGATGTCCCACTTGGCCGACTTGCGGTTGGACGTGACCACCGACTCAAACTTGCCGGCTTCGGTTTTGCTGCCCTCGCTTTTTCCCCAGACAGCAGCGGCTTCGCGCACGGCATCGGCGCAGGTGCCGTAACCGTTGTCCGCATTGGCCAAACGATCGAGCAGTTTGGTGAACGACTCGCTCTCCCGTTTGCGCCCCGCCAACTTCCGGTAAACCTCGGCATCAACGGCAATGGTCTTGGTAGCCATGCATGTAGATTTACATGCAGAAATGGACTGTCAAGCCGGGTGATGAGGCAAAACGATTCCGCGCTGCACCGGCTCTGGATGTAGCGGCGGCGTCCCCGCCGCCGGTTGTTGTCGATGAACGACCGTCGGCGGGGACGTCGACGCTACAAATAGCACCGGCACCGTCCCCGGTGCCGGTTGTGAGGATTGGCTTCGCCGCCGGGGACGGCGGCGCTACATTTTGGTGTGGCTCGGTTGAAGAGACTGGACGAGGTTTTCTCGGACTATCCTGTTTATTTTGTGACGGCTTGCGCGTTTGAGAGGCGGGACTTGTTGGCGAACGATGCTGTGCTGCGGGCTGTGATGGAATTCGGTGAACGGGGACCCGAGTGCGGTGCCTGGCTGGGGAGTTTTGTGCTCATGCCGGATCATTTGCATGCCTTCGTTGCGCTTGATGCGGAGCATTGTCGATTGTCTGCGTGGGTGAGCGGGGTGAAGGCGGTGGCGGCACGGGTGTTGCGGGCGGAAGGTGCTGCGAGTCCGTATTGGCAGAAGGGATTTTTCGACCATGTGCTGCGCAGCGGCGAGTCAGCGTCGGAGAAGTGGGAGTATGTACGGAATAATCCGGTCCGTGCTGGGTTGGTGCAGCGGGCGGAGGATTGGCGCTTCTGGGGGCAGGTACATTTGTTGCGGTCGGATGAGGTTGGGATGTAGCACTTGCTTTGAAATGTAGCGGCGGCGTCTCTCCGAGCTGGAGGCTCTTACGAGCCGGAAGCCCCGCCGCCGGTCGTTGCGTTGGATTCGTCGCCGGGGACGGCGACGCTACATAAGGTCGACGCTACATAAGGTTGTTGATCGGAAGATTTTGATCGAACGCGGACGTGCATAAAAAAACCGGGGCGACCTTGCGGTCGCCCCGGTTTGATTGGTTCAGGATGTCGGTCGGACTTAGTAGTCCATGCCGCCCATACCGCCCATGCCGCCGCCGGGCATGGCCGGGGCTTTCTCCTTGTCGGGGATCTC
>Ga0247837_1010475_pt1 | contig 10596 bp, 10 predicted proteins | sample LaCtaG_2_FD_187115 | JGI IMG/M metagenome (GOLD analysis project Ga0247837, IMG submission 187115) | Freshwater microbial communities from meromictic Lake La Cruz, Castile-La Mancha, Spain - LaCruzMarch2015_14.5m | ecosystem: Environmental > Aquatic > Freshwater > Lake | place: Spain: Castile-La... | reverse complement strand
GGTTGCAAGCCGAACCACCCAGCGCGCAACAATCGCAATTTACACCCCATGCCCCCTCCGCCGCCCGTCACAGAAAGGAGCGCGGACACTCTTGTCCGCTTCATAGAATTCATCGCGGCTTCGCCGCCTCTCTTTGCCTAGCGGGCAGGAGTGCCCGCGCTCCTTTGGCACCGCTGGTGGTCCGCATGGACTCCATGCGGTGTTCCCTGAACCGCACCGGGCCGGTGCGGACCACACCTTTCACCTTCGCAGTGCCAGGATCAGCTCATCCAGCTTGTTCACCACCTGCCGCAAGTCCACACCAACCATAAGATTGGATCACCCGCTGACCGCCGTCAGGCACCGATTCACCCATCCCATGCGATCTCCGCGTGGTCGGGCAATTCACTTCTGAGGTGTCCATGATCGGCAGATGCAGCCTCCTTTGAGCTTGCCGATAGTTTTCCGGCTGATGCCACTGTCAAGAGCGAGGGTTGACGTCGCTCAAACCCATCGCTTACCGAGAAAAAGGCCCCGTGAATCCTATGGCTAAGTCACCAAGAAGCCTATTCACCGCGGGCCCTGAGCCTTTCCATGGATGCGACATGACTCACACGAGTCGCTTCACTCCACCTCTCGCGTCCCCGTGTTCTCCAAAACTTCACCGGCTCTTTATCCATGGCGAGGACGATGCAACCGGCCTCGCTGACGACGCTGTGGTAGGTGCCGAGGGCGTGGATGCGAAGGGTGCCGGGTCGAGTTGGCCCTGGATGTGGAGCGGGGACTGGGTGTGAGGGGGCATTGTCCCCAGGAGCCCGACGATGGTCTGACGGGCCTCGCGAGCCCGAGCTCCAAGCTTTTGGTTCCAAGATCGAAGCTGGTCTGAAAGGCTATCGTGTTGATCAAGTAGATTTTGAATCGCCTCTTTCAATCGATTGCCATCCAAGGCGGCGAGATCGAAGGCTGCCTCCGGAATATCATAAAGGCGGAACAGGCCACCTTGTTTCTGTTGATAATAGGGGTTCTGCCAGACTCCTAGCGTTGGCACGCTGGCCGCTAAACAGAACAGCAGGAAATGATAAGAGATGCCAGCCGCCACATGACACCGCGTGGCAAGCCCGCGCAGCGCAGCGGCGTCCAGTTCTTCCTCAATGAGGGTTATCCGATTCGCCGCGTCAGGCATGAGATCCGCCACCTGCCGTGCTGCCACTCGGTCGTCATCTTGTGCATCGTAACTGATGGGAATGAACACAAAGTGAGCATCCACGCCTTGCTCGAGCAAGGCACGAAGGGCCTCGGCCCAGAGCTTTGGCTGAGGCTTGGCATACCGGCGTCCATAGGAGGATGAATTCCGCACGTTTAGCCCCACGATTTGACGCCACTTCGGCACGCCGGCAAGAATGCGATCTGAGGGCCTGTGATCAGGTGGGATGAGCAAAGCGTCATCACCAGTGTGCAGGCACTGACTGCCTTGCAAACCTAGCTCAGTGAGCAAATCGATGGATTGCGCATCATCCCGCACCCCCACTCGCGCACAGCGCCGGAACATCCCGAGCGCCACCCGCCGATCCATCCAATGAGTAAACACCGGGCCGATCCCCTGACTCGACATGAACACCGGCACGCCAGCACGCCGCGCGGCATGAATCTCTGCGGCCTTCACATAGAGCCAGTCATGCCACCACAGGCTATTCATCGACCCACTGCCAGGCACAAAGACGGCGCGAGCGCGGCTTAAGTGCTCTGAAAAGTCACCAGGAGGGCGCAGAGCGAACTTCATTCCCCGCCACCACGCCTCGAGCCTCTGCCGCGTGCTGCTAGGTGTCTCACGAGTCCAAGGTTGAGCGAGAAGTCCATCCGGCGATAGACGGCTATCCACATTCAAGACTTCAGCGGTCAACTCAGGATTGCTCGCCAAGAAAACAGGCCGCGCATCGGGCACCTCCTGTCGCAGCCAGCGGAGCAGGCCTTCATGCATCGCGCGGTCGCCACGGTTCTTGTGGGTGGCACCGCCCAGGATGAGAATTTGATCTCGGGGATTCATCGTGGCTCGGCTTTCGGTTCAACAGGGTTCACCGCTCGTGGCCGCAGCCAACGCGGCAGCAAACGACCCAAGCGCGCAGCGATCATCCGCCGTATCAGCCAAAAGCGATCATGCTCCCAAAGCAGCTCAAACGCTGCTTCAGGGGTGGCAGAGAAATGGCGCCCCATCTCCTGTCGAGTCCATTCAGGATCTTGCAGCCAACACTCTTTCAAAATCGCGTCTCTGAAGCGTGGGGCAGTCTTTTGTATCCACGCAGGTGCCTCGGACAAGTATCCGCGCAATGGCGTTAGCGCCCGGGCAAGAAGGCGCGCTTCATTGCGAAGGCAACAACGACGCAAGGCAGCAGCAAGTTCTTCATCGCCCACGGCCAATGCCTTTCCTCGCGTTTCCTCTAACATGGGCAGCACAAGAGGATGCGCAACCTCGATGGCTTCGAGGGCTCTCAAGTCCAGTTGTGAAGGGAATCCTGGGCACTGATCCAGCACGCGGAGCACTCGGAGGTTAGCGATGGTGCGCAGACACTTCTCACAGCAACCACAGTTGTAGCGACCATCTCGATTCTCCCAACAAACCCGCAGATGCTCACGTGCAACGGGATCAAAAGTAATCCGGCTTATCTTATCGATGCGGCTGCTCTCCAGCCCATCGTGAATGATCTTCAAGGCGTCACCAGCCCAGCGCTCGTCGGTATAGGGATGAGTGCCGAATGGCTCCAAATGGGCGTAAGTCATCGTCGCCGGAATAATCACCTCGCCGATCCACGGCGACAAAAGATGCGCAACCGATGCAAGAGCCGCTCCACAAAAGTGGCTACCCCAGTGCACATGTTCGTCAGAGAAATCTCGCACATCAGTCACCACCTCGACGAGGGGAATCTTCAGCGCCTCAGCCGCTGCGATCAGACTCGTGGAGACTTCCTTTCTCAGTGTCTGCTGTCCCAGAGGCAAATCAAATCCATGAACAAAAATGAGGCGCTCCAGACTCGCGCGGTCCTTGAGCACTGAGAAAAAAGAATCCACTCCTCCTGAAAAAAAGCACCCCCGCGCCGCCACTGGAAGCGTTACTTCAGCCACTGGGGATGTCACTTGCACCGTCTGCGTGAACACCTCCGGATACCAGTTGCAAAAGATTTCCTGAAGCACTCCGCAACGTGCCTTCACTCCGGCAGAAACAGGTGATTGGATATCGAGCGAGAGTCCCAACCGCATGGCAGGCAGAAGGAACAGGGCGACCGCCGCGTCCCCCAGCATTCCCGCAGGCAGCGTATCGGGATAGGACAACGAATGAGTGATACGCACCCGTGATTCCCCTGTCGGAGTGCGGGCGATGAATAGCACCTCAGATCCCTCAGGCAGGGCGCTTATCTGCGGTGGAAGAACGGTCATCGAACTCATGGCCTAGTTGAAGAGATGGGCTGAGATTTCGACTTATCGCCGCCTGACTCCTTGGCCGAACGACGGTCTGCGATCGCAAACAACCGCTCACGCAGCTGACCAAGGTGCTGATGACATTTTTTCAAATACCAGACCCGATCATGCCTCCACGTAGCGCCCAGCATGGGCTTCCCAAGCTTACGCCCTAGCACTGACCAGCCCTTCTCCTGTGCCATTTCTTTCCCCAGCTCCCAGAGGCGCAGCGACCACAGGTTAGCTTCAAACTTGAACAGAAGATCATCAAGCATGGCGCGGGCTTTGGGCTCTACCGTAATGCGCCGAATCTCGTCCCACATGCCCAACACGCTCGTCAACCTGATCTCCACTGAAGCGACCTTCTGCCAATCAACGGAGGAAGGCAGGGACTCGCACTTTGAGATCAGGCCAACCGCATTCATCGAGACGATCGTGCGCAGGCATTTCTCGCAACTGCCACAGTTGAGGCGATCAAGCGGCATCTCCCAGCAAACCCTTAAATGCCGAAAAAAGGGAGCGCAATCCCCGAGATCTGCGATCTTCCCTGCTCTGGATAGATTCAAGCCGTCTAAGCAGAAGTCCAGATCAGCGAGGTTGAACTGACTGGCGAACATGTAAGCATCCGAATTCTGGTGATTCTCTCGCCAAAGGTGACTGGCCGCAAGAATGGCCTGATCAATCACGCTGACGAACAGTTGCGCCACAGCGCCCACCACTGTGCCACCGCTTATCTTCCAACCCACGTATCGATCCAAGAATAAGCGCGCATCCGTCTCGATGATGACCAGGGGCAGCCCCATCTCTCCAGCAGCTTCCTGCGCATTGGCACGAGCCAGGAGTCGATGCTCGACTTGATGCAAATCCACGTCGAAACCGTCAATGAACAGCAAGTGAGTCAACTCACTACGCCGCTTATCGACCGTGTGAAACGAATCCACCCCGCAGGAAAAGAATGCCGCCACGCCGCGCTTCCCTGTTTCGATAGGCCGCTCGGCGCTGGCACTGAGTTCCACTCGCGTGAGCCCATCGCCGAACCAAGCCATGATGATCTCCATCAAGCACTTCATCCGATCCAGAAACCCCGGAGCTACCGGAGCCTCCGAAAACATGGGCAACCCGAGCCTCATGGCAGGCAGCAATCCCAACGTGACGAAGGCCTCGCCTCCAGCCAATGAAAATGGACCCCTCCATTCGAAACGAAAACTAGCGCGGTGAAGCAGCATCATCTGGCCGGCACCATCATCTCTGAGATAGTCAGCGCTCACCGTCACCCGGTCACCGACACGCTGAACCTGTGGCTTGGTAATAATAATGGACTCAGGCATTGGTAAGAATCCTCGGTCGATCAGCCCTCCTTTGGCAAGCTTGCTCGGGCACGAGTGCGCTGCTCGATCTTACCGATCTTCTCACTCACAGCCCTCAGCCGACTGCTCACAGCCATCAGAGGTCCAAGACCAGTCAGACCGCGCGCTAGATCCGCTCGAAGATGGTCATTAACAATCTTGTTGTAGATAAAGTCGTGAAGTTCATGCGACGTATTTTGATGCGCTCTGCCCAGGTCACTAGTCGCCATCCGACGATGGTAATTCGCCAGTGGCTCCGAGATCACGTCGATATCGAATTTCAGTGCGAATCGAAGATTGAAATCCCAATCGTCCAAGACAGGCAAGGTCTCGCTGTAAAGTCCAATCTGGCTCAAAACCTCCCGCTCATATACAAAAGCGTTACCAGTGAAGAGATTCGAAGCGGCCAGCGACATCAGTTCGATCCGTCGCAACCCCGGATTGAACGGCTTGGCATCCACTTGCCTGAGCGCACCGTTTTCAAGCACCTCATTCAAGACCATGCTCTGGGCGGCGACACCCCGCACGTCAGGGTGGCGTTTTTGCACCGTCAGCCTTTCCACCGCGCGTGCGAGAAACGAAGAATGCCAAGTGTCATCGTCGTCCAATACCGTAACCCACCGACTCTCTTCAGCGGCAGCCAAGCCCTCATTGGTAAGGCACCCTATGCACTGCAAACCACCCCTGTGGACGCTCTGAATGACCACCACTCGGCCCCGAAATTCCCCGCTCGCATGATTCATTACCGCTTGGACATCATCCAGAGCACCACTGTTAACAATGATCAATCGCCAACTCTGATAGCTCTGTTTCAAGACGCTCTGCACTGCCCTCGCAAGGAACAAGGGACGATCAAAGGTGCGCATGACAATAGCGACTTCATTTTCGGGCGAACGCAAAGGGGAGGACATGATGACGGAACGCGCGACGGCATTGGACCAATCGCTATATCATCCAGGGTATAATGATTTTCTGGTGGCCAGCAAGGCAGCAATGGAATCTGCTAGCAAATTGCTTTTGAGCGGGCCGGGGCGAGTTGGCCCAGGACGTGGCGCGGGGACGGGGTGTGAGCGCGGTTCATGGCATGGCATTTAAGCACATGAGAAGAATGCAGAACATGGCTCCAGAAAGGCCCAGCAAGACGATGAGACATCCCCTTCCGAGGCCTTGCCAAAGGAGCAGTTGGATACCTCCAAGATGCGCCGAATTGGTATTTTGATCGCCGATACAAAGCAGGCCCCCTTCGCGGTCGAACTCGACTTCATTCACACCTTCGGCGCAGCAGCACCATAGAGTTAAGGCCGAAGAATGGAGCCACTAAATCGATTGAACCTGAAGGAATCGATCCCGATGCCGAACTATCTCCTGGCTGGCGTGAGGGAGCGTATCCCTACTTCAATCTGGTCTCTCGTAAAAAACACAAAAAACAGAAGTGCGCACTTTTCTCAAGAGCGGCCAATTAAACTCCCGATCTGATCTTTGAGCCGTGCGCTATCGTCGATTTGATCGATATACCTTTGCGGCATTCGGGAGACACCGACGGCGCAGCCGATGAGCGAGCCGATAACCACACCGCGATGGCAATTGTCACCGCCGAGATTGGTATTGGCGATGACGCCAGCTTCAAAGTCCTCGGCATATTTCCATGCTAAATAGAGGGATGCCGGGAAGGCCTCGGCAATGTAGCAAGCAGGGCTAACCCGGCGACCGACAACGACCGTATCGGGATCTTTGGACCATTCCTGCGCTTTGCGCTTGGAAAACCAAGTGGTGCCGTGAGTGAAAATAGCCTCGCGGACTGGCATACCAGCAAGAACCTCGCCGACGATTTTCACCATGGCGTCTGCCGCCGCGAGAACCTCCGGAGAGCGATGGGTGAGGGTGATGTGGTGGCGGACGGCTGCACGCGCCGCTGGCAGATCACTGCCAAAAAAGGCGCAAAGAACTCCCACATGAGCCAGGCCGCCGATATGGATGTCCGTGCCAGCACACTTGTGCGGAGAGACTCCGCGAGAGTGAGCCGTGAAGAATTTTCGGTGATATTCTTCCACATAAGTATCCCGATGATTGCCAGGCGTCAGCATGAACTCGATGTAGCGCTGGAGGTCGTCATCTGCATCGTATGCGCTGCGTGCAATCAGGGATTCCATGAGCAACTTCGCGAGTTGGAGATTGAGGGTGTTTTCACCGGCGCGGAGGAACTGATGGTAGTGAATACCGCGCTGTCCCCAATAGCGTGCTTGATCATGTAAAATGTTGCCGCGGTCATTGAGTGCGGTGTATTCAGAGCGCCATAGGATGCTGTCGGCATGAAGCGAACGCGGGGCCATGTAGTCGCGCACCAAGCCGTAGTCTCGATGCAGTGCCGACCGGTCGTAATACCAGTGCACTGGCATGGCCAGCGCATCGCCGATGAATCCGCCCATGGTCATGCCCATGAGGGCGTCTGAAAGGTGTGCAGTGAGACTCATTCGGATCATAAGGCCAACGTGAAATCAAGTCGGCCCAGTAGAAGAGGCTACGAGCCAGGCAACGCTGAGTGAGAACAAAAAATCTCAATCGTTGGGTCACATCACGTGTTTCAACGAATTCATACCTCCAGTGAGGTGTGAGATGCATCCAAAATCCATGATCATGAAGCGGGTTGAATACGAGATGCGTGTCATCTAAATCACCCTTTCGTCTCTTCTGAGGCTTTCACTCATCCTATTCAACTCCCTTTCGTTTCTGGGCTATTGAGTCGCGTGCTTTTTCTCCGCTTACATGCGGGGGGGCGAGCGTTACCGTTTGGATCTCAGCGCATTTTAGTAGGCGCACTGCAAGTGGCCGCATCGCTCGGTCTGCTGGCTGGCCTGAGTCAGCCGTGGATGGGGCGGGCAGCAGCGGCGGGTCTGGCGCTGATGATTCTCGTCGCAGTAGGTGTGCGCATCCGCATCAAAGACAGCGTGGCGCAGACGTCTCCCGCCTTCTTCAATGCCTATCTTGACGAACATGGCACCGTCCACGGTTAGACTGCCGACTTTCACCACGGCATCGAGTTCCGTGCCCTGGCAGGTTTAACCCTAACCGTCTTTACATCAGCAGCGTTCACCTTATGGGCACCTCTGGAAACCTCCTCTCGCAGAGGACTTGACTTCGCCCCGCGCTGGTAGGGCGCTATGTCCCCATAGCGCCGCCGCCGAAGCGTGGGACGTGGCGATGCGGCACTCTGACGCGAAATCCCGTCGTGTATCCGGCGCGTTGAGACAACGCGCCCTACCGATCATGGACACTGCGACGGCAGTCGAAAATGGGTTTCCAGAGGTGCCCTTATGACAGGTTCAAAAGCATCCGTCAAAAGGCGGTGGACGTCCGAGCGAGCTGCTGCATGGCGGTGACAATACCCAGCGGTCCAGTTCTCCATCAAGAGTGTTGATCCGGTTCGCTAGACGGCCTTGGCTTCTGATGGCGGCGAGAACAAATCAACATCTGAGCTTGTCCCGCATTCGTTTGATCAACATCAGATGACCCGTCCCTTCACTTTCCTTCGACCCTTTGCTTTCTGTTGCGAAGTGGCGTCATCTTTGGACTCAACCTGTCTGAACGCTGGCGGGCAGTGCGCGCGGCCTGATGTGAAGGCAAATACTTTATCCGAAATTGTCGAATGAGCGTGGCTAAAAAACATGTGCTGATCGTGGGTGGTGGGCTGGCGGGTCTCGCCTGCGCCAACCGTTTGCATGCGGCGGGCGCTGCGCCTTTCATTTTGGAAGCCAGTGATGGAGTGGGTGGACGGGTGCGAACGGATGTGGTGGAGGGGTTTTTATTGGACCGGGGGTTTCAGGTGTTTCTGGATGCTTATCCTGAGGCGAGGGATTTGCTGGATCTGCGGATTCTGGAGATGCAACCGTTCAAGCCGGGGGCTCTGGTGTTTCAGAAGGGGAAGCTAAGGAGGGTGATGGATGTGTTTCGGGAGCCGCAGCATGTGCTGGCGAGTGCGCTGGCTCCTATTGGTTCGATCGCGGACAAGCTGCGGGTGGCGCTGCTGAAGTGGCGCGTGAGTCGCATGAGCACCGATGAGATCGCCAACCATGAGGACCTGACGACGGAGACGTATCTTCAGCGGGCCAGGTTTTCCCCACGGATGATTGATGTATTTTTCCGTTCGTTTTACGGTGGCATTTTTCTGGAGAGCGATCTGCGGACATCTAGCCGGATGTTCGAGTTCACCTTCAAGATGTTCTCTCGAGGCAGCGCCACGTTGCCCGCCAAAGGCATGGGTGAGATCGCTCGTCAGTTGGCCTCTCGATTGCCTGCTGAGGTGATTCTGTTGGGCACAAAAGTCGCGGAGGTCCGGGCGGATGGCATCACGCTTGAATCGGGCGAGCAACTGACGGGTCGCGCCGTTGTCTTGGCCACGGATGCATCCACAGCCTCGAAGCTGCTGCCAAGTTTGGCGAGTTCGGAGCCCGCATGGCGATCCGTGACCTGTTTGTATTTCGCGGCTGATCGTTCACCGCTGGGCGAAGCGATCATTGCGCTGAATGGCAGCGGTGCAGGGTTAGTGAACAACGTCTGTGTGCCTTCGGATGTCGCGCCGAGCTATGCGCCAAGGGGTAAGGCATTGATCTCGATTTCCGTTCTTGGACTACCGGACATTACCGATTTGAATTCGCGTGTTGTCACGGAGCTTGAGGCGTGGTTTGGCAAAGATGTGCGCGAGTGGCGACACTTGCGAACGGAGCGAATCGAGCGAGCACTGCCTGAGCAAGCTCCTAATGTGGGTATGATCGGCTTAGGTTTTCGCGAACATGCCGGCGTTTTTGTCTGTGGCGATCATCAATGGAGTGCCTCAATCGAAGGTGCCATCATCTCTGGGAAAAGAACGGCGGATGCGATCCTTGCCAAGACCTAGCTCACACAATTATGCCTTCCATCTTCCACACCAGCACGCCACTCGCCGCCAGCGCGGAGACGATGTTCGACTTTCATAGTGACCCTCACAATCTCAGTGAGGTCATGCCGCCTACATTAACACTTGTCGAACTAAAGACAGACGGTCCTGCGCAAGAGGGACGAATGATCGAACTGCATTGTCGTGACTTCTGGGTCATTCCCATGCGCTGGACTTGCCGATGGAAGACGGTGCAACGGCCTCATCTGCTGGTGGATGAGATTGTGAAGGGCCCGTTCGCTTTATTTGAGCATGAACATCGCTTCGATGCACAGGGGTCAAGCAGTTGCGTCATGCATGACACTGTGACTTATGAGTGGGGCTGCTCCTGGTGGGGTCGATTCGTCTCTGATACGGGCGTGCGCCTTTATCTAATCTTGCTGTTCAAGTATCGGCACTTCCGAACTCGGAAGTGGGCGGCTCTAAATGCAGGCATGCAACCCTCGTAATGGACATCACGCGCAAACTCGAAATCCTGGCTGACGCGGCGAAGTATGATGCTTCGTGTGCGAGCAACGGCGCGGAAGGATTCATTAGGTGGCACGGTCGTGGTTTCCACGGGCGGATCAGGGATTTGTCATTCCTACCCGCCGGATGGGCGCTGCCTGTCGCTACTGAAGGTGCTGATGACGAATGCCCGCCTCTATGATTGACACTACTGCATCAACCGGCGATCCAGCAATGTGATCCGAGCGCGGTTCACGCCGGATGATGTGGCGCAGCTCACGTTGGACTTTTATAAGCGAAATTACATTGAGGGCACTTCTGGAAACCCGTTTTCGACTGCCGTCGCAGTGTCCATGATCGGTAGGGCGCGTTGTCTCAACGCGCCGGATACACGACGGGATTTCGCGTCAGAGTGCCGCATCGCCACGTCCCACGCTTCGGCGG
>Ga0247837_1010469_pt1 | contig 10603 bp, 13 predicted proteins | sample LaCtaG_2_FD_187115 | JGI IMG/M metagenome (GOLD analysis project Ga0247837, IMG submission 187115) | Freshwater microbial communities from meromictic Lake La Cruz, Castile-La Mancha, Spain - LaCruzMarch2015_14.5m | ecosystem: Environmental > Aquatic > Freshwater > Lake | place: Spain: Castile-La... | reverse complement strand
TGAAGGGTTGTTGAGACTACTGGCGTACCGATATCCGGACTTCTTCCTTTAGCAGTCTTGTAACCTACTTAGCCTAAACCTCAGTCCGAATTCTACTTCTATCCTCCATTTACACTACCAACTGATAAGGCTGAAACTCTGTCTAGTGCTCATTAGTTCTATGCTTTTTATCAAAAATTCAGGCCGATTTTCGCGTATATACAGCGAAAACTACAAATCCCTAGTAATAATTTTTCGAAATTCTCAAAATCATGTGAAGAATCCATAAGCCGAAAGCGAAAAAAGCAAAAACGCGATTTCAAGCCGAAAAGTTCCTAAGAAAACAAAAGTGGGCTGAGTGCTGCCTAAGTTTAGCTACTGCTTGTAGAAGTCCTCGGGAGTGAGAATGTTGAAGTAGAAGCCCTCCGGGTCGTGGTGCCGGGGCAGGTCCTTGGGGTCAAGGAAGGTGTTGAAGTGGGAGTTGTTATACGTCAACTCCTTCAGGTCAATCTTGTCATTGAAGTTATGGTCCACCGGGATATAGAACTTCGCCACGCGTTGATGCCAATACCACTTCTTCCTCGCCTCCCTATACTCCTGCTCATGGTGGTCAATCCTTCCCTTCATCAGCAGAATCGGCCCTCCCTTCCCATCTCTGCCGAATATATGGTGCTGGACATAGTGATCCAAGTAGAACTTATCCACCAGCATAATGCTGAACATTATGCCCAGGGACTTCTTGCAGTCTGGCAACTTGAAGTACTTCAGCCGGAAGGCCGTCAGTGGGTCCATTATTATTACAAAGGGAACTAGCCTTTGAGTCCTCGGGCTGTGTAGCGGGTTGTGAGGGGGGATTTGGGGCCTTTAGGCGCGGAAGGAGGCCTGGGAGTGACGGGCTGGAGATGAGGCCGGGAGGACTGGGGCTTTGGGGAGTAGCCGAGGAGCTTGGAGAGTTCGGAGCGCAGGGGGGAGATTTTCACCCAGTGCCGGTCTGAGCCTACAGCAGAATCTGTCTCTCCTGTGTGTAGCAACAGCTCCAATTTCGGCACTTTCTTCACCGGAGTCATAGCTTTAACCATAGAAATCGCTTCGGTTTTCCTATTCCCGGACACCTGCAATCTCTCCTTCCTCCCAAGTCCAATATCAGGCAAAACCCTCATTTCCTTGACTTTCCGCCTAATCGGCGTCACAGCCTGGACAAATCTCCTTCTCCTCAGTAGACTTCCAGCCTGTTTCCTCCCCGGAGAAATCGCCACGCCTTGGGTAATAACCCGGCTGTCGAACACGGAACTGCCTGAAAACTTGGGACTCTCGTGGTGCTGTTTGGGCCGAGTGGCCGGGGCGGCTTGGACGTCGTATAGGTCGGAGTACTCCACACTGAAGCTAGGGTCGCGGTAGTGGGAGTTATCGGAGGCCTGGGGGAGACAGGTAAATAAATCCGGTGTGGACACTCCCGACCTGGAAATCAGCGTCGGACTCGGCAGGTCGAACTCACTATCCTCCGAGTTCTGATCAAGCCAGAGAGCCAGGTCATTGCCCCGAGCGCCCATTATTCCTCCAGCCCGCCTGCTATTATTTCCCTAATCCAGCCTTAAACTGAGTCTGCGTAATTCACTGATTTGGCCGCTTGCTTCGCTAGGTCGGGGTGAGCCTTCGCAAACATCAAAACGTTAATGAGGAATTTCTTGCTCACACGGAATTCGCCAGAACTGAGGACGTCCATGCCGAGTTCGATCAGCGCTTTGTGCTTCTTTGCCATGTGGTCATGCAGCTCTCTATCAGTGGCGAACTTCTTCGAGCACTTAAAAGCCGGGCATTTAAACCTCATCTTCTTGAGCGTCGGTATAGACAGCGACTTCGGCCTCAGCACTTTCCTCATCTGCTCTATCAACTCCTCAGTAGTCTTCTCACACAACTCATCTACCTCTCAATTACTCACTGTTTCCTGCGGATACAGCCCCGCAGTAGTCTCATAGACTACGTAGTTGGGGTGGGCGGCTTCGTTGAAGCCTTGCATGCTCATGCTGCCGCCGAGGTAGCGGGTGAAGGGCTCTTCTAGGCTTTCGGCGGGCTCGCGGCTGGGCTCGTATCTGGTTTCTTCGTTGGCGTCGATTAGTTTTTGGAGTTCGGGGTCTGCACTCAGCAATTTATCGAGAGGAGTTTGGCCACCCTGCTTCTTGGTGAGCGCGTCCTTAGCGAAGACAGTCGTAAGCCGAATCGAGCCATTATCCCGCGGAGTCCCAACGCCCCCCGTAAAGTCCTCACTCTTCATCCACTGCGTGTTCTTCCCCGGCTGCGAGCCCTTCTCTCTATACATCACCAGCGGCTTCGTGGTTTCCAGTATCAAATGTCCAGTCGCCCCCTCCTGCGCCTTTATCGCAATTCTCTTAATGTCCTGAAACTTCACTTCGATTTTCTTCTTTTTGTTCATATTGGCAGGGTCGAGGTTGGACACGTCCAAATACTCCCATACGAATTGCTTCTTTTGGTAGTAGAATTTGGCGGAAAGTTGGGAGGTGCCGCCTTCGATTTTTTGCTGGGTTTCGGTTTCGATGTTGAGGATTTCGAGGCGGTCGGCGGTGACTTCGGTGGGGGTGAGCTTGCTAGCATCAGTCTTGGCAGGCGCTCTGGTCGGGGTTTCCTCTGCTGCAGCAGTGGCCAGGGCCAGGGGCACTGCAGTGGGCGGCTGCGGCATTGAAGTCATGAAGGAACTGGTGGCTTTCTCGGGCGGCTGACTGTGGTCTCTGTAAAGACATCCGAAGGAAAACATATTATAGGAAGATGAGGGGATATGCCTAAAATTTGCAAGGCGGAATGAGAAAAAGCTGTGAAAGCAGGAGGGATTAGGATTGAAATTGAGGGAAGTTCAAGAAAAGTGAATGCATTCCAGCCTTTTAATATCTGATTCTCGATACTTGCCTGAAAGCAGCAAACTGAACGACGCTAATGGCAGTAATTCGCTTTATTCCTGCAGTTTCTTTCTTCTGCGGCAGTAGAAGCCTTCAGAACTCCCCAACCAGTCCCACTCCCACCTAACACCCTTACCTAAAAATGGGCTGCCAAGCAGACAAAGAACACCTCCCCTCCTTCCACGTCCTCCTAACCCGCACCTCTCTCAAGTTTATAGACGACTTCTATGAAGAGGTCGAGCGCACAATTGCCAAAATACAGAGTTTGTCGGAGTCGGTGGAAATCGTGATTGACAAGTTTGCGAGTGCTACTGGGATTTATGGGCCGCCGAGTCGGTCTATTGCGTTTGGACTCCTGGGGTTGGTGATAGCGCTGCTGGCGTCGGCGGGGAATGATACGATGACGCTGAACTTGCACTTTTCGGATTATGCGCCTGGGATCATTCTTCAGGAGACAGGCATGGACGCCAGCCTAGTAATCGCCTACCACAGCTGGGTCGAACTCATCGAATTCCTCGAAGCTGCAGTGGAGCACCTGCAGCACGCCTGTCCCCGCATGGCAGACTACCTCTCCGGAGCCAGCGGCCTACTAGGGCAGGTACAAGGACTGCCAGAAGCCTCAGAATTGAGACCAATTGACTATAGAAAGCTGGAAAAAACCGTAAATGCGAATTTCGAAGCAATCAAATTGGCTATTGAGCAGTTGCATCGTTTGCTGGTGAAAGTGACGAGTACCCTGCAAGAGGCGGTTTTGACAATTAGTGAGCTTAGCAAATTGACGGATTTGTCGCAGCTACTGCAGTTATCGCATAAGGCTGGGAAGCGAGGGGTTCGAAGTGTGCCGGAAGTGATAAGGGAGTTTGGCTTTGAATTGGATCAAGTGGTGAAGGAACATAGGAGAGTGATGGTCGGAGGGTACAGAGAACTAGGCTAGGGAGTAAGAGTAGAGCGGCAGGTGTGGAGTAGACTTTGAATTTCTTCCAACATGCGCAGGCGGGACTGGAGGGTGAGGGAGCGGGTAGTGGCGCTAACCTCTGTATCTGCCCTGGCAGTCGCTTCTTCCAGCCTAGTTTGAATCACATCCAGCTGCGAAAGAGCCGACTTCTCCACCGACATCCGCAGCTCCCTCTCAGTCTCCAGGTCTGAAACCAGATGAGAAGTCTCTCTCTGTGCTTTCTTCAAGTCCGTTGTTAGACTGCTTTCCCGGGCTTGCAGTCTGAAAATTTGCTCTTTGAAGGCTAGAAGCTCTGCTTCGACCTGCTTGACTCGCTCTTCTAACTCTCCTATGGTCCGTTGAGCGGCTTGCATGGCTGCTTCGGAGGCAGCTTCCATTTCGCTTACTGTGACTTTCAGTCTTTTCTTGCCTTTACTTTTAGCCTTCGCAGTCTCCGCAAGCGTCCTAATGCGTACTTCCGCTTCCTTCCTATATCCCTGAAACTCCTCTTTCAGGCCACTCAGAGCCCCTTCCAGTGCAGAGTTCCTGGTCTGGGCTGCTTGCAGGGCGGTCTGAGCAGTCTGCAGGGCGGCGTCCGTGGCTTCGAATTGGTCGATTAGGAGGGAAGTCTGCTGCAGGGTCTGGGCTTGTTCGGCTCGAAGCTGCTCACTGCGTGATTGTTACTTTTCCGACTTAAAAGCCTCAATCCAGCTTTCCATTTCATCCAATTTGCCCTTTTCCTCCCTTTTTCCAGCAATTTCCGCCTCTCCTAGTACTCCCTCTGTCCTTAATGTATTCCTCAGCGTTTCCACCTCCTTTTCCAGCTCTTTCACCCTGCCGTCCTCCCGTTCTTTATAGCTTTCCTGCTCGCTGTGCACTGCTTGTGTGAGGGCCAGGTCCAGCAAGTGCAGATCTTGCGTTTTTGCTGCTAATTGGGCAGTCAAGTGGTCAATTCGATGCTGCAGTCTCGTGCATTCCTCCCTAAGCTGCATCGAATCATGCACTTCTGCAGTCAGTCGAGCGTGCATCTCACTATTCACCCCAATTTCCAACTCCAATTTCCTCCTCAAATCCAAGTAACTCGGACTCAACTCGCTGATTTTCACCGTCTGTTTCTCCCACATTACTCTCGCCTGCTCCAACTCACTATCAAACCTTTGCTTCATTCTGCCGATTTCGCCCTGAAAGGCCTGCTGCAGCTTGTCCATCGTGGACTTGAGGTCTGCAATTGTAGCTTCGGACTGGGCGTTTTGGAGCTGGAGGGAGGAAATGGAGGCTTCTAGGGTGGGGATTTGGCTTTGATGGTGGGATAACTGGTCGGAAAGGGACTTGGAATGGAGTTGGGACTCTTGGAGGGCGAGAGATTGGGTGGAAAAGAGGTCTTTTTGGTCTTTTAGCTGAGATTTAAGGTCGGTGGATAGCGATTTGTAGTGCGCAGTCTCGCTTTGAGCCTCTCCCAGCAAATCACTCAATTTCCCCAGTTTTTCCTGCACTTTCTCTATTCTTTGTCCAAATTCTTCCCATTCCTTTGGGTTTTCTTCGCTATTTCCAGGCTTTTCCCTGCATTCCGCCTTTCTGCCCTCTATCCTACGCGCTAAGAGACGACACTGCACTAAGAGTTGATTGGGATTGGGAATTCCCTCAGTTGTAGCAGAGGAATAGCTCACATTTACCATTAAAGCGGCCAATAGTGACTCCAAAGTCTTCAATTTCTGCATAAATATCGGCTTTTGCGGGTCGATTTGGCCACTTTCTTCGAATTCCCGCTCCAGCTTGCGCAGCTGTTCCGCATAGGTAGAGGCCTTGTCTGCCATCAGATAACCATATTGCCTAACTAAGGACCTCTGGCAGAGTCGCTAACACTGCCCGCAGCCTGTCCACCTGCTTCCGCAGTCGGTTGGCGTAGCCTTTCTGCTGAAACTTCGAGATAGTGTGCAGGTTGTGGTCGAGGACGAGGTAGTCCACGGAGCTGAAGTCACTTTGGGACTCGGCTTCGGAGACCCATTTTTCGCAGGTAGCTGCGATTTCAGCACGCTTTAAAGCGAAATGGCGGTGAATTACCGACTGGAACTCCGCAGGCGGGCTCTGCACCAGTTTCCTCATCGCATACTTCACATTGTTATACCTGACCACCGCTGTATACGCAGCATTGGCCGCGTCCACCACCGAGTAGTCCTCATACCCCGGCTCCTTCTGAATGACCTCATTGTCCATGACCAGCGACTGGATGGAGAGGAAGACTTGCAGCAAAGAGCTGGTCTCTCCGTTCCACATTTCCTCAGGACTGGCTTCCCACGTGTTGATGATGGAGAGACACACGTACCCGTCACTGTACAGATTCGGGTTGAAGCGGACTTTCCCCTCGCCATTGGTCAAAATGCGGACTATTGGTGGAGTCCCAGGGTAGCTCCCTCGAAGTGCGATATTGAAGAGGTAAAGTCCGTGAGCGTATGGAGTGTCCTCAGGACCTGAGATCAGCGCTCTCATTAGGTTGGTTTGGGCAGCGTCCATGGCCACGTAGATGGCAGCTGCGCTTTCACAGGGAGAGTTTTTGGAGAAGTTCTTTATTTCTTTGTTCATGCGGACTGTGTCGGTGGTGCCGAGTTCTTCGGGTTGGATGCCTGCGGCGGCGGGAGTGAGATCGAGGGCGTGGGTGGAGTAACGATAGTCCTTCATGGCTTGGAAGTAGGGCGATAGACTGGGGGGAGCGTCGATGGAGTCGTGGGATTGGAGGACTGGGACGGGGATGTCGCCCTTTTCTTCTTCTAGTGGTGGATCAGCAGCAGGACTCCCTCCAGTGTCTGCCATAATTCACTACAGTTGGCAGTTCAGCAGCGCTGACAGGCCGGAGAGTTACTATTAGGCCAACAGACTGCTACTAGCGTTGGCTTGGGCGAACTCGGGGTTGGGCGCTTTGTACGCTGTCTAGTGCTCACTCTCAGTCAGCTCGATAGTAGACTTCGCAGGGCCTGCTGGCAGTCCTCCAGCTCCCTGAGGCGTGCAAGTTCTTCGCTTCCAGAGAATCAAAGCCAGACACAGCAGGCAAATCGCCAAGTAAATGCCACTGGCAACGAGTGAAGTGTCGCCCAAAGCAGGGTCCTTTCGTATCGGAATGAATTGGTACTCCGACTTGAGTGCGAGTCCGCAGCCAGCCTGAGTGCACTGTACGAGCAAGAAGCAGCCGAAGGCTGAGAGGAGGGCGCAGTACGTCCAGCAGCCACCTTCCATTTACAGTCTATTCCTTGCTGTCGGAGAGCTGGACTTAGAAAAGATTGGAAACTGTACTGGCTGAAGGGAGGGCAACTTTGCTATAGCTTGAGGAGAGCTGGCGGTGGCTTTCCGCTTTTCAGCTAAATATAAAGCGCGCAAAACTAAGATTTCCGAATCAGCACACTGCAATTCAGCCTGAAGCAGGAGTGTCGGAGCCCTCTATAGCCTCATATTGTGACTAGGAAGTGACTGTGGGGCTTTAGGACATAAGGCTAGGGACTCAGGTAGGGGTCGCTGGGGTCGTCTCCAGCAAAGTCTACGAGAACGTAGTTGGAGGGCAGTTCGCGGGCAGGATAGACTGACCTGATTTCTGGCTTGCGCCTCTCCTCTCTCCCCCCTGTCTCTGCAATCCGGCTCAGCACTGATATTGCAGCTGCGCTTGATACCACTGCTACGTCTTCATCAGGAACGGATCTTTTCTTCTTAGGCGTCGATTTCGCTGATTTCTGACTCAGCCACCTCTCTGTATTCCTGGACAGGCTGGGCTTGAAGGAGTAATCCGGCTCCAGCGACTTCCGCATGGCTTCCAGTCGATTCTCCATCTCTTGCGCCTTCTGGTACAAGCGAGTGCCCACATCCAGGGCAGGCTTGGAAGCAGGGTCCTTGTGCAGAGACTGCGGACTTTGGAAGAGTTGAAAGGGAGTGATGGGCTTGGAAGCAGGACTCTCAGCAGGCGGCACACTCGTAGGCCGTTTCAAAGACCGCGGGGAAGTCAGCAATCCACTGCCTTCTTTCCTTCCCTTGGCACCAGCCCCACTATGTCCTGTCCCCCCCTCGTTTCCCAGCATTAGCACACTCACATTCGGGGATCCACTAACGCTTTTCACCACTAACTTGCTTCCAGAGGTTTGAATCCCCTTGACAACTGGTCGCTTTACCCCTGGCTTCGAGGCGAGCAGTCCATAGGACCGGTTGCGAGTTAGCACAGTTGTAGCGGCTTTGCTAGGACGGGAACTGAGAGTGGAGACTCTCCACTTGCTAAGGGTCAGACTGAGTGCTCGCTTCATATAGAGCCGTATAACCCTTCCCAGCAGTCTTCTGAGCATGGCAGAAAGCCACTCCACTGCTTGTGTATTTCCAACTAGTCCGCCGGTGCGAGACTGCCTCGATGCCATCTTATGTCTAACTCCTTTAGGCATGTACTTGGTCTAGGTCAGTTCCGGCCAGCTGGTAGAAAGGCTTTAAACATGGGAAGAACCCAGAGGTGAATACATGCAAAGTGTAGCAGTTCTCATAATAAGAACATGCCTAATTCCAGTTAGAGAATACAGGATTCCCTATCCTGAGCCAGTGTACAACAAAGAAGAACCGACTGTGTCAGTTCCTATTAAGCAGTGTAGGCGCACAGGGCCAGGACTAGGGAAACTGCCTGTGTTCGTCCAGACTAAGTGCGCCATACTAAAGAAATAGTTTCATATGACCAGGCATGGTGACGTGTGCTCTCTTCCTTCGGCTGAGCCAATGTCCCCAGCGCTGGCCTCACTTGCACAGGTGTTGGAGCAGGAAAAGGCGCAAGGACTTCTGCTAGCGAAGGAACTCGCGCAGTTACGGTTCAAAGCCAAGGAGTTGGAAATGATGATAGGTGACTTTGGACCGGTGTGGAAGCGGGCTCCTGGGCCTGGGAGGTATTCTCAGGAAATACGTCAACAGAAGCTAGAGCGATATCGCGAAAAACGAGCTCTGCGGATGCAGCACTACCAAGCCACCCGAGAGTTCACAGGTCGCAGCACTGCCGCGAAGAGCAGAACTCGCGTGCAGGGGAAATTCGCTGCTAAGGCCTAAAGAACAGTCTCCTTAGGAGCTAAAAGAATGCAATTTCGGTTTGCCTGTGTTTGCGCTGGTGTTGGAAGTAGGGTTGATTGGAACTTTAAAGGAATTGGCGCAAAACAGGCTAAAATAATCATACATAGTGGTCTTGGATTGCTAGATACTACGATATAATTAGCAATTACTGCAATGTTTCAGGCCCAGGGTTGATTTCCCCGTTTTCCCTATCAAAGGCCAAACCCAGTCCTCCCAAAATCCTCCTTATCCGCCTATTCCCAAATCTATTATAGGCAAATGGACGAGGCCGCCACTCCTCCCAAAGCCAAGCAGATTTACTTAGGCTGGAGACGAATCCACGCAGCCAGTTACACCGGAGACCTCCCAGTGATCCAGCAAGCACTAGATAGGGGAGAAGCAGTGGATACACGGTCGAATGTCGGCTGGACGGCGCTGTTTTATGCCTGTAAAAAGGGACAGGAGGCTGCAGTTCGCTGTCTGGTTTCGCATAGAGCGGAGATAAACACGGTGGGGTTCACTGCGGGGGCGCCTTTGACTCTGGCGGCAGAGCGGGGCTATGTAGCAATTGTCCACTTTCTCCTGTCTCAGGGTGCTCGGGTCGATATTAAGGACCCGGAAGGACTGAATCCACTCTATATGGCCTGCTATCGCCACCAAACTGCAGTCATTTCCATCCTGTGCGCTCATTCCGCGGACCCAAATTTAAGCGGTCCACAGGGCCAAACACCCCTATTTGCCACAATTTCCAGTCATTCCAACGACCTTATTCGTCCACTGGTCCAGACCGGAGCCAGAATAAACGCTCAGGACTGCGACGGCAACTCTCTAGCCCACCTCGCAGTAGTCCTCGCGGATTTAGAGACTCTAGACCTTCTCCGCGAGCTGGGAATCGACCTAAGTCTGAGGAACAAAGACGGACACACCGCTGAGGAACTGGCTGATCTGCAAGGACTGCAGGACATTCGGGCGGACTTGGCAGGTGAGTCCAGCTGCAGCTGTCTGTAGGTAGGGGTAAAATGGAGCGGCGGGCTGAGGACTCTGCAGAGTTTGTGGCCTCAGCAGTGGCTTCAGAGCCGGAAACAGCCTGCGAGGCCTTGGAAGGACTAGTGCTTTTGAGCTTTCTAAAGCGGGCTCTGGCGGTCTTTCTGCAGGCACTACACATCAAGGACAAAGGCAGCATAGCGCTAGAAGCCCAGGGCGCCTAGTTCTTCTGGAAGGCGCTTCCCTGACAGAGGCCGAAACTGTGCTGGACAAGGGCAGTGCTTTGCTAGAGAGCTGCAGAGGAAAGCTACTTCTGACGGCTTTATGCAGAGCCCTTGAAAGTGCATGGAACGCTACACTGTCAAGATTCCTTGGTTCCTAGTCCTCACAGTGCTAGTCACTGTGACACAAGAGTATGCTTAGTTGTAAACTGCAAGAGAGACACTCGTCTGTCCACTTCAGTTAGGAAGACAGGCTGGGCCGCTCGACTGCAAGGAGGTAGTCGCTCGCTTCCATTCTAAATAGTGCAAATGGCAGTGTAAATGGAGGATTGAAGTAGAATTCGGACTGAGGTTTAGGCTAAGTAGGTTACAAGACTGCTAAAGGAAGAAGTCCGGATATCGGTACGCCAGTAGTCTCAACAACCCTTCATTTTCAATAAACTGAATATGCGCTGTGCGTCCTATTAGCGTGTCAATGCCCTTACTGGAGATCTTGAAACTCACATCCAGTCTGCAGAGTTGGG
>Ga0247837_1010467_pt1 | contig 10604 bp, 10 predicted proteins | sample LaCtaG_2_FD_187115 | JGI IMG/M metagenome (GOLD analysis project Ga0247837, IMG submission 187115) | Freshwater microbial communities from meromictic Lake La Cruz, Castile-La Mancha, Spain - LaCruzMarch2015_14.5m | ecosystem: Environmental > Aquatic > Freshwater > Lake | place: Spain: Castile-La... | reverse complement strand
CTAGCCGACCAAGAAGAAACCGGCTCACGCCTTCCTCCCCCGGCCGTGCCGCCGGCCGCCGTCCGGCTGCGGGGCCGCCGTGGCGTAGCCCGGCCGGCCGGTGACGCGGGCCGCGAGCGCGACGAGCGCCGCCGCGACCTGGCTGGCCCCCGCGGCGCCCCGCGGCGGCTGGCCCGAGCGGACCACGATCACGTAGTCGCTCCCCGCCGGCAGCCGGGCGCGCACCGTGCGAAACGCCTCCCGCAGCCGCCGCTTCCAGCGGTTCCGGACCACGGCATTGCCGATCCGCCGCGACACCGAGAGCCCGACACGGACCTCGGCCGTCTCGTCCGCACGCCGGCAGGCGTAGAGCACGAGCGATTCGGCAGCGGCGCTCGCCCTCCGGGCATAGACGCGGGCGAAGTCGGCCGGGCTGAGGATGCGGGCTTTCCTCGACAGCCCCTGCCCCGGCGTCACCACCGCAGGCCGGCCCGCGGATCGGCCGCGCCCGCCTCCGCAGCCTTTGCTGCCTCGAGCAGCCGGGCCGCATCCGCATCGGCCGCTTCGGGCAGCACGATCTGAACCTCGGCAATCAGGTCGCCCTTGGCTCCGTTGGAATGCCGCACGCCCATCCCCGTGGCCCTGAGCTTCCTGCCGCCCGAGGTCCGCGGCGGAATCCGCAGCGCGATCGTGCCCCAGGGGGTGGGAACATCGACCTTGGCCCCCTCGATGGCCTCCGCGAGCGAGACCGGCAGCGTGACTTCGAGCGTATCTCCGGAGCGGCGAAAGACCGGGTGCGGCTCCACGCGGACGGCCAACAGCAGGTCGCCGGCCGGACCGCCTCCGCTGCCGGGCAGCCCCTGCCCGCGCAGCCGCATCCGCGCTCCATCAGGCACCCCCTGCGGGATCGTGACCGTAAGCGTCTCGGCCTTGCCCCCGCGATCGACGCCGAGATCGGTCTTGCCGCCGTCGATCGCGAGCCGAAAGGGAATCTCGATCCGCGCCTCGATGTCCTGACCGGGCGCCTGCGCTGCCCGCCGGCGGCCCCCGGCCCTCCGCCCTCCGGCCGACCGCCCGAACAGCTGCTCGAAACCGCCCGCGCCGCCCAACAGGCTTTCGAAGTCGACCTCGCCTCCGCCGGGAAAGCCTCCGGTGCCACCACCCCCGCCAAACGGCCCGCCGCCCCAACCCGCTTGCGGCCCGCCCGCGCCCACGCCCTCGAACGAGCTCCCATAGCGGTCGTACATCTCACGCTTGCTGGGATCGTTGAGCACGTCGAAGGCGTTTTGAACCTGCTTGAACTTGTCCTTGGCCGCGTCGTCGTCGGGATGGAGGTCGGGGTGATATTTGCGGGCCAGTTCTCGGTACGCTTTCCGCACGTCCTCGGCCGAGGCCGTGCGGGGCACACCGAGCGTCGCGTAGAAGTCCTCCGCCATGGATCGATCCTGAAGCCGAAAATCCCGGGCCGGCGACACCGCCGGCCAAAACGACCGTCGTCACGATGCCTCGCGCACCAGATGGTAGGTCAGGGCCGGCAGGGGCGGAAGTGGACCACAGGAAGGGCCTCAGCCGGCCGAGGTGTCCCGCTGCTCCACCACGCCGGCCTCGGGCCGCTGCGCTAAAAACTCCTGCTGGCATCGCACGGCCGGCTCACCCTCCCTCGGATACAGCAGGTGAAACTGCCCGGCCGAATCGAGCGTGCGGGCCCGGGTGTTGTCGGCCAGGTAGCCGGGGATGATTTCCCGCAGGATCCGGCCGGAGAGGTCGGGATCGAGCACCGGAAACATCACCTCCACGCGCCGGAAGAAGTTGCGTGGCATCCAGTCGGCGCTCGACAGAAAAACGCTGGCCTCCTCGTCGGGCCCAAACACGTAGACCCGACTGTGTTCCAGAAACCGATCCACGACGCTCCGAACGCGGATCGTCTCGCTCAAGCCGGGCACGCCCGGCCGCAGTGAGCAGATCCCGCGGGCCACGATGTCGATCGGTACGCCTGCCTGGCTGGCGCGGTACAGCGCCTCGATCACCTGGTGATCGACGAGCGAGTTGAGCTTGGCGAAGATCCGGGCCGGGAGTCCCTCCCTCGATCGACGAGCCTGTTCGTCGATCAGCTCCAGCGTCCGCCGATGGAGGTCGTCGGGCGCGACGATCAGCCGCCGCCAGGCGTGGCCCTGCGAGTAGCCCGTCAGCAGGTTGAACAGCGCCGAGGCGTCTTCGGCGATCGCCTCGTCGGCGGTGAACAGCCCCAGGTCGGTGTACAGCAGCGCTGTCGTGGGGTTGTAGTTGCCGGTGCCCAGATGCACGTAGCGCTTCAGCCCGCTCCCCTCCTGCCGCACCACGAGCGAGACCTTGCAGTGGGTCTTGAGGTCGAGAAACCCGAACACGACGTGCACCCCTGCCCGCTCCATCTGCCGCGCCCAGCTGACGTTGTTGGCCTCGTCAAACCGGGCCTTGAGTTCCACCAGCGCCGTCACATGCTTGCCCGACTCGGCCGCGTCGATCAGGGCCCGCGAAATCGGCGAGTCGCCGCTCGTTCGGTAGAGCGTCTGCTTGATGGCCAAGACCTTGGGATCGGCGGCGGCCCGGGTCACGAACTCCACCACCGGGTCGAACGACTCGTAGGGGTGATGGAGGAGGATGTCGCGGCTGGCGATCGTCCGAAAGATGTCATCGGCCTGCCGGCCCAGGCCCCGCGGCGGGCGGGGCGTGAAGGGCTTGTCGTGGAGTCGCTCGAAGCCGGGCAGTTTGTGCAGCTCCCAGAGGGCGGTCAGGTCGAGCGGCCCGTCGATCCGGTAGACCTCGCTGTAGCCGTCGTCGCCCTCGGGAGCCCGCAAGCCCTCCTCATCGATGATCAACGCGGCGAGGCGGTCGTCGGCCCTGGAGGCCACCTCGATCCGCACGGCCTGCCCCCGCTGCCGGGCCTTGAGCCGATCCTCGATCAGCTTGAGCATGTCGTCCGACTCCTGCTCGAGCAGTTCGAGGTCGCTGTCGCGGGTGACGCGAAACGCGGTCCAGGTGTCGACCTCGAAGCCACCGAACAGGTCGGGCAGGCGGGCCGAGATCACGTCTTCCAAGAGCACGAACGGAATCCGTCCCGGCTCGCCGCCGGAGAGCAACACGATCCGCGGCAGCACCTGTGGCACCTGGACGACGGCGAACAACTGCTTGGGCCCGAGCCCCTCCGCCCGGTGCAGCATCACTCCGAGGTACAGGCCGCGATTGTGATATCGCGGCGAAGGATGCGCGGGGTCGACTGCCATCGGCGTCAGGATCGGCAGGGCCCGGTCGTGGAAAAACCGATCGACCTGCTCCCGCTGCAGCCCGGCGAGGTCGGCATACCGCAGCAGTTGGAAGCCCTCGGCCTCCAAGCCCGGAGCGAGCCGCTCGCGGAGGCAGCGGTACTGCCGGGCCACAAGCTCCTGGGTGCGAACCGCGATCGCCTTGAGTTGGGCAAGCGCCGTCATGCCGTCGGGGGCCTCATCCTGCGGGGCGCTCTCGCCAAACGCCTGCTCGCGAAGGCCCGCCACTCGCACCATGAAGAACTCGTCGAGGTTCGAGCTGAAGATCGCCAGGAACTTGAGCCGCTCCATCAGCGGATTCTCGTCGTTCTCCGCCTCTTCGAGCACCCGGAGGTTGAACGCCAGCCAACTCAGTTCCCGGTTGATGAAGCACTCCACACCGATGCTCGACTCGATTTGGCCGCTCGCCACTGCCATGCGCTCCGCTGCTCCTTGGTCTGCCTGTCGCCCGCACGTCAGCGATCAGTGTAGCCTGGAGGCCGGGCCGGCCGACACGGCCCGCGACCCTCACGGAATCCTTGCATGGCCCCGCACGCAGATCGCTTCGGGGCGGCGGTCGCGGCCGGAGCAGCCGGCATTCCCGCAGCGCTCGCAGCTCGGGGCCGGGGCTGGTGCGTGGCCGTCGCCAGCATCCTCGAGGCGGCGGCTGCGAAACCGGGCAACGTCCACCCGGCGGCTTCGTTCACCGACTTGACGTTCGCGGAGCTTGCGGCTGCTGGGATCGCGATCGCGCCGGCAATCGAGGCCGCCCCGATGCGGCCGCTCGGCACGACGATTCTCAGGGCGGTGACGGAGGCCACGGCCGCCACGCGGTCCAACGCGAATCTCGGCATCGTGTTGCTCGTCGCGCCGCTGGCCGCGGCCAGCGGGCCGGCAATCGGCCGGGCACCGAGTTCGGCGGCCGACGCCGACGCGATCGTGGCGGCCGCTGGACCGGCCGATGCCGCGGCGATCTGGGCGGCGATTCAGCGCGCGAAGCCGGGCGGCCTGGGCCGGAGCGACCGCTGGGACCTCGCTGGTCCACCGCCGCCAGACATCCGCGCCGCGATGCGGGAGTCGGCCGGCCGCGACACCATCGCGCGGCTCTGGTCCCAGGGCTACAGCGAGTTGTTCGCCGGCCCGGTGGCCGACCTCAGCGCGGCCGTCAGCGTTGGCTGGCCGCTGGAATCGGCAATCGTCCGCTGCCACCTGCGGCAACTCGCCCGCTGCCCCGACTCGCTGATCGGCCGCCGGCACGGGCCCGCCGCCGCCGCGGAGGTCAGCGCTCGTGCGGCCGCCCTGGTCGCCCACGAACCTGCCGGGCCCGCGGATGCAGCCGCTCCGGCCTGGCTGGCCGCGATTGCGGATTTTGACGCCTGGCTCCGGGCACCGCGGCGGCTCAACCCCGGCACGACCGCCGACCTGATCGCCGCAGCCCTCTATATTCTGCTGCGCGACGGCCGCCTGGCTGACGGCGTCGCTGCCATACTCCCCAGGACCACATCGCCATGACCGACCACCACCAGGTTCAGCTGCGCAAGGCCGGGCACGTGTTTTGCGCAGGCCACTTCATCACCCTCTCCGACGACGTCTGCGAACCGGTGCACGGCCACAACTGGACCGTCGGAGTCGATCTGGAAGGCTCCCCAGATCCGCACGGCATGGTGATCGACTTCATCGCCCTGCGGGACGCGGTGTCGGCGCTCGTCGCTGGGCTCGATCACAAGATGCTGCTCCCGTCATCCAATCGATTCCTCGCGGTCGAGACGGCGCCCGGCCCACTCGGCGGCCCGGAAGTGACCGTCCGGTTCGGCAACCGCCGCTGGGTATTTCCGGCCGCCGAGTGCGTGCTGCTGCCGGTGGCCAACACCACGGCCGAATGGATCGCGGGCTGGATTGGCGGCCGGCTGCTCGAATCGTTCGCCGCCAGGGGAACGCCGCTCTCCGGCACGCTCCGGGTGCTGGTGGACGAGTGCCTCGGCCAATCGGCCGTGTGGGAACGCCGGGCTGCACGCTAAAGCATTTGGTTGCGGTGGAGCACCGGCTCGGGGGGCGGCATCTCCTCAGGCCGCGGCGACGGCGAGCCTGCCCGCGGCGTCGAGCGCCAGCGACAGCGTCCGGCCCGCAACCGTCACCCGCATCAGCCCGGCACCGTCCGGATTGCGCTCGACCTCGCCGACGGTGCCAAGCGTGAGCCCGCACTCGGTCAGGTAGCGAAGAAACTCCGGTGACTGATCGAGCACCCGCGTCAGCCGGAAGCCCGTGCCCGGCCCGCAGTCGGCCAGCGACCGCGGTGGAGCGTCCTCGCCGTCGCCGAGACTATGGGCGTCGGCCGGTGGGATCGGGTCGCCGTGCGGATCGACTTCGGGCCGGCCGAGAAAGGCGTCGATCCGTTCCACCAGCAGGTCACTCACGGCATGCTCGAGATGCTCGGCCTCGTCGTGCACCTCGTCCCAGGTCATGTCGAGCGTCCGCATCAAAAAGAGCTCAATCAACCTGTGGCGCCGGATGACCCGCAGGGCGAGCATCCGGCCGGCGCGGGTCAGCGCGACGCCCTCGTAGGGCCGATGGGTCGCCAGCCGCGCCGCGTCGAGGGTCTTGAGCATGCTGGTCACGGTGCCCGGGGACACGCCCAGGGTCGTGGCAATCTCCCCCGTGCTGGCCGGGCGCCCGTCCTGGGCCGCCGTCAGCTGATAGATGGTCTTGGCGTAGTTCTCAACGGTCAGACTGGCCACGGCGGGAAAGCGCTCCGGCGGGGTCGGCAGGCGGGATCCGGCGGCGGCACGCGGCCACGTTGCCGCACGCCGACGAGGCAGGCATTATGGCCAGATCTGGAGAACGCTGCATGAGCCTGAACGAGCGGGGCTACGAGATCGCGGAGGGCCTGGTGCGCCGCGCCTCCGCCCTCGCCGCCGTGTGCCACGACCGGGCCGGGGTGCGGGTGCTCGACTGCGGCGTTGGGGCGGCTGGTGGCAACGAGGTCGGTCTGGGGATGGCACGCGTGGCGCTCGGTGGCGCCGGCTCAGTCACGCTCCTCCCGGCGGCCGAGGCCTCGGCAGAAGCGGCCTGGCCAGGCTGTCCGCTGCCGACCGTCCGGGTGACGAGCGACCAGGCGGTCGCCGCCTGCCTGGCCGCCCAGTACGCCGGATGGAAGGTGTCCACCGACGGCTACTTCGCGATGGCCAGCGGCCCGATGCGGGCGGCCATCGGCACGGAGGATTTGTTTGACGAGCTCGGCCTGCGGGAGCGGCCTCCGGTGGCGGTCGGGCTGCTCGAGGCGGCGCGTCTGCCGCCAGACGCCGTGTGCCACAGCCTCGCCACCGCGGCAGGCGTGCCGCCAGACAAACTCCTGCTGCTCGTCGCCCGCACGGCCAGCCCGGCCGGCACGCTGCAGGTGGCCGCCCGATCACTCGAGACGGCGATTCACAAACTGCACGATCTCGGCTTCGATCTCGGACTGATCCGGGGAGGCTCGGGCTCCGCGCCGCTGCCCCCGGTCGCAGCCGATGACCTGACGGCGATCGGGCTGACGAACGACGCGATCCTGTACGGCGGCAGCGTGGTGCTCGAGGTGGAAAACGCCGACACCGAGGTGGCCGAGTTCGGTCCGGCTGCGGTGAGCCGCGCTTCGCCCGCGTTCGGGGCGCCCTTTCGGGCCATCTTTGAGGCGGCCGGTCGCGACTTCTACGCGATCGACCCGGCCCTGTTTGCGCCCGCCCGGATCGAGTTCGTTGACGTCGCCACCGGCAAGCGGCACGTGTTCGGCGGCGTCGAGCCGGCGATCGTCGCGGCGTCATTCGCCGCCGCCGCCCGATGACCCGGCAGGCCTGCATCCTCGGTGAGCCCGGCGGCTGGCATGCCCGGCGACTGGCCGCCAGCCTCGAGTCGCGCGGGCTCACGGCAACCATCATCCGCTGGCCGGAGCTGTGGGCCGAGATCGCCCCCGATGGGCCTCGGTTCGGGCCGCCCAAACTCGCCGCCGCCGACGTGATCGCCGTCCGCGGGATGCCGGGCACCGCTCCGCCCGAGGCGCGGCTCGAGGAGGTGATCTTTCGGATGGACGTGCTCGGCCGGCTCGCTGCCACGGGCACCCCCGTCGTCAATCCCCCCCGGGCGCTCGAAGTCGCGATCGATAAGTATCTGACGCTCGCCTGCCTGGCCGAGGCCGGCCTGCCCGTGCCGCGGACGCACGTCGTCCAAGACGCCGACTCCGCGGCGCGGGCCCGCGCGGAGCTCGGCGGCGACTGCGTGATCAAGCCGCTGTTCGGCTCGCGGGGCCGGGGCCTTGTGCGCGTCGCGGCGGGTGCCGCGGCCGAGCCGGCGTCAGCCACCGGCGGCGTCGTCTATCTTCAAGAGTTCGTCCCGCATGCCGGCTGGGACGCCCGGGTGCTGGTCGTCGGCGAACGGCTGTTTGCGATGCGGCGCCGGGCGGCGAGCGGTGAGTGGCGGACCAACCTCGCCCTCGGCGGCCATGCCGAACCGCTCGTCGTGCCGGATGGTTGGGGGGATCTGGCCCGCCGCGCCGCCGCCGCGGTGGGGGCGTCGCTCGCCGGGGTCGACCTGCTCCCTGCCCGCGACGGCCGCGTGCTGGTCCTCGAGGTCAACGCGGTTCCGGGCTGGCGGGGGCTTGAGTCAGTCGTCGGCCCGCAGGTGGCCGAGGCCGTTACCGACCATGTGGTGGCCGCGATCCGCGCGTGAAGCTGGGTAATCCTTCGGGCTTGAGCCGTGTTTGGCCCGGCGTTGCGAGCCGGACAATTGGCATTTGCAAATCGACGCCGCTGCGCGATTCCTAGGCAGCCACCCCCGTGCCTTCCGGCCAGGCAGCGCTGCCCGATTGCGAGTCAGGGCCCTGCTCGGGCGCGCAAGTCGTTTGCTAGCAAGCACTTCATGCTGTCACTTGACCGCCTGCGAATGGTTTCCCAGCCGGTGACCGCGGATCCTCCGTGGCCGGCTGCAGATCGTTTCCTCAAGCCAACCCGCAGGATTCCCTCATGGCCACGAAGACCGCCCCCGCCGACACCCATGCCTCCAGCGCCGTGCTCCAGGTCGCAGAGCGGCTCTATGCCATGGATCCTGAGTGGGTGGTCTTCTTCCGGGAGGTGCTCGGCGTCGAAGGCATCGTGCGGCGCACCTTCAGCGACCCCGAGTCGCTGGTTCGGTTCGAGTGCTCGCCCCAGTACGCCCGGATTCGCGAGATGCTCGACAACCTGAGGTCCCGCCAGCATGACCGCCCCTCCGACCGCGAGAGCCAGCGGGTGGTGACCGTGCGGATGCCCCGGTCGCTACACGAAACCCTCAAGAACGAGGCCGGACTGCTGCGGGTCAGCGTCAATACGCTCTGTATCTCGAAGCTGATCAAGCTGCTCGACGAACGCGAGCAGCGCGGCCTCGAAACCGACCGTGCTGCCGCCGCCGACTCGGCCGAGCGCAGCGAGACTGGAGCGGACCTGTAAGCCGGGTTCTGTTACCCGCCCGCCCTCGCGGGCCGGCGGGCCGACGACCATTTCTCTAGGACCACGGTTGCCCGTGGCCTCCAGCAGCCTACCCGGAAGGTGGGACGGGGCGGGCCGCCCCGTGTCGCTCGTTGCCGAACGAACTCCTTCCTGCTTGGCCTTACTCCGGGTGGGGTTTGCAGAGCCAGACCGGTCACCCGGCCTGCTGGTGAGCTCTTACCTCACCGTTTCACCCTTACCGCCGGGGTTGCCCCCGGAGGCGGTTTACTTTCTGTTGCACTGTCCCTGACCTCACGGCCGGTGGGCGTTACCCACCACCCTTGCCCTGCGGAGCCCGGACTTTCCTCCCGCCACGGGCTGTCGCCCACGGCCGGCGGCCGCCCGGTCCGCTCCAGTCACTGCAACAGCGAGTGTACGCTCCCGGGAAGCCGAATGTCTGACCCCCGTCAAACTGACTCACCGACCGCCGACTTGACCGCGCCGGAGCGGCTCCGTACCCTCATTTCCATGAGGGTTTGGTGAGGTTGAGGGGCGTTCCGTCAGCCATCTCCATCCGATCCGGCTTCAGACGTCTCGAAATGACCATCTACGGCGAACTCCTGCCGCTCGGCGGCGGAGACCCCATCCCACTGCTGAAGTCCACGCTCCTGATCGGCCGCCGGGAGAGCGCCGACATCGTCCTGCGGTTCCCGAACATCTCGGGTCACCACTGCGAACTGTCGCTCGAGGGGGGCTGCTGGACGATCAAGGACCTCCGCAGCAGCAACGGCATCAAGGTCAACGGCAACCGGGTCACTGAGCAAAAGCTGCGGCCCGGCGACAAGCTCTCGATCGCCAAGCATGATTTTGAGATCGTGTTCGATCCGATCCGATTGGGCGGTGCCGCCCCGGTCGAGGAGAAATCCCAACAGGAGAGCCTGTTTAGCCGCTCGCTGCTGGAATCGGCCGGCCTGGAGGTGAAGCAGCGAGGCGATTCCCGGCCGGGCAGCTCGAGAAGGCACGAGCTCTGAGCCGGCCGGGCTTCCCTCGGGGAAGGTTCTGCCTGGCCGCCGCATCCAAGCCTCCTACCGCCAGCCCGGGCGTTGCCGGGCCCGAGCCTTGCGGCGCGGTCGTGTGGCTTGTGGAGCGAAGGCCTTGATCCCCCTGGCTCGCGCCGGCGGCTTTGATCCTGCGACACCCGGGCCGGATAGACTCTTGGCATGCCGCGACCCCGCAAGCTCCGCATCGAGTTTCGAAAAAATCGTTCGGGGAAAAGGCGGGACGGCGATCTGACCCGGCGGCTCGACGCCGACCCCGACCGGCTCGCCGATCAGGTCACCGCCGAGCGGCTCTCCGGCAAGGGCGAACTCACCCGCAAGCGGACCGTGATCGTCGAGGCCGTGCCCTCGGGCCAGGTTGACGGCCTCGCCGCCTCCCCGCTGGTGGCAGGAGCCTGGCGGGGGCGGGTGCTCCATGTGCACGGGCTCGAAAGCCTCGTGCAAACCGGTGACGGGCGGCTCGTACTGTGCACGCTCCGCCGCGTCCTGCGCACGATGGCCACCGATCAGAGGCATCCGCTCGCCGCCGGTGATTGGGTGCGGGCGACGGGCGCGGGCAAGGAGGGCACGATCGAGGCGATCGAGCCGCGACAGACGTCGCTCTCGCGCGACAGCCGCGGCCGACGACACGTGATCGTGGCCAACGTCGATCAGCTCGTGATCGTCGGCAGCGCAGCCCTGCCCGACCTCAAGCCGGGCCTCGTCGACCGGATGCTGGTGGCGGCCGAACTGGCCGGCATCCGCCCGCTCGTCTGCATCAACAAGGCCGATCTCGTGCCCGCCGCCGCGCTCGTGCCGCTGGCTGGAGTCTTCGCGCGGATGGGGTATCCCGTCGTGCTGTGCTCCGCCGTGACGGG
>Ga0247837_1010461_pt1 | contig 10607 bp, 8 predicted proteins | sample LaCtaG_2_FD_187115 | JGI IMG/M metagenome (GOLD analysis project Ga0247837, IMG submission 187115) | Freshwater microbial communities from meromictic Lake La Cruz, Castile-La Mancha, Spain - LaCruzMarch2015_14.5m | ecosystem: Environmental > Aquatic > Freshwater > Lake | place: Spain: Castile-La... | reverse complement strand
CCGCCCCGAGGATCACATAGCGGTCCGGTATCGGTCCCCCCGACTGCGCCAGATGGGGCAGGGTGTTGGGCGGGACCAGGCGCACCCCCTCGGCCACCGTAAAGGCCGGCGTGTGGGTGGAAGGAACCGAGGTGCCGAACCATGTCGCATCGACCGTCTTGCGCCGAACCTCGACCCGGGTTTCTTCCCCGCTCAGCAGCGAGACCAGCCGCCCCTCGCCGCGATAGTCCGTCATCGGATAATAATCGACGCGGCCGCTGGCCAGCAGCCTTTGTCGCATAACGGTGTCGAAATAGCCGCAGACCTCGGGGCCGGAGGCCAGTTCATACAGGCCGGCATTGAGCCCGTGCGTATCCTTGAGGCCTGATCCCAGCGGCATGGAGTTGACGCCATAGAAGGCCGAGGGCTGGTGCAGGGTCACAAAGGCATAGGCATCATTCCAGTGTCCCCCCGGCTTGCCGTGCCGGTCGACAATGGTGATCCGGGCGTCGCTCTCGGTCAGCAGTGTGTCGGCGAAGGCCAGACCCACGGCCCCGCTGCCCACGACCAGATAGTCGGTTTCGATTCTGGTCGGCCGTGTCACCCGGTATTGTTCCTCTCGCACCGCTGGGTCATCACGCTAGCCAGCGTGCTGTCTGGCCACAAGCCGGGCGCCGAACAGGATCAAGGTGACGCATGATCGAGCGCCGGGATTTGCTGAACGACCGGACGGAGACTCTGAGGGGGCAAGAGGGTCCGGCCCAAGGCCGCCGCTGACGGCGGATGACGGCCCATCGGCATTGAGCCCGGTCTGTATTGGCGTTTCCCTGCCGTTTCCGCGCATAAGGGCGGCTGAGCGCTCGCCCGGCAGGGCGGCGAGTAATTGAGGCGTACAATGAGCAAGGTTCTGGGCGTTCTGGGCGGCATGGGACCGGCCGCCACCGTGGCCTTTCTGGCGCGGGTGCAGGCTCTGACGCCGGCCGAAGGCGATCAGGACCACATCCGCATCCTCGCCGACATCAATCCGCAGGTGCCGGACCGCAACCGCCAGCCCGACGCGGCCGAGAAGACCCTGGGCCAGATGGCCATGCGGCTGCGCGACGCCGGGGCGCAGGTGCTGGCCATGCCGTGCAACACCGCCCACGCCCAGGCGGCGGGGATCCGCAAGGTCGGCCTGCCCTTCATCGACATGATCGCGGAGACGACCGAGGCGGCGACCGCGGGCGGGGCGAAGAAGATCGGCGTCCTGGCCACGCCGGGCGGCGAGGCCCTCTACACCAAGGCCCTGCAGGGCAAGGGGGCCAGGATCGTGCGGCTGAGCGGCGCGGCGCGCGAGGCCTTCATGGCCTGTGTCTATGCGGTGAAGCGCGGCGACCTCGGCGAGGCCCCGCGCACCGAGATGCGCCGGCTGGCGGCCCTGTTGGTCGCGGGCGGGGCCGAGGCGGTGATCGCCGGCTGTACCGAGGTGCCGCTGCTGCTGTCGGCGCAGGACGTGTCCGTGCCGCTGGTGGATTCGGCCGAGGTGCTGGCGGCAGCTTGTGTGGCGCGGTGCGGATAGGCGTGTGACCCGACAGGCTCTCATCATCGACTGTGATCCCGGCGTGGACGACGCCGTGGCCCTGGTGCTCGCCTTGGGCTCGGAGGCGTTCGAGCTGCTGGCGATTACCGCCGTGGGCGGCAATGTGCCGGTGGTGAAGACGGCGCGGAATGCGCGGATCCTGCGGCAGATCGCCGGGCGTGAGGATGTGCCGGTGTTCATGGGGGCCGATCGGCCGCTGAGGCGCGAGCCGGCGGGGGCGGGCGAGTTCCACGGGCCAGAGGGTCTTGGCGACATGGTGCCGTTCGAACCCGACGCGCCCTGCGCGGACGGGCATGCGGCGGATGCGATTATCGACCTCGTGATGGCGCGACCCGCCAGGTCCGTGGCGCTGGCGGTGCTGGGGCCGCTGACCAATCTGGCCCTGGCATTGCGCAAGGAACCGGCGTTGGCGGTGCGGCTGGGGCCGGTCGCGATCATGGGTGGGGCGCGGACGGAAGGCGGCAATATCACCGCCTCTGCCGAGTTCAACATCTGGGCCGATCCGGACGCGGCAGCCGAGGTGCTGGCGACAGGCTGCGACGTCATCCTGTTCGGACTGGACGCCACCCATCAGGTCCGGGCGACCGAGGCACGGATCGCGGCGCTGGAGGCCGTGGGCAAGCCGATGGCGGACGCCGCAGCCTCGATGATGCGGTTCTCGCAGCGGATCGAGCGCGAGATCGTGGGATGGGAGGCACCGCCTGTGCACGATCCCTGTCCGGTGGCCTGGCTGCTGGAACCGGCCCTGTTCAAGCTCCAGCCCTGCCGGGTCTCGGTGGAGACGGACAGCGACCTGACCCGCGGTCATACGGCGGTTGAATTCCGGGCGTCGGTGGCCGGGTCGTTGCCGCACCGTTGGGCGGTTTCGGCTGATGCGGATGGGGTATTCGTCTTGATCGCAGAGGCGTGTTCATGAGGATCACCGTCATCGGCTCGATCAATCTGGATCTGGTCGCCAGCGCGCCGCGTCTGCCGCGCGCGGGGGAAACCGTGACTGGCGCGACCCTGGCGCGGCACCCCGGGGGCAAGGGTGCCAACCAGGCGCTGGCGGCGCAGCGGCTGGGCGCCGGGGTCTGCATGATCGGTCGGGTGGGGCGCGACGGGATGGCCGGGGAGGCCATGGCCCTGCTGCTGGCCGACGACGTCGATGTCGCCGGCGTGGCCACCGACGCCTCTGCGCCGACCGGCGTGGCCCTGATCGCGGTCGACCCCGAGGGCGAGAACCAGATCGTGGTGGCGGCGGGTGCCAACCACAGCCTCATGCCCGAACAGCTCCCGGCGCGGATCGAGACGCCGCTGATCCTGCAGCTGGAACTGCCGATCGAGACGGTCGAGGCGGCGGCCGGGCGGGGAACGGAGTTCGTCTGCATCAACCTGGCCCCCGCAGCGCCGGTATCGGACCAGCTGCTGCGCCGGGCAGACCTGCTGGTGGTCAATGAGACCGAGGCGGAATTCTATGGCGATCTGCTGCACCAGGGCGGGGGCCGCGTCGTCGTAACCCTCGGGGCGCGGGGCGCGGTCATGTACCAGCGCGGGGCCGAGATTGCCCGGGCGACGCCGCCGAAGGTCAAGGCGGTCGATGCAACCGGGGCCGGGGATTGTTTCGTGGGGGCCATCTGTGTCGCCCTGCTGGAGGGCATGGAGCCAGAGGCGGCTTTGAGGTTCGCCTGTGCGGCGGGGGCCATCGCAGCGACCCGGCCCGGAGCCCAGCCTTCGATGCCGACGCGCGAGGAAGTGGAAGCAATCATTACAGGGTCGTAACTTGGGGCGCGATCGGGCAACTATAGGCTCACCGACATGATCAGACCTGATCGACTGGGGACTGCCGACATGACCCGCACCGCCGCGCTACTGGGGGCCTCGCTGCTGGCCCTGTGCACCCCGGCCTTCGCCCAGACCCCTGCGCCGATCTCGGTGCCGCCGCTGGAGTTCACCCACCGCGAGCTGGCCAACGGACTTGATGTCTATGCCATGCCGGACGCCACGGCGGGCACGGTGACGGTGACCCTCTGGTACAATGTTGGCGGCAAGGACGATCCGCAGGGGCGCTCGGGCTTTGCCCACCTGTTCGAACACATCCTGAGCCGCAAGACGGTGAACCTGCCTTACGGCCAGATCTCGACCCTGGTCGAGAACGCCGGCGGGTCGCGCAACGCCTCCACCGGACAGGACTTCACCAACTACTATGAGACGGTGCCGCCGCAGTATCTGGAGACCATGCTGTGGACCCATGCCGAGCGGATGGCGCGGCCGGTAGTTGACCAGGCCGTGTTCGACGCCGAGCGCTCCATTGTGCAGGAAGAGCTTCGCCAGCGTGTCTACGCCCCGCCCTACGGCCGGCTGCAGCGCTTCGTGATCGGCGACAACAGCTTCGACGAGAGCATCTACCGTCGCAGCGTGATCGGCTCGATCGAGGAACTGAATTCGGCGCAGATCGAGGACGCGCGGGCATTCCACGAGGCCTATTACCGTCCGGCCACCGCGACGATGATCGTCTCGGGCAATTTCGATCCGGCCCAGCTGGACCGATGGGTGGATCAGTATTTTGGCGACATCCGCAATCCGGATCGCCCGGTGCCGGTGTTCGAGCGGCCGGTCGAGACGCCGCGAACGGCGCCGCGGATGGTCGAGTCCTATGCGCCGAACGTGCCGCTTCCGGCCGTGGGGGTGATCTATCCCGGCGTGGCGGCCAACCATCCGGACAATGCGGCGCTGGACGTGCTGCAGGCGATCATGTCGCGCGGTGAGAGTTCGCGCCTCTACCAGTCGCTGGTCTACCGCTCGCAGCTGGCCTCGAACGCCAGTTTCGGCGGCAATGCGATGGAGGAGGACGGGGTCATCGCCGTCACAGCGGTCGTCGCCCAGGGCAAGGCGATCGCGGATGTCGAAGCGGCGCTCGATGCGGAACTGGCAAGGGTACGGACCGAGCCGGTGACGGCGGCCGAACTGGCCGAGGCGAAGACCGAGATCGTGGCCAGCGAGCTGCGCCAGCGCGAGACCTCTTCGGGCAGGGCCTTCATTCTGGGTCAGGCGATCGTGTCGGAGAACAATCCCCGAGCGGCCGATGAACGGCTGGCCGCGATCCAGGCGGTGACGGCGGCCGACGTGCAGCGCGTGGCGCGAACGTATCTGGATGATCAGGCCCGGGTCTCGGTCCGCTATCAGGACGCGAGCGCTCGGCCCGAGGGCGTGCCGGAAGACAGCTGGCGCAACCCGGCCCCGGTCCCGACCTTCCTGACCGTACCGCCGGCGATCCTGCCGGCCAATGAACTGCTGCCCGAGGGCCAGCGCATGGCCCCGCCCGCGCCGGGTGAGCCGCGCGCCATGGCGACGCCGCGGGTGGTCGAGCGGACCCTGTCGAATGGTCTGAGGGTGATCGTGGCGAAGTCGACCGACTTGCCGATCCTCAATGCCCAGCTGGTGATTGCAGGCGGGGCGGCGGGCGATCCCGCGGATCAGCCGGGACTGGCGGCGATGACGGCCGGACTGGCCAGCCAGGGCGCAGGTGCCCGGTCGGCACCCGAGATCGCGCGGACGCTGGAGGCGCTGGGCGCCAATATCGGCGGCGGCGCGGGAGCGGATGCGACCACCCTGTTCCTGTCAGCGCCGGTGGCCTCGGCCGCGGCGGCGGGGGCGGTGTTCGCTGACGTGGTTCAGCGCCCGACCTTTGCCGAGGACGAGGTGGTGCGCAGCCGGACCCAGGCCGTCAACGCCCTGCGGGTCAATCTGCGTCAGCCGGGGCCTTTGGCCTCGCTGGTACTGAACCGGCTGGCATTCGGCGCAGCGCCCTATGGTGCGCCGTCGTCCGGGACGCCGGATTCAGTGGCGGCGATGACGCGCGACCAGATCGACGGTTTCCACGATCGCTGGTGGCGGCCCGACAACGCCGCCCTGATCATAACCGGTGGCATGGAGCCGGAGGAGGCTTTCGCCTTCGCTGAGCGCACGCTGGGCGGCTGGGAGCGGCCTTCGGGCGCAGCTCCCTCAGCCACGAACCGCGCGGGCGACGCGCGGCCGGGGCCGCGGATCGTGGTCGTCGACCTGCCGGGCGCAGGTCAGGCTGCGGTGGCGGCGGCCGTGCGCGGCCCGCGCCGGGCCGATGCGGACTTCTATCCGCTGGCCGTGGTGAACAGCGTTATCGGCGGCGGCCAGAATGGCCATCTGTTCCAGGAGATTCGGGCCAAGCGCGGTCTGTCCTATGGTGCCAACTCGTCGCTGGGCGCGCGGGTCGACGGCGGCCTGCTGAGCGCCGCGACCCAGACCAAGAACGAGAGCGCCGCAGAGGTGGTGGATCTGGTTCTGGCCGAGTTCAACCGGTTGCGGACCGAGGCGGTGACGGAACAGGCGGTGACCGACCGTGAGACCTTCATCACCGGCGGCTTCTCGCGGGCGCTGGAGACGACCGGCGGTCTGGGCGGGGTGCTGGCCGACGCGGTTACCTACGGCCTGCCGCTTACGGAGATCGAGACCTATCCGCGGAGCATCGCGGCGACCACACCCCGGGGCGTGATGGCTGCGGCCCAGGCTGTAAGCGCGGATGAAGCCTATGTGGTGGTGGTTGGTCAGGCCTCGATGTTCATCGAAGCCCTGCGCGCCGCGCATCCGGATGTGGTGGTGATTCCGGCGACGGAGCTGGACCTGAACAGTCCGACCTTGGGGCTGTGAGGGGTGGTTAGTGGTTAGTGATTAGTGGTTGGTCGATGCCTGGGCGGAGGCGCGGGCGGCGTCGCCCTTCCGCAATCAGAGGAGCCACAACGACTAACCACTAACCACCAATCACTGCTTCGCCCGGAATGCCGCGATCGCGTCCACCGTCTGTCGGACATTCGCCTCGATCCTGTCCCAGTCGCCGGCCTTGACGGCGGCGTCGGTGACCAGTTTCGACCCCATGCCGGCGGCGACGATGCCGGCACCGAACCATTTGGCAATGCTGGCCGCGTCGGGATCGACGCCGCCCGTGGGCATGATCTTCGTCCAGGGCATCGGGGCCATGACCGCCTTGACGAAGTCGGGGCCGCCGACGCTGGCACCCGGAAAGAGTTTGACGATCTCGCAGCCCAGTTCATGGGCCTCGCCGATCTCGGTGACCGAGCCGCAGCCGGGGAAACAGGCGGTCATGCGACGGTTGCAGACCCGGGCGACCTCCGGGATCAGGCAGGGGCTGACCACGAAGCGCGCGCCGCGATTGAGATAGAGCGACGCCGTGCCCGCATCGACGACCGAGCCGATGCCCAGGATAATGTGTGGATCGGTCTTCTGCAGTTCGCGGGCGATGTCGCCGAACAGGTCGCAGGCGAAGTCGCCGCGATTGGTGAACTCGATCACCGGCGCGCCACCACGGGCGCAGGCGCGGATGACGTTCAGGCAGACCTGCGGATCAGGATGGTAGAAGACCGGGGCCACGCCCTGGGTCTCCAGGGCGGTCAGGACGGCGAGGCGGTCGTGGCGCATGGTCTGATTTTCCTCCGCCGGTCCCTCCGGCAGCCCGCCATGCTTATCCCACCCGCCGCATTCAGGGAAAGCGCCGGTGCTCGCAGGCACGGCACTTTGTGTTTCGAAAGCCGGTAGGCCGGGTCAGGCCGCCTTGCGCTTGGCGCCACAGAGATCGCAGAACTCCCGTCCTGTTCTTTTGCGGTCAGGACGCCAGCGATGACGGCGACAACGCAACTGACGGATCAATCGGGAGAGGAAACGAAACATCAAACTCAACACGACGCGAAGAACAGCTGGACCGGGCCAGATCAACACAACCGTTCGTCTTTGTCGTCAAGCTCTGAATCAAGCGACAGGCTGACGTACTGTGTCGGCGGGCGCGCAGCCTGTTCGCGGATACCGTGAGCAACCGGCGTTATTCAGCGCTTTGCGCCAGCCTGGTTATCCGCGTCACCATTGCGCTTTGCATGTCATAGAGCGGGTCCAGCACCGTGAAATGGTTCAGACCTTGCAGCGCCTCGTAGCGGGTCTCGACCCCGCTGGCGGCCCAGCGGTCGGTCATCATGCGCGACTGGCGCAGGAACTCCGGGCTCTCTTCCGCGCCGACATAGCAGTCCAGCACCGTACCGCCGGGGGTCGAGCCGTTCGGAATCGGCCAGTGAATCGGCGACAGGGCGGCGGCCTCCCGGTCGTCAAGGTCGAGCGCCGTGTTGAGCGAGGTCGGGATCAGCGGGGCCAGGTCAAAGACGCCGCTGATGGCGACGGCGGCTGATGCGCGGCCCTCGCTCAGCATACAGGCGGCCATGTGTCCGCCGGCAGAGTGGCCGAAGACGACGGGGCGGGTGCCGGTGCGTTCGCGGACCGCGTCCACGGCGACCCGGACCTGGCGCAGTATGGTGCCGAGGCGGACGGCGGGGCAGAGATCGTAGGAGGGAATCGCGAGACTGACACCGTGGGCGAGCAGCGCCGGGGCGAGACCGGAGAACCAGCTCCTGTCCAGCGCCTGCCAGTAGCCGCCGTGCAGGAAGACGGCGATGGGGGCACCCGGCGCGGCCTCGAACAGGTCCATGACCTCGCGCGCACTGTTGCCGTAGGCGATTTCCAGCGGCGGATGCGCCGCGCGGGCAGCCTCGGCGGTCTCTCGCCAGCCCTGCATCACGGCCGGATGGTCGGGCACGAGGGCGCGGTTGTTGTACTGGGCTTCGAGGTTCAAGGGCTTCGCTTGAGGCTTGAGGCTAGGAAATTCGCAAGGGGCTCGCGTCGGTGGTGGCTGGTTCGCCGGCGAACTAAGCCCTAAGACCTAAGCCCAACGACCTCGAACCGGAGCCTCCGCCATGATGACCGCCATCTTCGTCTTCATCAAATGCGAGCTGGGCCACGCCAACGATGTGGCGGCCGATATGGTGGACAATGTCGAATACGTCTCGGAGGTCTATTCGACCTCGGGCCAGTACGACCTGCTGGCCAAATTCCAGCTGCCCAAGGACATGGATATCGGGACCTTCGTGACGAAGTCCGTGCAGACCCGGGCCAATATCCGCGACACCTTCACGGTTATCACCTTCTCGCCGTTCCTGCCGGGCGGGAGCTGACGCTGCGTCACTGCGGAATCGCTGCTAATGTTTCGGCACGGAGGATGACATGACCGAACTTGATACCTTCCGCGCGGAGACCCGCGCCTGGCTTGAGGCCAACTGTCCGGCGGAATGCCGCGGGCCGGTGGATAACGAGGAGGACCGGGTCTGGGGCGGACGGAACGCCGTCTATCCGACGCCGGCGCACAAGGTCTGGCTGGACCGGATGGGGGCCAAGGGCTGGACCGCGCCGGAATGGCCGGTCGAATACGGCGGTGGGGGACTGAGCCGCGAACAGGCCAAGGTGTTGCATTCGGAGATGCGCCGCATCGACGCCCAGCCGCCCCTGGCCAGCTTCGGCGTCTGGATGCTGGGTCCGGCCCTGCTGGCCTTCGGCACCGAGGCCCAGAAGAAGCATTTTCTGCCCGAAATCGTGCGTGGCGAAATCCGCTGGTGCCAGGGCTATTCCGAACCGGGCGCGGGGTCCGATCTGGCGGGTCTTCAGACCCGGGCGGAGGATCGCGGCGACCACTGGATCGTCAACGGTCAGAAGGTCTGGACCTCCTATGCCGACAAGGCCGACTGGATTTTCTGCCTGGTCCGGACCGACCCTGACGCCTCCAAACATCTGGGCATCTCCTTCGTACTGATCGACATGGCCACCAAGGGGGTCTCGACCCGGCCGATCACCCTGATCAGCGGCAAGAGCCCCTTCTGCGAGACCTTCTTCGACGACGTGCGGGTGGAGAAGGAAAACCTCGTCGGGACGCTGAACCGTGGCTGGGACGTGGCCAAATATCTGCTGGCCCACGAGCGGACCATGATCGGCGCCTTGGGTGAGCTGGGCGGCGGGCGACCGCTGGGCCAGGTCGCGACCGGCTCGATCGGGACGGATGACGAGGGCCGGCTGGACGACGGCATGCTGCGGGCCCGGATCGCGGAAATGGAGATCGACGCCGCCGCCTTCCGTCTGGCCATGGAGCGGGCCGGCGATCAGGTGAAGGTGGGCCAGGCCCATCCGGCCATCGCCTCCATGCTGAAATACTATGGCTCCGAGCTGAACAAGCGTCGGCACGAGCTGTTGATGGCGGCGGGCGGGTCTGATGCGCTGGAGTGGGAAGGCGAGCGGTCACGCGGCGGCAAGGCGGCCCGCGACTGGCTGCGGACCAAGGCCAATTCCATCGAGGGCGGGACCAGCGAGGTTCAGCTGAACATCATCGCCAAACACCTGCTTCAGCTGCCGGGAGCGTAGCCAACCACAAGCCGTCACCCTCGGGCTTGACCCGAGGGCCAGACGATGGGGAAAGCGCGGTGGCGAACGATCAAGACACGGAATGGCGTCCCATCATCGTGCGACGGACAATCTGATCCTCGGGACAAGCCCGAGGATGACGACGAGAAAGAAGAGGCGACAATGCCCCTGATCCTGACTGAAGAACAGACCATGCTGAAGGAGGCCGCCGACGGCTTCCTCAATGAGCACGCGCCGATCGCGCATCTGCGCAAGCTGCGCGACTCCAGGGATGCCGACGGGGTCTCGCGCGACCTTTGGCGGGCCTTTGGCGAGATGGGGTTTGCGGGGGTCATCATCCCTGAGGAGCACGGCGGCTCGGGCCTAGGCGCGGTCGAGGCCGGGGTGATGGCCGAGGCGCTGGGCCGGACGCTGACGCCCTCGCCCTTCCTGGGGTCGGGCGTGCTGTCGGCGACGGTGCTCACGGGCGGCTCGGCGGAACAGCAGGCGGCCTGGCTGCCCCGGATCGCGGCAGGCGAGGCGATCGTCTCGCTGGCGGTGGACGAGGGCCCGAAACATGCGCCGTCGCGGATCGCGACGGTGGCCGAGCGGTCGGGCAATGGTTTCAAACTGAACGGGGCCAAGGGCTTCGTGCTGGATGGCCATGTGGCCGACGCCCTGATCGTGGCGGCCCTGACCGAGAACGGGCTGAGCCTGTTCCTCGTTGATCCGAAGACGGCAGGGGTCGGGATCGAGCGGACCGTCATGGTCGATGCGCACAATGCCGCGCGGGTGACCCTGACGGATGTCG
>Ga0247837_1010457_pt1 | contig 10611 bp, 12 predicted proteins | sample LaCtaG_2_FD_187115 | JGI IMG/M metagenome (GOLD analysis project Ga0247837, IMG submission 187115) | Freshwater microbial communities from meromictic Lake La Cruz, Castile-La Mancha, Spain - LaCruzMarch2015_14.5m | ecosystem: Environmental > Aquatic > Freshwater > Lake | place: Spain: Castile-La... | reverse complement strand
GCCGCGATCGCCAGGCGCCGTGCCGACTGGGGCCGGGTGGCCCTGCTGGACTGCCAGCAGATGGCGGTGGCCGGAGACCTGCCCCGCTGCATCCGGCTGCTGGCCCACGCCTGGATGGACACCGGTCGGGAGGTGGTGCATCCCTACCTGCGGGACGCCGCCCGGTTGAGGCCCGATCGGGCCGATCGCGGTGAGCCTTCGGCCCCAGCCAGCTCCCCCTCCGACCACTGAAGACCCGACAGGCGCATGGGCGTGTTGAGACTTTCATGATCACGTTTCCTCCAGCCATGCCCTCCTTTCCGCGTGAGCGGTCCCATCACCTCAGCCTGATCGGCCGTCTGGGCACCGCCGGCCTCGGAGCGCTGGCCGTGGCCACCGCCACCGGCCTCTCCCCTGTCGCCACCGCGCCTTCCCTCGCCCAGGGCACGCCCGGGCTGATGGAATTCCGCTGGGAAAACAACAAGGACTACCGCAAGCTTTACTTCTTCACCACCGACACTGTCCGCATGCAGCGGGCGGAGTATTACCTGATGCTGCGGCCGAAGGACCGCAAGACGGCGATCCTCAAGTTGAGCATCAGCATTCCCAGTCACTTTGACACCACGATCGATCCCAAGCAGGTCAAGCTCTGCAGGATGAGTGAAGGGGGGATGCTGAAGAGGACCCGCTGCCTGGAAACAATCCCTGCGACGATCGAGGTGTCTGCCAATGGCAGATCCATCGACATTTTCCCGGAAACCCCTGTCTCCGACAAGGACACGATCGGGGTCTACATGAACGTGTTCAACCCGTTCAACGCCGGCATGTATCAGTTCAATGCCCTGGCCCAGGCCCCCGGCGACATCCCGGTTTCGGGCTACCTGGGCAGCTGGCTGATCCAGATCGTCCCCAACAACACCAACTGATAGGGTGATCCACTGAGCAAGCAGCAGCATGACGAAGCGCACACTGGAAGGGACAAGCCGCAAGCGCAAGCGGGTTTCGGGGTTCCGGGTGCGGATGCGCACCCACACGGGTCGTCGCGTGATCCGCACCCGCCGTCGCCGGGGTCGGGCCCGCTTGGCGGTCTGAGGCCGACCGGGAAGGGCCGTGGCCCTGCCGCAGCAGCACCGGCTCAGGGGCCGGCGGGTGTTTGATCGCCTCTACCGCCAGGGTCGCCGTTTCCAGGGTCCAGCCCTGGTACTGCGCATCCTTGCCGCCGACCAGTCCCTGCTCCCTCCGGGCACTCCTCCGGTCGCCAGCCCCTGGCGTTGTGGCATTGTGATCAGCGGCAAGGTCAGCAAGCTCGCCGTGCGCCGTAACCGGCTGCGGCGCCTCTTCCACGACCAGCTGCTGCGCCACCCACCGGCGCCGGCCAGTCCCCTCTGGCTGCTGATCACGCTCAAGCCCGGCTGCCTGGAACGCGGCGAGGCTCAGCTTCTGGGAGAATTCACCTATCTGCTGCGCCAGGCAGGATTGCTCCTTGACCCCGGAGGACAGGGTGGAGAACAAGCTTGAGATCAATGAAACGGTCTTCTATGAAGGAGGACCCGCCAAGGGCGACCTGGTCATCAACCTGCTGTTCGGCCTCACGCTGATCGGCATTCCCTTCGCCGTGGGGGCCATCGTGCGGGCCCTGTGGCTGCGGTTCCGCATCACCAGCCGGCGCATCAGCGTCAGCGGTGGTTGGCTCGGCCGCGACCGCACCCAGGTGGTCTATAGCCAGATCCGCGAGGTGCGCTCCGTGCCGCGGGGCTTCGGCGCCTGGGGCGACATGGTGCTCGTCCTCAACGACGGCGCCAAGCTTGAAATGCGTGCGGTGCCGCGCTTCCGCGAGCTCGAGACCTACATCGAGGAGCGCCGCGAGAGCCGCGGCAAGGCCGCCCCACGCACCCCCGGGGCCACCGGTCCCGCCGGCTTCGCCCCCCCGGCCCGTGAAAGCGCCTGACCACCTGACCCCCATCCGGTCTCCCCGGTCGGGCACACTGGCAGCCGAGAGTCCCCACCCCAGCGCACCCTTGCCGTGATCGGCTACATCTCCGACAACCTGCTGCTCCCGATCCTCGACTTCTTCTACGGATTGGTTCCCAGCTATGGGCTCGCGATCGTGGCCCTCACCGTGGTCATCCGCCTAGCCCTGTTCCCCTTGAGCGCCGGCTCGATCCGCAGCGCCCGGCGCATGCGCATCGCCCAGCCGGTGATGCAGCAGCGCCAGGCGGAGATCAAGGCCAAGTACGCCAACAACCCCCAGAAACAGCAGGAGGAACTGGGCGGCCTGATGAAGGAGTTCGGCAGCCCCCTGTCGGGCTGTCTGCCCCTGCTGGTGCAGATGCCGATCCTGTTCGCCCTGTTCGCCACTCTGAGGGGATCGCCGTTCGCCGATGTCCCCTACCCGATCAACCTGAAGGTGCTGCCGGCCGAGGAGATCGCGGCCGTGGAGACCAAGCCCTTCAACAGCGCCAGCCATTCCATCTTCATCAGCGAAACCGAGCACGTTCCCGTGATCGCCAGCCTCGACGGGGGCACCAAGCTCGGCGTCGGTGACAGCACCCAGGTGGCCCTGCACGGCAAGGACGGCACCAGCTTTGCCTCCCTGCTGGGCACGGTGGAGCACGGCGACAGCTTCACCCCCAGCTGGGTGGTGACCAAGGGCGAGGGTGTGGTGCAGGTGGATGACCAAGGCAAAATCACGGCCCTGGCCCCCGGCGACGCCACCGTCGAGGCGCGCATCCCCGGGCTGGCCGCCCGCAGCGGCTTCCTGTTCATCAAGGCCCTCGGCCAGGTGGGCTTTTACACCGATGGGGCGATCAACTGGGACATCGCCATCCTGGTGGGGGCCTTCGGCGCCTCCCTGTTCGCCTCCCAGCTGCTCTCGGGCATGGGCATGCCCGCCAACCCCCAGCAGGCCACCGCCAACAAGATCACGCCGGTGATGATCACGGCGATGTTCCTGTTCTTCCCGCTGCCGGCCGGGGTGCTGCTCTACATGGTGGTGGCGAACGTGTTCCAGGGGGTCCAGACCTTCCTGCTCACCCGTGAGGCCCTGCCCGACAACCTGCAGGCGATCCTCGACAAGCAACTCGCCCAGACGCCGGCCACGGCCACGGCCGGCGGCGGCAACGGTGGTGGCCGCCTGCCCTTCGAGCCCAAGGCCAAGAAATGATTCCCCGGCTGCAGCCGCTGCCCCTGCAGGAGCTGCGGCTGCTGAGCGAAGGCCGCAGCTGGACGGTCGAGCAACCCATCGCCGGTCTGGCCAGCCTCACCCCGGTGCGGGGCCAGATGCGCGCCCTCCATCACGGCACCGTGCTCGAGGTGGAGGGCACGGCCGAAACGATCATCACCCTCTGCTGCGACCGTTGCCTGCAGACCTACAACCACGCCCTGGCGACCCAGGCCCGCGAGCTCCTGGAGATCAAGGTGGCCGGCCCCGAGGAGGAGGAGGTGGTGTTCGCCGCCGAGGATCCGGTGGAATGCCTCGATCCCGGCGACAGCTTCGATCCGGAGCGCTGGCTGTTCGAGCAGCTCAGCCTGCAGCTGCCCCTGGTGAACCGCTGCGGGGCCGACTGCCCCGGGCCGCCGCGGCCCAGCGGCGACGCCGGCGGCGAAGGGGGCGGTGACCCCCGCTGGGCGGCCCTTCGCTCCCTGCGCTGAGCCATGGTCCACGACCTGGGCGATCAGCTGGATCTTCTGATCCGCTCCCGCACGCCGATCCTCTGGATCCGCAGCCTGGAGGAGGAGCGGGTGGAGGGGCTGCTGGAGCGGGCCGCCGAGCGCCTGGGGGGGCGCACCCTGCTGCGCTGGGACTTCATCGGTGGCCTTACCGGGGCCCCCAACCTGCAGGGCCAGGCGGTGCGTCAGCCGATGGCGGCCCTGGGCGGCCTGGATGGGCTCCCCGCCGAGCAGGGGGCGATCCTGCTGCTCAAGGACTTCCACCGCTATGCCGACGATCCGGGGATCTGCCGCCGGCTGCGCAACCTGGCCGTGAGCCTGCGGCAGGTGCCCCACACCCTGGTGATCAGCGCCCCGGAATGGCAGATGCCGCGGGAACTGGAGGACAGCGTCACCCTGCTGGACCTGCCCCTGCCAGAGGCGCGGGAGATCGGCCGGCTGCTGCGGGCGATCGCCGGGGCCAGCGGCCAGCCCCTGGCCCCGGGAGTCCTGGAGCAGCTCACGGCCGCCTGCCACGGGCTGAGCGAGCAGCGGGTGCGTCAACTGGCGGCCCGGGCCCTGGCCCAGCGGGGCCAGCTGGGGATCGAAGACCTGAGCGAGGTGCTGGAGGAGAAGCGCCAGGCCATCGCCCGCAGCGAACTGCTGGAGTACTGCCCCACCGAGGCCACCCCCGCCGACATCGGCGGCCTGGAGACTCTCAAGCACTGGCTGGAGCAACGCCACCGGGCCTTCAGCGAGGAGGCCCAGCGCTACGGCCTGCCCCTGCCCCGGGGGGTGCTGCTGATCGGGCCCCAGGGCACGGGCAAGTCGCTCACCGCCAAGGCGATCGCCCACAGCTGGGCCATGCCGCTGCTGCGGCTCGATGTGGGGCGCCTGTTCGCGGGCTTGGTGGGGGCCAGCGAGGCGCGCACGCGGGAGATGATCCAGCGGGCCGAGGCGATGGCCCCCTGCGTGCTCTGGATCGATGAGATCGACAAGGGCTTCGGCGGCGGCGACGGCCGCAGCGACGGCGGCACCAGCCAGCGGGTGCTGGCCAGCCTGCTGACCTGGATGGCGGAGAAGAGCAGCGCCGTGTTCGTGGTGGCCACCGCCAACGCGGTGGAGCGGCTGCCGGCGGAACTGCTGCGCAAGGGCCGCTTCGACGAAATCTTCCTGCTGGAACTGCCCGACGCTGAAGAGCGCCGGGCGATCCTGGATCTGCAGCTGCGGCGGCGACGGCCGGCCCACACGATTCCGCTGGAGGTGCTGGTGGACCGCACCGCCGACTTCTCCGGCGCCGAACTGGAGCAGACCGTGATCGAGGCCATGCACCTGGCCTTTGGCGAGGGCCGCGAGCTGGGGGAAGCCGATCTGATTGCCGCCGCCAGCCAGGTGGTGCCCCTGTCGCGCACGGCCCGGGAGCAACTGGAGGCCCTGCGCAGCTGGGCCAGCAGCGGCCGGGCCCGGCCGGCTTCAGGCGCCGGGCAGCCTTCCTGAGGCGAATCAGCACGAAAGTGGAAGACTTTCAATGCATCGAAGCGGCCCGATGTAACGGCTTCATGAAGAACAACCACGCCTGGTAACAGCTTGGAGGGGGCGGTGGTGACGAACGATTCATCGCCCGTAGCGTCTGACGATCAATCGTGAAGAAGCCGCCGTGACCCCGAGCCCCAGCCCCCGCACCGGCAGCGAACTCACCTCCCAGCTCGCCGTGGCCAGCCTCGGGGCCGGCGTGATCACCACCCTGGCGGTGGCCCAGGGCCAGAGCCCCCTGACGGCGCTCGGCATCACCCTGTTCTCGGCCGTGGCGGCCGTGGTGGTGGGTCAGGTGATCTCCAGCAACTGAGAGGAACAACGCCAGTTTCCCAGGGCTGAATCTTTCATCTGATGCCTTCAGCCCAGAAGCCTTCAACGCTGAGGGGTGATGTTCCGGTTGGTGTGAGCTTCCAGCTTGAAGCGTCCACTGCCATGCTTCACCGGCGCCACCACCCCTGCCCTTGCCTGCCGAGCTCCCCATCCCCCTGCGGGATCTGATGTCCGCCCTGGCCAACAAGACGTTCTTCAACCAGGTAAGCCCTACTCCAGAAGTCAGTCACCGCAGCGGGTTTAGGGCCGTCAGAGAGCAGGCTTGGGACACACCTTGGGCCACGCTCCCTGGCCCAGTTGCATGAACGCCTGTGCCCCTGACCGGGGAAACCAGATAGCTACAAGGCCCAAGTCGAAACAATCGGCTGTCGGAAGCTCTTCGCCATGGAGAAGGGATGGGGAGAGTTGCCTGAAGCAAGCAGCGTTGAGAAGCAGATCATGGTGGGCCTGGGTATGGTCCAAGGGCATGCACTGGCGATCTGATTTGTCTGGACAAGACTCATTGTTGTCCTGTCAAGCGCCCCCCCTGATAGGTGGACGCCCACCCATGAGCTAACGCAGCACCCATAGCCCCGAGTTCAAGACCAAGCTCGCCAAGGGTGTCCCCAGCTGGCTCGATCGGGTCCGATGGCAAGCTCGCCATTCATGTCACATCGGCGCCATGCTCCAAGGGAGTCGCAGAAAAGGACCCGATGCTCAATCCAGGCCCAGCTGTTTCTTCAGCTTGCGAGGGATATTCCTTGCGCCCTCGAAGGCTGACTTGTCAGGCCATTTTGTTTTCTGGTCCCATTTGACCTCGTAGAGGTCAGCCCCGCTGAGGTCAGCCCCACTGAGGTTGGCGCCTCTGAGGTCGGCTTCATGGAGGTAGGCCCCGCTGAGGTCGGCCTTTCGGATGTCGGTACCTCTGAGGCCTGTAGATTTAAGGTTGGTCTGCCTCAAGTCGGCAAAGCTGAGGTTGGTTCCCTGATGCATTTCATTCCCTCCAAGGATCGGGAGATTTGATTCTCTCAGGAATTGAAATAGCAAGTCCCTCCGTTCTTGCCTCTCACCCCTTAACTGGACTAGGGCGGTAACTGCAAGAGCACGAGCAAGGCTATTCTCCTCAGAGCCAATGACCGTGACTTCTTCAGCCACCTCCTTTTTCAAGAGTATCCCCTGCATATCCCTGATGTATTCACGGAGGACTGAGTCCTTCTTATTGTTCTCGGCGAATTGATTTTGGTGCTTGTTATTCAACCAAGGAAGAACCACGCCGAGGATCGAAATTGTCACCGGGATGGAGAGCCTTAGCGAAAGGTCCATCCAGTCCCAGCACGTCTTCTCAGACGCGCCTAAACAGCGCAGAAGACGTGGCCGCCACCGGAGGAGGAATGGACTATTCAGCTCCAGGCTGGCATCTACCCAGTTCTGCTCATCGGTGCACCAGGGGCGGCGTTGAGCAAGTTGTTCAGCGCGGGCTCTGATCGCGTCATCCGCCGGGGGTGGCTTTCGTTGTGATGCACCTGGCGGCCATGGCCCCCACAAACTCCAGCGCCAAGGAGGGATGCGGCCAGACAATGGTTTGGCAGGTTCAACCACGCCCAAGCGCCCGTTACTGACTGACATTAGGCCCAGTCCCAGTCGGCCACCCATGAAGCCCTCGGAAAGATGCACGCCTATGGGCGCCCACCATGCTGAGGGAGGTGCCTCTCGTCAGTCCGAGGGAAGAAGACCGGGACGTGCTCGCCGGAAACTGTGCCGATGCGTTCGTGGGGTCCGCCGTCGGCGTCGAAGTGCCAGAGGCAGGGGTTCATGGTGATGGAGTGACTGCCTACAGGGTTCCCCTGAGCGGTGAAGTCAGCGAGAATGCCGCAAGACAACGTCTGAACGATGCGCTTCTCAGTTCTGGCTGCGACGGCTTTGGCCACCCTCACCCTGGTTCCGCTGCCAGCCGATGCAAAGGTGGTTGCCGAAGGAAAGCCCAGTCCCGGCGGCTTCTATTGGCAGAAGGTACAGAAAAGCGACGGCAGCACCCAGTACCTCTGCCGGTCGACCAAAGGTTCAGCGGTCAAGAAGAACGCGAAGTGTGATGGGGCAAAAGCTGCCAAGCCTTAGTCGAATCCCTGGTCTGTACGCCTCAGGGCCGCTCCTGGCTGGCCCTGCGGCAGCGGCCAATGTGATCTCGGTCGGTGATGGCGACACCCTGCGGGTTGAGGAAGCCGGACGGAAGCTCACGATCCGAGTGGCCTGCATCGACGCCCCCGAGATGGCGCAGCCGCCCACGGTCAGCAGGCAAGGCAGGCACTCCAGGCTCTTCTCCCAATCGGCTCCACAGTCACCCTCAAGGTGCAGACCAGAGACCGCTACGGGCGGACCGTTGCTGAGGTGTTCGCACCTAACGGAGCCAACGCAGGGCTGACCCTGGTCCAACAAGGCCACGCCTTCGCATAACGCCAGTACCTGCAGCCATGCGACGAGTGGGCGTGTCTCGATCGGGAGAAACTCGCTGAGCGTTACCGGCTCGGTGTCTGGAGGTCTGCCGGGGGAATCAAGCGCCCATGGGATTTCAGGGCAGCCCAGAGTAGAGACCGGAGCCAGCCGGAAGCCAGACCGCAGCGGGTGGTGAGCCTCACGATCATCAATGGTGGATCGAGGCTAAGCTCAGGAAGGCGGTGCTTCTGCCGAAACGTGCGCTCGTGGGAGCATGCTCAGCAGCTGCTGGGGGAGAGGCATACCTATTTGGATGGAAATGGAGACGGAGAGGCTTATGAGGCGTTGAGATGAACTGAAGACCTCAAGGAATTCAGGCAGTATCCATAACGTCCAGGCGATTCCAAGCCTTCAGCTTTTCTGTCTTTGAAAATCAATGAAAAGCAGAGTCTCAGCTTAGTGTCAGCAGGTCCATGAATCAAACAACAAGTCCGCTGAGTCTTGCCAATCCAGCCAGCTCAAAGTCACCTCTTGAAAGCAAGCCGAATCACCCACATGCTGACTTGGGAATTCCTTGAGATTCCAAGCCAAACTCATGACCTACAACCATGAGAACAAAGATCCATCGAACAAAGATAAGCAGAGCTGATGCCAACGTTCCGTTTTCGACTGTATCGGATATATTGGCCGACAAGAAGTCAAGCCCTTATCGGTAGCAATGGAAAACATCCCGATGGCATTAGAAGACCTCGCTGCCGCTTTCAACCTAACGAAGCAGTCCCAGATTATTGGCAAGCCTGAAAGCGGTTTACCTAACGAGTTCGCAAAGGCAGGCCTAGATGCCCGACTAATACCAATATCTCTACGGTATTGTGCATTTGAATCGGCATTAAATCGGCAAGAAACGGCTCGTTACTACTTGAGTATTGGGCTCACACCGACCATTGTCGGATTCATCTTTATACTCGCGACGAATTCATGGCTACGGTTCGCGAGCAATTTGGGATTTAGCGTATTGCTGATTGGGCTTTTCTTTGTATTCAAAGGGTCGATGCATCTATCGAAAATAGATGTGAAGGCATTGGATGCATCAACCCTTCCATACCCCTGGGCGTCCCTTCTAACGAGCGAAGAACTGATCAATAGAGAACGCGCCAAACGGATGACAAGAACAACCGTCCTGAACTTGTCCAAGGTGTACGGAATCGTTACGGGATTCGCCACTTTCATTGTCGTCCTAAACGCAGCCGGTCAGGATCCTGAATATCTCTTTGTTCTGTTAGCAGCCGTCCTAGCTGGGAATGCAGCCTTTCTTGGTTCACTATTCGTCATGCGCAAAGCGATTGACCGACCAATCGATCCGTACGCGCCTAAAACGGCAAACAAGATCTATCCATACAATGAAAGCTACTCCATTCCCATGAGCACATTAAAAGAGTACCGCCTATCAGAATCCGAGATAGCATCATCCGATTTGGTTGAATCAAGCTGGGTGTGGACAACCAATGGAGGTCGAGTCGACATGACTGAGAATGAGGGTATTATTTACATTGCAAAAGAAGGTATTGTCTTCTTGCCAGCAGATCCAGACAATCAAGGGTCACTAGGTAAAGAGATATCGACCAAGGCTGTAGCGACTTTCGTTGGTCAAGCCTTGCCTATATTAGGTGAAGCAATAGGCGGATTTGGGAGATCTGAAGATGACTCGCCACTGGTACTCGAAGCATTCTCGTCAGAGAGTTTGAAGCATCCAGCACATTTTACGATTCCCTGGAGACGGCTGGTGAAAGCCAGCTCTGAGGAGTCCACTAACAGAATTTTTGTAGTGAGGCAGGAAGTTGATGGCACAGAATCGCCTTTCTTTTTTGAGCTCAGCGGGCATCCGCAGTTTCCTAGGGAATTAATGATTCAAAGATTTCACAAGGAAGTTAATGACGCTGCTAATGCTGTGAAGATTCCCATTATGCTCAAGTACCATGAGGAATTGACACCCAAGTACCGAGAGATTTACGGAGATCGTATTCAAGACTACACTTTTTCACTCACCAAAGAGGCGCATACTCGAATGTTAAAAGATCTCCAACAGGACCCCACTCTGCTCCACAGGCGCGTTCGAGAAGAACTAAGTTCAATCCTGACACATTTTGCCGAGATAGAAATCTTGCGGGAGACTTACCCCAAGCCTTTTTCCCTGAGTCTCCCTAGAGTTCCGCCCCGTTGCCTTCATCGCCAACGGGGAATCCACAGCCAAGCCACTGGGCTTGACGGTGCGACCGCCACTAGATGATTTCCCCCTGTATCTAACTTCGACAGATGAACTCGTCCAACCAACACGGAACCAACCATCTTGAGGCACTGAAGCTAGTAAGAGATTGGAGTAGCGGCCTAATTCTTGTTGAAAGTGCTGCCATCGGCGTTGTCGGAACTCTGCTTCGACAATCTCCGACAGGCTGGTACGGTTTGCTGACCGCGCTCCTATTGGTCTCATTGGTAGGTTCTATATGGGTAGGTGCTGTTTGGGTTGTTGGGACAATTCCATCCATTGCTGAGAAGCTGCCCATGCTCTTGCAAGCGGAGCCACACTTAAGGGCACCTCGAAAATTGCTAAGTGGACTTGATTCTGATGGAATCACGGCTATAATTACTAAGTGTGATCTGATTGCCACAGTGGGCCAACGAGGTTTCTGGGATGAGCAACAAAGAGTTTCA
>Ga0247837_1010456_pt1 | contig 10613 bp, 9 predicted proteins | sample LaCtaG_2_FD_187115 | JGI IMG/M metagenome (GOLD analysis project Ga0247837, IMG submission 187115) | Freshwater microbial communities from meromictic Lake La Cruz, Castile-La Mancha, Spain - LaCruzMarch2015_14.5m | ecosystem: Environmental > Aquatic > Freshwater > Lake | place: Spain: Castile-La... | reverse complement strand
CCTGCCTACCGGCACCAGGGGAGAAATCTGCTTCCGAGGCAGGAACAAGTTCCTCGGCTACTTCAAAAGTCCCAAGGAAACCAAGGAAACCATTGACAACGAGGGGTACATCCACTCTGGGGACGAGGGCTACTTAGATGAACGCGGCTTTCTATTCATCACAGGACGCTTCAAAGAGCTGATCATCACTGCAGGCGGGGAAAACGTTCCCCCAGTACTGATAGAGGACCAAGTAAAGGCGCAGACTAAGCTTATCAGCAATGTGATGCTGGTGGGGGACGCTCGCAAGTACTTGACTGCTCTCGTGACAGTGCGGTGCACCCTGACTCCAGAGGGAATGCCCACAGACGACTTGGCCCCTGAGGCCAAAACTATCCTCAAGGAAGCGGGTAGCAGTGTTGTCACAGTCTCTGCAGCCATGACTGACCCGACAGTACATGCTTTGATTGAGCGAGCCTTTGACACTGCCAATAAAGCAGCTGCTTCTAAAGCGCAATATGTGCGCAAGTGGAAACTAGTGCCCAAGGACTTTTCCTTGCCAGGCGGAGAGCTGACCAACACCATGAAGCTCAGACGTAAGTTCGTCCAGACTCTGTACAAAGCAGAAATAGAGTCTCTGTACACCCAGTCCAAGCTATAAGTAATCTAGCTTCCTTTGCTCACAGTAGTTTCCTCACAGAGCAAGTGAAAAGAGCATGTCGTAGTACGAAAGTCCCATTTTTAACCCAACTGAGCTGACAAAATGCAGCCTCGGGAGTACGTGTGGATGCCCAGAGAGTTGCTGGACAAGCAGGGGAAGAAGGACGGCGAGTTTCGTCACTGGGTTTCTGACATTTCAGAGGAACTGCCCATAATCATCAAGTCCACTGGACCAGCTAGTGCTACTCCTACGACGCTTTTCCACCACCTCTCTCTCAACGCCCAGCACGCTGGAGACCGCCCTGCCCTGCGGGAGTATCTCCACAACGTTTGGGTCTCATCCAACTGGCTGGAGGTCTATAATTCCTGTCTGCAAGTAATCAGAGCGTTGATGCACTTGCGAGTTCCTGAGAGAGCTTGTGTGAATATCATTGGAATGAACTCGTCTGAGTGGACACTGGCGTTCTTAGGCTGCATTTGTGCGAACTGTGTGACTGTAGGCATCTACCCCACGAGTCAAAGCCAGAGCTGTGCTTACCTTGCCAAGCACAGTGGGATGCAGGTGCTGTTTGCTCAGAATGAAGAGCACATCAAGAAGTACTTGGAGGTGCTTCCAGAACTGCCAGCCTTCAAAGCTGTAGTGTGCTACAAGCCAGACAGCAACTTCGAAGTGTTTCGCTCGGGCAGAAGCAACTTCTACACCTGGACTGAGTTTCTGGCCTTGGGAAGCCCTGCGCAGGACCCTATGTCAAGAGTAGCGCATTTGTCGCCAGGAGCAGTTTGCAGTGTAGTGTACACCTCTGGCACCACTGGCCCGCCTAAAGGAGTGATGCTTTCCCAAGACAACTACATCTTCCTCGCGAGTAGCATCCTGTCCGTCGAGACCTACACGCAAGACGAACACCTGGTTTCTTACCTGCCTCTCAGCCATACTGCAGGGCAGATCTACGATATTGTAATGCCCGTTCTCGGTCGCTTCTGTGTGTCCTTCGCTGATGAAAAGGCTCTTTCTGGCACGCTGGGCAACACAGTGAGGGCAGTGCGTCCCACTTTCTTCTTTGGAGTGCCTCGCGTCTATGAAAAAATCGAAGCTGAAATCAGAACTCTCCGGCGTCGACATCCGACTTGGGAAGGTCCTTTCGGCGTGCAGAAAATTAAGGCGGCTTTAGGGTTTGACCGAACAAAGGTGTTTGCTGTGGGAGCGGCGCCAGTGCAGCCTTCCATGATCGCTTACTTGGAAGAAGCAGGGATGCTGCTCTTTAATGCCTATGGAATGACTGAAAGTTGCGGTCCCACCACTGCAACTAGTGGAGGGAAGTATAACTTGTTTGCTTCTGGATATGCGCTGCCTGGGACGGAGCTCCGCATAGTGAACTCTATGAATACGCCCCTACCTGCAGGCACCAGGGGAGAAATCTGCTTCCGAGGTAGGAACAAGTTCCTCGGCTACTACAAGAGTCCCAACGAAAGCAGGGCGACTATTGACAACGAGGGGTACATCCACTCTGGGGACGAGGGGTACTTGGATGAACGCGGGTTCTTGTGCATCACAGGACGCTTCAAAGAACTGATTATTACTGCAGGCGGGGAGAATATTCCCCCAGTGCTGATAGAGGACCAAATAAAGGCAGAAACCAAGTTGATTAGCAATGTGATGCTGGTAGGAGACGCTCGCAAGTACCTGGCGGCCCTGGTGACCCTGCGGGCTGTGATGGGACCGGATGGATCGCCTAGTGATCAATTGACGGAAGAAGCCATAGTAGTGGCGAGAGCGGCTGGGAGCAGAGTGACCAGCGTATCAGCGGCTCTAACTTGTCAGAAAGTCAGGAAAGTCGTGGACACAGCAATCATGAAGGCGAACGAGAAGGCTGCCACTAGAGCTCAGTACGTCCGCAAGTGGAAGTTCCTGCCCCGCGACTTCTCCATCTCTGGCGGCGAACTCACTCCTACAATGAAGCTCAAAAGACCAGTAGTTCTGGCCAACTACCGCTCCGACATTGACTCTCTCTACAGCGAACCCAGACTTTAATGACTAGGCCTCGCAGTAACTAGACTTGTGGAACTTCTACATCGGAGAGTAACGAGTGGACTTGTCTCGGAAGGGCCGTAGCACCTGCTCGCGGAGCTTGTCTTCGAGAGACTTGACTGCTTTGGGTCGAGGCGACTTGGCAGAGACGCGAGGCTGATCAAGAGACCCACGCAGGTGCGAAGCCCACTTTTGTGCGGAGTTCGCCAAGGTTTGGAAGGGAACTGTCCTCACAGACTCGTGGTGCCTGCCTCCTTTCCTCAGTGCACTTTCTCTGGAGCCCCCTCGCTGCTTCAAGGCCAGGGCTTCCACGTACTTCTCCAGCAGACCTTCGTACTTCCGTCTGTACTCCTCCAGTCCTGTCGCAAGAACTGCCTTTTCCTCTCTACAGGTCACTAGTTCTTGTCGGCACACAGCCGAGAGCTGCTCCATCGAATAGAGCTGGTCCTCCAGTTCTGCACAGTGCATGCACTTCGGAGAAACACTGTCCGGTATTAAGTCAGGGTGTCTCTGTTCTTCGCCGCTTTCATTCCCTTCCATATTAGCAACTCGCAGTAAAGCCACTTGAGAGTGCTAGGGTTCACTTACCATGCAGCGGCGTTTGCATGAGTGCCAACGGCCCCAATATGTGAAGAGGGCTACCCGCCTTAGGGCTTTTGACTGAGATTCAAAGCAACGAGCTATAATGAACCCTGGCAGCTTTGGAGCCCAGTCCTTGTTTCAGCCCCGAACTTCGACTCCCTGGGAAGCCAAGTCTTTGTTTGCTGACAATAGCGCTGTGGCGCATACTTTGCCAAGCAGTGGTAAAAGCGGCGGTATTTACCAAGTGAACCCCATTAACGCACTTCCCGTCTCAGAGTATGAGTATCGGGAGGAGGACGGTGGGCAACTGTACTCCCTCTACCACGTCACAGTGTCGCCACGCTTCGCTCACCTCTCCACTGAAGAAGTGCGTCTGCAGGCCTACACTGTCCCAGAACCCATGCAAGTGGACCCTCCCTCCTGGAACCTGCAGACTGGCTGGTGGAGTGCAGGCCGACAGTGGTAGCGCTAACTCAGGCCTCTCTAGCTAGTTCTTATTTTTGCTTCTCGACCCCTCCATCGTGTACTTCCCAAAAGCCACGCTTAGCATGAGTCCCATAGCGATGTGGAATCCCCACACATACGCATTCTCCAGTGGGGAGTCTGTGTCTTCCGGCCTAATGCAACTACTCACCAAATCAGTCGAAAAGTAGTTGTTGACCCCCACCAAGGCCAGCGCTATGACCTGCAGCCACAGGATGGATTTGGGTATATTGGGCATGGGCGTGCATACAGTGAGATGGTAGAAGATGTGCAGAGCACAGAGCACTGTAAAGACGAGGTACCACTTGCAGAAGAGAAACATAGTGAGTGGGTGGTGGTATGCAAAGAAGTTCATGAGTCCGTGAGCTGCTTGGATGCCCATCGCAGGTCCTGAGTACAGTTCGAAGTTGATCACTACGAAGAACAGCATCACTGTGAGCAGGTGGTGAATGCCGAACTTGCAGTAGTTCAAATCGTCCTCAGAGCAATACAGCATCATCGCGATGCCTTCCAGGAAGTAGAAACCGGGCAGTAAAGTGCAGTTCAGCAGTAGTATCAGGTTGTGCGGGAGCACTGTATAAGTGAAGTCAAAAGTGTGCCGCACCCAGCGGAGTAGAATGTAAGTGGAAAGCACCCCGTTAGCCAGCATCACATACTCGTGAATGGCGTAAAGTCCATCGTGGAGTGTTCTCACAGCTTCGCCCACTTCCATATAATCACACCACAACCTCTCCTATAAACACACAGCCACACATAGAACCGCTTAGCTAGGATTAGTACAGCTAGAAGTTGAAGTCTTGAACGTCATCACTGCTCTCAGGAGTGTCGAGGAAAGCAGAGTTGGAGGAAGAGGTGAGGTCGAACTCGAGGTAAGTGCCCGAGTCATCGACTTGTTTCCAGCCAGGACCAAGTCTCGGAGGTCGCACTCCTAGAGCGAGGAGTTGAGCCCAGTCCACTCCTTTGAAGAAGGAGTGGGACTTCACCTGTGAGATGGAGGGGCGCTTGTCAGGGTCTCGACTTAGCAACTTGCGAATCAGGTCTCGGGCTGCCGACTTCACACTTCCTGCAAACTCCAGCTGACCCGTTCGAATGTTTCGATACAGCGAGTCCAAGTCGTCCGAGTAGAAGGGCGGAGAGCCAGACAGCAACTCGTACAGCAGCGCTCCGAAAGCATAGACATCCGCAGCCTTTTCGGACCCTTCTTTATCCAAAATCTCTGGTGCCAAATAGGCAGGGGACCCACAAAAAGTCGTAGCAGGGTTCATGACATTCACATTTTCCTTCGCTAGTCCGAAGTCCGCCAACCTCACATTGCCTACTCGATCGACCAATATGTTCTCCGGCTTCAAATCTCTGTACACAATGTCCAGCGAGTGCAAGTACTCGAGGGCGAGCAGCACCTCTGCACAGTAAAAGCGCGCTACAGTTTCCGCAAACCGCTTCCTCTCGCACAGGTGAGCAAGTAGGTCTCCGTTGGGACAGTAATCCAGCACCATGTAAAGACTAGTCTTCGTCTGGAACGCAAAGTGCAGTCTGATGACAAACGGATGCTGCAGACTGCGCAGAATGCGGCACTCCGAAATCGAGTATTCCAGCTGGTTGTGCGAGCGAAGGAAGTCTTTGGAGAGACACTTGAGCGCGTATATGCGATTGGTGTCGACTTTGGTGACTTTATAGACTTTGCCGAAGGCCCCCGACCCAAGTTCGTTGCGAATGGTGAAATTGTCGAAGGAGACGACTTCACGCTGAGGCAAGTCTACACAAGGCTCTTCCTCTCTAGCAGGGAAAGGGTCTGCGGGGAGGTGCGGCGGACTCATGTCTGCAGAGCCACTGAGCCGGGCCTGTGCCGCCTTCTTCACCTGCCAGTAGTGTATGCTCGTTCTGAGCATCGCAATCCACTCGTTAGTGCTGCCCTGCCTGTTGGTGTAAAACTTCCGCATGCCAGTGCCCAGGTTCAAGATAAAGAAGTACTTGGCGCTGTCTGCGAACAGGCTGGGAGTGCAAGCCTTCACTCCGAACAAACCACTGAAAGGGAGACTTTCAGTCGCTGGGTCTCCATCCTCGTATTGACTGTGTGAGTCGTAGAGCAGAAGGCCGCACTGGTCCATGGAGATGGCCAGGAAGACGCTGCGATCCTCTAGGACCAGTACTGCGAAAACCTCGCCGGAGTAGGTGAAATCGGGGTCAGTTGGACGCTCAGAGCTTTGAGAGCGCTGCAGCACGAGCGAACCCATGTACCTAGGCAAGATCTCGATGACGGCTTGGTCCTGAGCGAGTTGGAGAGGAATGCGGCCTTGGGGGTCTTCCAGACTACATAGGAACTACGTCATTTCAGCCCCATTCTCCAGCAAAAACTCGACTACTTGGGCATGTCCTTGCAGAGCAGCTAGATGCAAGGCACTTCCGCGGGTCTCCGTCATGCGATTGACTTGGATGTCTTCATGCTTGAGCAGTGTCTTCACACAATCTAGAGCTCCGTGATAGGCCGCGAGTTGTAATGGAGTCCAGTGGTCCCTGGACTCCAGATTGGGACAAGCGCTCCTACCGCAGAGCATCTTCACTATCTTGGCCTGGCCTAAGTGTGTTGCGTAGTGAAGACAGGTCCAGCCTTGGGCGTCTCCTTGGTCAATCAACTCTTCTTCAGAGTGAGATTCACTGAGTTGTGCGTAGTCACTGAGGGTGTGGAGCATGGCGCTGGAGTTGCCTGCTCGGCACTGTTCCAGCAGCAGAGACAGCCATTGGACTTTCGTGCGACTGGAGTGAGCGCCAGCTCGAGTACGGGCGAATTCCAGGACTTTCGCACCTAAGGACTCCTCCACAGCTGCCGAGTAGTGCACAGTAAGTTTAGTTCCCTCTGTAATCCCTGCAGCGGAGCACAAGATTTCCGTCTCTGTCAACTCCCCCTCATCTGTCCTCAGTTGGAACTCTTCAGTCTGCAGCTTGAGCAGCCCTGCCACCAGTGCTTTCAACTCGCTCACACTCGCACCCTCAGACAGCTCCACTGAAAGCGTAGTCAAGTGACCAAATATGTTCTCTAGCTTGCGCACAAACACCCGCATAACAAGTATGGCACAGCACTGTTACTACAGACCACTACTCAGTTACCTGGGACTTTGCGTTCTTCCAGTAGTAAACATGGCAGAGCTGGAGGCCGCTCTAGTGGACTGGCTGAACTCTCTCAATCTCTCGCACTCCGTGGTTTCTGTGGGGGACATGAGGGACGGTGTGCTATTGCACGAAGTGCTGGGGAAACTGTACGCTGGAACAGGGGAAATTAGCAAAGAACCTCATTGGGCGATGCAGCTGTGCAACTTGCATCTCGAAGAAGCAGCGCTGTTACGCCTGCTTCACTCTCTAGGACTGGAGAACTTGCACAAGGAAAGGATTTTGCGAGGTGTGGTGGAGCGGGGTGAGGGACTGGTGGAACTGCTGGGAGAAGTGCTTTGTGCTGCTGTGACCTGTGAGAAAAAGGACATCTTCCTAGCGGCTATGCAGAGACTCAGACAGCAGTCACAGCACACACTCAAGGACTTCATCCAAGCCACGCTGCAGCCTCCTCCCGATGATACCTTTGGCTCCCAGCCTGTCCTTCCAGCTGAGAAGACCCACAGGAGCCCCACTCGTGACCGCCGAAACACTCTGACTGCACTGCTAGTGGCTGAGGGCGCCCTTCCTCGCAGCCCCGCAACTGACTTCGGACTGAGCGTTGAAAACGCTACTCTGAAAGTGGAAAGGGAAAAGCTGGAAAGGGAACTGGGAGAAGTGGTGCAAAAGCAAGAGGCTGCTGTAGCTGCTGAAAACGCTCGTCTTGCAGGCCTATCTACGATTTACGAGCAGCAGCTCAAGACACTCCAGAAGAAAATTGAAGGACTAGAGAGCAATTTGCGAGAAAGCAGACAGACCTTCTATGAAGAAAAGACTCAGTTACTAGCTTCCACTCGTGCTTTAGAAATGCAGCTGGTCGAACGTCAGCAAGAACTGCAGCAAGTCAAGAGTGACAAAGCTTGTCTCGCTGAGGACTTAGCCCAAGCTTATCGTCTCAAGGATGATTGGGCAAACAAGCACATAGCATGTAGAGACGAAGTGCTGGGTCTGCGCAGAGAGCTGGCCTCTAAAGTGGCTCGTCTGGGAGTTGTGGAGAGAGAAGTGAGCCGGCTATCTGAATGTCGAGTGGACACACAGGAGACGGAGAAGGTCGACAGGGAAGTGGAGAAGCTGCGGGAGCGAGTAGACAAGTTGATGAGTCAGCTGAGACGCAGGGAAGAAAGAGTAGCCTCGCTCAGGACGGAGAGAGAGGAACTGAGACAGGCCTTGAAAAGGGAACGACAGGTGATGAAGGAAGTGATGTTCGAGGCCAACAGCACTTTGCGAGAGCTGGGCTTTCTGATAGACCGTCGGAGTGTGTAGACTTAGATACTTGGTCTATATGAACGGGCTGACACTGGACGAGGCATTGCTCAAAGTGGGAGGCCGAGGCCGCGCTCAGCTGCTTTGCCTGCTTTGTTGCGGCTTGGCAGTAGCACACAGTGCTTCCTTTCTTATGAGTCTGCCACTGACTCTCACCACTCCCGGCCTACTCTGTGAGACAGAGACGGATAGTATGAGAGAATGCTTGCTCGGAGAAGCCTGCATGGCTAGACAAAAGGCAGTGTTTTCGTCGATGGAAGAGCGAAGTGTTGTGTACGAGTGGAAACTGATCTGTTCTCAAGGATTTTACGTGCAAGTAATTAGTCTGTGCGCGCTCTTCGGCCTGTGCCTTGGATGCGTGCTGGCGGGTCAGTTGGGAGACGGTTTGGGTCGGAAGAGGACTTTGGGGTGGCTAATGCTGTGTTCCTGTGTGTGCCAGTTCGTGCTGTACTGCTCCGCCTCAGCTTTTTTCTATGCTGCGGTGGTATTCGTGGAGGGACTGCTCCTCCCCGCCCCAGGGATGATGGCGAGCGTGTTGCTGGCAGAGATAACGGACAAGCGTGCGCGGGGACCGTTCTTTGTAGGACTGAGCATGTTCTACCTACTGGGCACAGGCTGTGCCTACCTGCTATCCTTCTGTCTGCTCACCTGGCGTCCCTTCCTACTGCTTTCCTGCCTCTTCGCTCTCCTCTGTTTCTCCCTGCTCCCCTTCCTCCCTGAAAGCCCGCGCTTCTTTGCTTTCAACCTCAGTCACTTCCAGCGGTGTCGCTCTGTTCTTAGCACATTAGCCAAGGCCAATCACTGTGAAATGTTCGAAGATAAGTTACTGGGCGAACGAGTTAATGAGTACGACGAGACTGGGGCTACGAAGTTGGGTGAAAGCAGGAAGGACAACAAGGCAGACCCTAGTAATGAGTATATTGGCAGTGCAAACAATGCAGAAGAGCGGGAAAAAGAGTTGAACCGAGGCCAAAGGTGCACCTACATGGACCTGGTTAGACTGAAGTCAACTCGGGGAGGCTGGCTGCGCACCAGTGGAGTAGTGGGCGTGCTGGCAGTGAACTGGGCGGAGTTCCCTGTGCAAGAGGGCAGTGTGCAGGAGCGGTACACAGAGAGTGCAGTGGGACTGAGTGTGGCGCTGGCTGCATTGCTGCTGGTGGCGGTTACTGCCAATTTCGCAGGGCGCAAGTTACTAGCGAGACTGGCGTTCTTCTTCCAAGGCTGTGTGGGTCTCGGTCACCTGCTGCTTCCTGAACTTGGACGCACCACATATGTACAGCAAGGAAGTGTGGCTGCTTGTTGCTTGGTAACAGCAGTGTCTATGCAGCTCGCACTGGAAACTCCAGCCACTCCGCTCAGAGCTCTGTTTCTCGGTGCTGTGCTCAGTTTCGGAGTGCTCGTTTGGACTGCCAGCCGCTTTGTTGTACTTTACGTACCAACACATTCTTCAGCCGTGGTTTTAATAGTTGCCAACCTCGTTGGATTGGCCTGCACCTGGCGAATGCGAGAAACAGCAAAGAAGAGATTAAAGGACTTCGTAGAGGAACTTGTCCAAGTCGTGCAGAACCCTGCAGCACAAGTGGATCCGAGCGACCAAAAGCGAGTGGCTCCGAGGGAACCCAGTTTTGATGCCTTCAATGAAGAAGTCAGAGGTTTGGAATAAACTAGTGATAAGTATCTCATCAATAATATGATTCTATTGGGTCGGCTATTACTTGTGTGTTTTTTGCAGCGAGTCGCTGCTGCTAGGAAAATATTGGAACATATCATCGAAATGGGAAGTTTAGGTTTCTGGAAAATCCACTTTTCGATAGAAATATCTGTGTGGGTAAGTCACATCCCTTGGTGCAAAGCTAGGGTAGAGGGCCGTCCACAGACAAACATATCTGCCTACTCTATTTCTAAGCCTGCATGAGCTCCTCAATGACTAGTCGAGCGACTGCATTAACGTCTTTGACAACCGCGACATCAGAAGAAAAGGATAAAGTGAACTGGTCTGCATAGCTGATAACGGTGGCAGTTATGGGCGGTGACGAAACACTCGTTACGAAGAGTTGCTTGATTTGAACTCCGCTATAGCTCAGAGGTGCTTTCGGACCTGGAATATTCGACACAATCACAGTAGCGTAACTGCCCAACTGCCTGATAAACCAGCGGCCAAGTTTCCGAGGGAAAAATGACAGGAATCCCTCTGAAATTCTGGAAGATTGGAGAAATGCTGGCAAGGCCGTCACTTTCTTCGTAATCCGGCAAATGTCCTTTTCTAAAGTGGGAGAAGTCACATCTGGCATAGGTAGTTGTAGGTAAACCACATCGTTGCCAGGAGGCGAAGGACTGCCGTCGCTAGGCTGACCCCTCAAACTAATGAGAATACCAACGGTAAATCGGTGATAGTAGGAACCATATTGCTGGGCAATATAGGCACTAAGAGCCCGCAGCACTGCGGCAATGACATAGTCGTTGAAGGTGATTCCTA